>Ga0209157_1002469_pt1 | contig 14744 bp, 12 predicted proteins | sample GraSoiAngelo_135_FD_185892 | JGI IMG/M metagenome (GOLD analysis project Ga0209157, IMG submission 185892) | Grasslands soil microbial communities from the Angelo Coastal Reserve, California, USA - 14_0929_05_40cm (SPAdes) (version 2) | ecosystem: Environmental > Terrestrial > Soil > Grasslands ... | reverse complement strand
CGCGCGCGTCGTCGCCGCCGACCTGACCGACGCGGCGAGCCTCCTCCGGGTGGTGGATGGCGAGCCCTGCGAGGCCGTCGTCCACCTCGGCGCCAACGTCAACCTGGCCGGCGACGACATGCGGGCCACCAACGTCGCCGGCACCGCCAACGTGCTCCGCCTCGCCGAGGCGAGCCGAGCAGGCCACCTCGTCTTCGCGAGCAGCATCGAGGCGCAGGGCCTCGCCCGGGCGGAGGAGCTCCCGCTCGACGAGACGCGCCCCTGCCGCCCGCCCACCCCCTACGGCGAGTCGAAGTGCGACGGCGAGGCCCAGGTGGCCGCCTTCGCGGAGCGGACGGGCATCCCGGCCCTGGTAGCGCGCATCGGGAACACCTACGGCCCGGGAAGCCTCGGCTTCGTGCACTTCTTCCTGCGCACGCTCCTGAGCGACGACGCCGCCACGCCGGCGCTGCCCCTGCTCGGCGCGCGGCTCCTGCAGCCGATCTACGTCGCCGACCTCGCCGAAGCGCTGGTGCGCGCGCTGCGGGTGCGGCTCGCAGGCGTCTACAACTTCACCGGCGACGCGGCGACGTCGATCGGCGACTGGGTCCTCGCGCTCGCCGAGCTGCTCGGCGTGGAGGAGCTGGCCCGCGCGCGTCTCGCGTCCCGGGCGGATCCTCCGCCCGCGGGCGCCGCGGCCGTGCCGGAGGTCGTCTATTTCCTGCTCGCCGACGGCGACCGCATCCACCGTGCCTACAGCGATGCGAAGCTCCGCGCCGCGATCGGCGACTACCAGCGGCACACGCTCCAGCGCGGCCTCGCCGCCACGCTCGCCTGGTACGCCCAGGCGGGCGCCCTCCAGCCGGTCCTCCAATGAGCTCGTCGAAAGGCGGTCCCCGATGCGCGTGACGCTCGTCTTCCCCGGCATCGCCCTCCCCGGCTTCGACAGCTTCAAGAAGCGGCCGAGCGTCGACGCCAACTTCATCGACCACGGTCTCGCCTCCGTCGGCGCCGCCGCGAAGGCCGCGGGCCACGCGGTCGGCCTGATCGACCTCCGCGCGCTCAGCGGGTGGGAGCACTTCCGGTCCCTGGTCCGGTCGAGCGACACCCCGGTGTGGGGCATCACCTCCTGGAGCCTCCACTATCCCGACGCCGTGCGCGCCATGCGCGTGATCAAGGAGGAGCGGCCCGAGGCGGTCATCGTCCTCGGCGGCGTCCACGCGACGATCAACACGCGCCAGGTCCTGAACAACGCGCTCGCCGACCACGTCGTCACCAAGGAAGGCGAGGTGAGCTTCCCGCGGCTCCTCGCGTCGCTCGACGCCGGCGAGCAGCCGCCCCGCCTGATCGAGGGCGAGCCGCCCGACCTGGACGCCATCCCGTGGGTCGACCGCGACCTGTTCGACGTCTCGGGCGAGCTGCTGACGCCGATGGTCCCGCGCCTGCCGTTGCCGTTCATCACCACCAACGCCGGCCGCGGCTGCCCCTTCAAGTGCAACTTCTGCCAGCCGGCCGAGCGCATGGTGTTCGGCAACAAGGCGAAGATCCGCAGCGCCCAGAACGTGGTCGACGAGCTCCTCCACCTGCGCGACCGCTACGGGTTCCGCAGCTGGATGGCGCACGACGATCTCTTCTTCCTGAACCCCAAGTGGATGCTCGAGTTCTGCGACCGCTACCAGGCCGCCGGGCTCGACCAGCCGTTCATCTGTCAGATGCGCGCCGACATGATCTGCCGCTTCGAGCCCGTCGTGCAGCGCATGGCGGAGGCCGGGCTCGCATGGGCGATGATCGGCTTCGAGAGCGGCAGCCAGCGCATCCTCGACCTCTTCGAGAAGGGCACGACGGTGGAGCAGAACCTGCGCGCGGCGGAGATCTGCCGCCAGCACGGCGTCAAGGTGTGGGCGAACATCATGTTCGGCGCGCCGAGCGAGACGAAGGCCGAGGCGCTCGAGACGGTGCGCATGGTCTGGAAGATCACACCCGAGCACTTCAGCCCGAGCTTCTTCACCCCGACGCCCGGCAGCGGCATGTTCGACGTCGTCGAGCGCCAGGACCTGGCCGTCGTCGACGACTTCCGCGGCTCCTGCCGCTCGCCGGACGAGGCCAAGATCCGCGGCGTCGACTACGCGTGGCTGACGCGGGCGATCGCGCTGGCGGCCGCCGGCGGCCCGGAGGGCGCGCTCGCGACGCTCGCCGGCGCCGGGGCCTGAGGCGGCGATGGAACGCGTCGCGCTCGTCAACAGCCCCTCGCTCCGCAAGCGCGCCGTGAGCCGCGGCATGGCCGGCGGCCTCGGCTTCGACGGCGCCGAGACGCTCGTCCTGCCGCCCCTCGACCTGGCGCTCATGGCGGCGACGCTGCGCGCCGCCGGCTTCGCGGTGGAGCTGATCGACGCCGACCCGCTCGGCCTCGACGATGGCCAGGTGTACGAGCGGCTCGACGGGACGTCCTACGCCGCGATCGTCGCCTCGGTCTCGCTGCCGACGCTCGAGGCCGACGCGGCGTTCCTGGCGGGCCTCGGCGCGCGGCACCCCGAGGCCCGGGTCGTCGCCAAGACGCTCGTCCGCGAGCCGCGCGTGCTCGAGGAGCTGCTCCGGAAGAGCGGCGCCCACCTGGTCATCCACGGCGAGGCCGAGCTCGATATCGCGCGCATCGTGACCGGCGAGGTGCGCGACGGGACGGCGTGGCTCGACGACGGGAAGCTCGCGTGCCGCGCGGGCAGCCCGATCGCGGACCTCGACGCCCTGCCCCTCCCCGCGCGCGACCTCCTGCCGAACGACCGCTACGTCTACCCGCTGCTCGGCGCGCCGGTGGCCACGCTGCAGACGAGCCGCGGCTGCCCCTACCCGTGCGGCTACTACTGCCCCTACCCCCTCGTCGAGGGCAAGGCGTGGCGCGCGCATTCGCCCGAGCGCGTCCACGCTCGATCAGAAGCGGGCGGCGCGCCTCTGCGCGCTCATCCGCGAGGCCGGCTGGCGTCTCGAGTGGATGTGCGAGACGCGCGTCGACTGCCTCGGCGACGCGCTCCTCGAGCAGATGGCGGCCGCGGGCTGCGTCGGCATGCTGGTCGGCGTCGAGACGGGCGACGAGGCCGTCATGCATCACAAGGAGGGGAAGAAGGGCCTCACGGTACCGAAGCTCGCCCATCTGCGCCGGCGGGCGCGCGAGCTCGGCATCCGCCTTCACTTCCTGCTGATCGCCGGCCTGCCGCACGAGACCCGCAGCTCGATCGTCGACACCTACGACCTCGTCATGCGCCACGACCCGGACACCATCGGCCTGACCGTCATCACGCCCTACCCCGGGACGCCGCTCCACGCCGAGGCCGAGCGCGAGGGCTGGATCGAATCGGCCGACTGGCGCGACTGGGGCGGCCACCAGGTGGTCATGCGCACGCCGCATCTCTCGCGCGAGGACCTGGCGCGCGCCAAGCGCTTCATCGACGGCGGCTGGGCCCTCGTCGAGCGAGAGCGCCGGGAAGGCGCCTCGGCGGAGGTCGCGCGGCTCCGGCGGCGGCACTACGTCGAGCTGCTCACGTGGGCCTACGGCCTCGACGGCCTGCGGCGCGAGGCGCAGCGCAAGGCGCGCGCCCTCGCCGCCGCGCACGAGGTGCCGCTGACGGTCGTGATCCCCACCTACAATCGGCGCGACATCCTGAAGAAGACGCTCCTCGCCTTCTCCGCGCAGACCGTCGCGCCGGCCGAGTTCGAGGTCGTCGTCGTCGACGACGGGTCGACGGACGACACGCTCGCCATGCTCGCCGCACTGCGTACGCCGTTCGCCCTCCGCGTCCTCGCCGAGCCCCACCGCGGACCGAACGCGGCGCGCAACCGCGGCATCGCCGCGGCGCGCGGCCGGATCGTCCTCTTCACGGGCGACGACATGATCCCGGGTCCGTCCTTCCTCGAGGCGCATCTCAAGTTCCACGGCAGCCACGGAGAAGAGCGGGACGCGCTCCTCGGCCTCATCGAGTGGTCGCCCGAGATCCGGGTGACGCCGCTCATGGAGCACGTCGTCTCGCCGGCGGGCGGGCAGCAGTTCAACTTTGCGGAGGTGCGCGACGGGAAGGCGGAGTTCAACCTCTTCTACACCTCGAATGTCTCGCTCAAGCGGAGCTTCCTCCTCCGTCAGGAAACCTGGTTCGACACCGACTTCACCTATCCCGCGTGCGACGACATCGAGCTCGGCTACCGCCTGCGCCGCCAGGGCATGGTGCTCCACTTCCGGCCGCAGGCCGTGACCTACCACCACCACGAGCTCACCACGGCCGGCTTCGTCCGCCGCCAGCGGATGGCCGGCCGCATGTCGGTCGTGCTGACGCGCAAGCACCCCGAGCTGGACGCCGCGCTGACGCGCGTCGTCGAGCAGGCGCGAGCGTCCGACGCGCTCGACGCCGCGGGGCTCGAGCGGATGCTCGAGGCCGTGCTCGAGCTCGAGAAGCCGGACCTCGACAAGCTCGGGGTGCTGCGGACGGGCGAGGAGAGCTTCGCCGCAGTCTACCGGCGGGCCGTGCTCGACCCGCTGTACGCCACGCTCCTCCAGGCGGCCTACCGTCTCGGCATCCGCGAGGGGCTCGCCGCGCCCTTCGACGTCTCGATCGCGGTGCCGGTCCACGACGCCGGCGCCGCCCGCCGCACGCTCACCCGCCTCGCCGAGGTGACCGACGGGGTGCACTTCGAGGTCGTCGTCGTCGATGACGGCGCCACGGACGAGACCCGGGCCTTCCTCGCCACGCTCGGCGGCGACGTGCAGATCCTGCACAACCCCGAGGCGCGGGGGGTCGTGGCCGCGTGGAACCAGGCGGCGCGACGGGCCCGCGGCCGCCACCTCGTGTTCCTCGGGCCCGGCGCCCTTCCGGGCGCGGGGTGGCTCGGGGCGCTCGTCGCTCCGGCGGAGGTCGACGCGGAGGTCGCCGTCGTCGGGGGTGCGGCAGAGTGCCCCGAGGACGCCGAGCCGCCCGTCCTCCTGGTCAGGCGAGAGCACTTCGAGGCGATCGGCGGCTTCCGCGAAGGCACCCCGGCGGCGCTCGCCGACGTCGATCTCCGCCTTCGGGTCCGGGCTCGCGGGTGGCGCGTGGTGACCGAGCGGCGCGCGCTGGCGCCAATCCCTCTCGAGGCGGCGGCGCCGTGAAGCTCTCGGTCCTGATCCCGGTCTACAACCGCCGCGCCGCCCTCGCCCAGTGCCTCGGCGCCCTCGCCCGGCAGACGCTCGGGCGGGACGAGTTCGAGGTCATCGTCTGCGACGACGGGTCCGACGATCAGCCCGAAGCGCTGGGAGCGGCCTTCGGCTCGGCGCTGGACCTGAGGTTCGTGCGCCAGCCGCACGCGAACCGCGCGGCGGCGCTCAACACCGGCTTCCACGTCGCGCGCGGCGACGTCGTGCTCTTCACCGACAGCGACATGGTGCCGACGCCCGCGCTGCTCGAGAAGCACCGCGACTTCCACCGCCGCGATCCCCGCCCGCAGGCGGCCATGCTCGGCCACATGGACTGGTATCCGGCGCTGCCGTTGACGCGCTTCATGCGCTACATCGTCAGCGACTCGGCGTGGCAGTTCGGCTACCGCGCGCTCGCCGACGGCGCTCCCGCCACCTGGGGCTACTTCTACGGCGGAAATTCTTCCGTCAAGCGCGAGTTCCTCGCCGCCAACGGGCGGCACGACGAGTCCTTCGCGCGCGCCGAGGACGTCGAGCTCGGGTACCGGCTCTCCCAGGCCGGCATGGAGCTCGTCTACGACGCCTCGGCCGTCAACTACCACAACCACTTCGTCACCGTGCGGGACTTCGCGCGCCGCAATCAGAACGTCGGCCGGGCGCTGGTCCAGTTCGCCGCCCGTCACCCCGAGCTCACGGGCCACCTGCCGATCTTTGCCGGTGCGGTGCTCGCGCGCGAGACGGAGCGCAGCGGCCTCTCGATCGACGGCCTGATCGCACAGGCCGAAGCGGTCGAGCGCCTCGAGCTCGCGCCGGCGCAGGAAGCGGAGATCGTACGGCTCTACGAGATGCTCCTCTCCTTCGCCCTCGGCCAGGGCGTGCGTGAGGCGCTGCAGGCGGACTTCGAAGGCGCTCCCGCCCGGGTGACGGTGATCGTGCCGACGGGCCGGCTCGACGAGCCGCTGGCCACGCCGCTTCGCGATCGGCTCCTTGCGCTCGAGCGCGGCGGCTACGAGTTCTTCCTCTTCCAGGCGGGAAGGGACGGCATCGCGCTCGACCCCACGACCTCGCTCGGCCCCGAGGTCCTCCAGGCGTGCCGCGCGGCCGCCGTGCGCGCGCGCGGCAAGTATCTCTGCTTCGCGCATCGCGCGGACCTCGACGACGGGCGGCTGGCCAGGCTCGAGGCGGCGATCGCCGGCGAGCCAGAGGCCGGGATGGTGAGCGAGCGGCTTGCCGCGGGACGGGACGCGCTCGCCATCCCCCGCCCGCTCTTCTTCGAGTGCGGCGGCTTCGCGCAGGCGGCGGGCGACGCGGCCTTCGGGTGGCGGCTCGGGGACCGGCTCCGGTCGCTCGGCTACCGGCCGCGCGAGCTGGCCGCCACCGTCCCGCCCGGCGGTTCGCTCGCCGGGTGAGGACCGGGTCTCGGCTCTACCAGCGCGCCGGTGGCGTCGACGTCCGCGGCCTCGACCGCGCATAGTCGCCGCCGGCTACGATCGGCGCCCCACCCGGGTCGCCGTCGAACACGTAGATCCAGCACTCGACCTGCCGGCCGTCCGCGAGCGTCACGGGACGCTTGACCCTCACGAAGAGATTTCCGGCGCGATCCTCGGGGTCGAAGGCTTCGTAGTCGTCGAGAGACGCCAGCACGTCCTTGTCCGGAACCTCGAACACCTGGCCGGAGATCACCGAGTGGGAGGACTCGTCGAGGATCGCACCCGGGTATTCTCCGAAGTCGTAGAGCCGTCCCTTCACCCGGGCGGGCCCTATCCTCCGCAGCCTCGTCACCACCGGCGTCATCTCGGCAGGCTCCTGTCCGGGGATCAGGGTCCCATAGAGAAACACGAGCTCACTCATGTCCTTCATCGCGGCGCTTCGCTCTTCCGCCGTACCCGGTAGAGCGGTACGTCGCCCTTGACACCCTTCAGGTGGCGCGCCCCGGCGTACGACCAGGCGAACGAGTCCTCGGCTGCGTCCCGGACGGGCTTGGTCGCGAGGACGCTTCCCGGGCGGGCGAGGTCCGTGACCCGACTCGCTAAATTGACGGGAGCACCGTACCAGTCGCCGCTCTGAGGGATGGCTTGGCCGCTGGCGATCCCGGCGCGCAGCTGGGGCATCAGCTCGCTCTGTTGATCGGCCAGCGCGACGATGTCGAGCGCGGCGTGCACCAGCGGCTCGGGGTCGGTGGAGACGAGCAGCGCCGCGTCGCCGATCATCTTGACGAGCCTGACGGGTGGTCGGGCCACGTCGACCGCCATGTCGGTGAGGCGCCGCGCCGCATTGCTGAGCTCGAGAGGAGGAACGCGCTCACCCAGCCTGGTGAAATCGACGAGATCGGCGAAGCAGACGGTGATCTGGCGCGCGAAACCGAGACGACCGGAGACGAGCTCGGTCTGACGAATGATGTCGGTCTTGATCTGTTCTTTGAGGTGGACGCCCAGCACGTAACCGAGGAGGGGCGTAAGCAGCGGAACGAGCTGCTCGGTGGCCTGGGCGTAGCGAATGCCGAGCGTCCGCTCGCTGTCGCCCGCCTGCAGCAGCGCCTGGCCGGCAATCTCTCGCAGGGTCTCGCTGAGCCGCGACATGCTCTGTCCGACCACCTGGCTGATCAGGACGAGCGGCTCTTCCCCCAGCCCAGCCGCCCGGAACAGCGCGACCGTCTTGGCGGCCGCGAGATCACTCTCGGTGAAGGCCACCTCGGTGTCGCCGGCGTCGGTCAGGCCGAGTGCACGCCAGAGCCGCCTGAGGAGGTCGAGTGGAAGGCCGCTCTGCTCGGCAACGTCGACCGGGGTGAGACGGGCACCTTCGCGGTGCAACACGCGCTCGACGGGCAGCAGCGCCAGCCGATCCTGGCGGGCTGCCTGCTGCAGCTCTTCGAGCGAGAACCCATCACGAAGGAGCTGCTGCAGGAGCTCGACGCGTTCGTGACGCGTGCGCTCGTCCTCGACGTCATCCAGTAACCCCGCCGCTTCCAGTTGTGCGATGTCGAGCATCTCAGCGGCCGACGACGTCCTCGCCGCACAGCTCGGCGATCTCGCTCCGGAACGCGTCCAGCACGGTTGGCCACCCCGGGAGCTCGGCGACCGCGGCGACGCATCCCATGCGCCGCGCTGCCGGCTCGACCGTCACGCGCACGCGTGTCCTCTCGGGCTCCAGCACGAGCGGCCAGTGGCGGCAGGCGGCGGGCTTGAAGGCCGCGACTCGACGGCCGGTCCGGAGCGCGACGTGGTGGATCGAGCAGAGCGCGTGGTCGCGGGTGCGGAAGAGAAAGGGGCAGGCGCCGTCCTCGCGCGACTCGATCACCAGGTCGGGCGCATCGTCGACGAAGACGTTCGCGAAGCCGCGGCCCTCGCGCAGGACCGGCACCAGGCGCGCGAGCTCGTCCATCAGCGTGTCGATGGCGCGGACCTCGCGCCGCGAGACCTCGACCACGAGGCCGACGCAGCACGTCCGGCCGCGCGGGCAGCCGTCGGGGTAGCAGCGGTACGCGAGCTCGGTGAGCGAGGGGTCGAGCACGAAGCGCGGCGACGGGCCCGTCACCGGCGCACGTGCGCGTCTCGGCAGCATCACGCGCGCTGTCTTATCGTGTCTCGGGACCGGGGGCACGCGTCGTCCAACCGCCGCCGTCGTGCTAAAGGCCTTCCACCAACCGTGGGCGAGACACGCGTCGACCTGCTTCACCTGCTCGAGGATCTCCGCGACGCCTATCCCGGGGCGCTCGAGGAGACCATCCTCACCGAGATCGTGGCCAACGCCCTCGACTCGGGGGCGAGCCGCATCTCGATGGTGGCCGACCCGACGACGGCGACGTTCACCGCGGCGGACGACGGCTCCGGCATGAAGCGGCGCGAGCTGGCGCGCTACCACGACGTCGCCGCGAGCACGAAGACGCGGGGCGAGGGCATCGGCTTCGCCGGGGTGGGCATCAAGCTCGGCCTCCTCGTCTGTGAGGAGGTGCTGACGGAGACCCGGCGGGGCAAGACGCACGTCGCCACGCGCTGGCACCTCGCCTCGCGCCACCGCGCGCCGTGGAAATGGCTGCCGCCCCCCGGTCTGGCCGGCGAGCGCGGTACCGCGGTCCGCCTGAAGCTGCGGAACGCACTCTCCCCGCTGGTCGATACGGGCTTCATCGAGGCCGCGCTCCGGCGGAACTACCAGCCGCTGCTCGACCCGACCTTCGACGCCATCCTGGCGGCGCACTACCCGCGCGGCGTCTCCTTCGAGGTGAACGGCCGCCGGCTCGAGCGGCAGGGGTGGGACGCCGCCGAGACGGTGGCGCTCGCCCTCGCGCCGCTCGCGGTCGAGCCGGCCGCGGAGCACGGCTTCGTGACCGCCTTCCTCGGCCGCTGGGGCGAGAGCGTCGCGGGCCGGCGCCCGCGGTAGCTAGCTACGCGCGCCGGTCGACGGCGATCGTGGTCGCGCCCGCCGGCCGGTAGCCCGCGAGCGCGTGGCGGCCCGCTCCCAGGGTGGTGCAGCGGGCGGCGATGCGCGCCTGGCGCGCGCGCGCTGCACGCACGAGCGACCGATTGGTCGCGGCCGCCTCCGCGGCGAGCGCGGCCGACGCCTGCCAGAGCGCGAGCACCTCGGACGGTGCGCGGCCCGCTCGCCGCGAGGGCGCGAGCGCCGCACCGAGCGAGGCGAGAGCGGCGGTGGCCGCCTCCGCGCGGGCCGCCTCGGGGGCGAGCCGGGCAGGGTCAACCGGGGTGCGCTCGTCCGTGAGCGCCTCGAGGATTCCCCGGTACACCGCGGCGAGCTCGCCGTAGAGCGCATGCTCCCGGCGGCTCGCGCGCGTGAGCTCGTCTTCCCGCATCTCAGCCCGCGGCGGGGGCCGGTCGCTCGATGATCTGCTTGTAGGCCCCGGCGATGGTGCCGAACACGGCCAGCACCTCGTCGACGTGGCGCACGCTCTGCCGCGCGTTCGCCTCGGTCAGGTGCACGAGCATGAAGTCGTAGAGACGGGCCAGGTCGCGCGCGATCGTGCCGCCCGCTTCGTAGTCGAGCGTGCCGAGCAGCTCGGCGATGATCGCCTGGGCCCGGCCGAGGTTCTGTCCGAAGGCGGCCAGGTCGCCGGCGGCGAGCCCCGCGCGCGCCCGCTGGAGGAACGAGAGCCCGCCCTCGACCGAGGTCACCTGTGCCTTCGCGTACTCGCCTGCGTAGTCCATGTGCATCGCCCTTCCCCCTCTTTCAGCCGCCGAACGCCTGCTTCAGGAAGCTTCCCTGACTCTTGAGCCCGCTGACGAAGCTCTCCAGCGACGTGAACTGCGCGCGCAGGTTGGCCTCGAAGGCGTCGACCTCGCGCTGCCCGGCATCGATCTGGTCCTGCAGGGACCGGATCTGAGCGTCGAGCGCAGTGCTGTGTATCGCGAGGCTCCCGCCCGCGGCGGTCATGTCGTCGATGAGAGCCCCGAAGTCCCGTGCCACGCCGTGCGCCGTCCCGTTGCCCGCGAACGTCTCGGCCACGGCCGTCGCATCGGTGCCGAGGGCCGAGTGAAACTTGCTCTCGTCGAAGGTGATCGTGCCGTCCTGCTGGGTGGCGAGGCCGAGGCTCGAGAGGTTCGTGTACGTTCCTCCCACCGCCTCCGAGAAGACCTCGTGCAGTCGCGCGACGAGGTGCTTCACCGTCGAATCGGTGGCGAGGCTCCCGAGCGTCACCTGGGACTTGTCCTGGCTCTCGCTGACCTGCGACTGGCCGGCGACGAAATTGACCACGTCGTTGAAGGCCGCGACCAGGGTCTTCACCTTGGCGGTGATCTTGTCCGCGTCGTCGGCGACGGTGACCGTGGCGGTGCCGCGGTCGCGGAGCGTCAACGTCACCCCCGACAGCACGTCGCCGAAGGTGTTCGACTCGCGCTCGAACGTGCCGCTGAAGCCGCTGACCGTGAACTGGGCATTCTGTCCCGCCTGCGCGGTCTGGACCGCCAGCGCGGTGTCGTCGTGCGTGACAGTGACCGTGCTCGTCGCGCCGGTCGCCCGGCTCACGATCTCGAGCCGGAAGTCCGGGCTCGACGCGGTGCCGAGGTTGACGGCCGAGGCCGTCACCCCGGCGTCGAGCGCATTGATGGCGCTCGCCAGGCCCGCGAGCGTGGTCGTCGCGTCCACCGCGACGCTCTGCACGGTTCCGGAGCCCACCTGGAACTGGAAGGTCCCGGGTCCGCTCGCCACCGTGCTCGAGGCCGACGCCACGCCCACCGTCGCGCCGGCCACCGAGCCGCGCGCGAGCTCCCCGACCGTCAGCGTCACGCTGCCTGGCTGCGCGCCCGTACCGGCCGCGGCCTCGAGCACGCCAAGGTCGCTCGACGTCGCCTGGCGAACGAGCACGCCGTCGGCCGTGTCGAGCGCGTGGGCGGCGGCGCTGAGTGTGCCGAGCTTGCTGGTGAGGCTGGTGATCGAGGCCTGCGTCGCCTGGACGCCCTCGACGTCGAGGCCGAGCAGATCGACCGGACGGTGCTCGAGCGCAACGAGCTGAGTGATGATGCTCTGGGTGTCGATGCCGGTCGCGAGACCGCCGACGGTGATCACACCCGCCATGCGACCCCTGTCCGGCCAGATGAAGCGCCAGATGAAGGGCTAGATGAAGCGCGGGCCGGGGATCGAGAGATCCCCGGCCCGTTGAGGACGGATCCGTTCACTGCCACCCTTAGCGCAGGAGCTGGAGGGCGAGGGCAGGACGCTGATTGGCCTGCGCCAGGACGGCCGTGCCGGCCTGCTGCAGAATGCTGGCGCGGGTCAGCTCGCCGGTCTCGGCCGCGACGTCGGCGTCGCGGATGCGGCTTTCGGCAGCCGCGAAGTTCTCCTTCGCGACCCGGAGTCCGGCGATGGCCGTGACCAGCCGGCTCTCGAAGGCGCCGAGAGTCCCTCGGGTGTTCGCGACGTTCGCGATCGCCGAGGTGAGCACGCCGAGTGCGGACTGGGCCGCGCCCTGCGTGGAGGCCGCGATGGCGGTCTGGCCCGCGAGGATGCCCGAGAGCGAGCCATCGACCGAGTTGAAGCTGATCTGGGAGTTGCTGCTGCCGTCGAGGCCGACTTGCACCGCCACCGTGGTACCGGCGCTCAGGAGCTGCACGCCGTTGAAGGTGGTGGTGTTGGAGATGCGGCTGATTTCCGACAGGAGCTGCGAGAACTCCTGCTGGATGGCGCTACGCTGCGTGTCGCTGACCGTGCCCGTCGCGGACTCGGAGGCGAGCTCCGAGAGGCGGGTGAGGACGTCGGTCACCTTGCCGAGCGCCTTCTCACCGATCGCCAGCGAGGAGATGCCGTCGTTGGCGTTGCGGACCGCCTGGGCGGCGACGCGCACGTCGCGCTCGAGCTTATCGGCGATCGCGAGGCCGGCGGCGTCGTCGGAGGCGTTGTTGATGCGGAGCCCGGACGACAGCCGCTCGAGCGACGCGGTGAGGCTGTCGCTGGACTCGTCCAGGTGGCGCTGCGCGTTGAGCGAGGCCAGGTTCGTGTTGACTGTGATCGACATCGACTGAGATCCTCCTTGAAGGTGCTGTTCGCCGGGTGGTCCATCCCCCGGCAAGTTTTTCTTGCCGCAAGACTTATCGGCCGAAGCCCGCGCGGGCTTGAAGCGACCGCTCCTCCGACCGCCGCTGCCATGCTAGACCGTATGGCAGTGGCCACCCCCACGGAGCGCGTCGCGCGCGAGGCGCGTCTGCTCGGGTTCCCGCGGGCCGGCTCGACGCCGCTCGGCGCCCTCGAGCGGGGGCCGTTTCTCGAGCGCTGGCTCGCGGACGGCCGCGCGGGCGAGATGGGCTACCTCGCGCGGCGCACGGCAGAGCGCATAGACCCGCGCACGGCGTTTCCCTGGGCGCGCAGCATCGTGTCGCTCGCCTATCCGTATCGCCCCCCGCCCGTGCCAGCGGGCGACTGGCGGGCCGAGCTGCGCGGACGCATCGCCGCGTACGCCCTCGGCGTGGACTATCACGACCGGGTGGGCGCGCTGCTCGAGCGGTTGATCGAGCGGCTCCGCGACGTCTTTCCCGCCGCCCGCTTCCGCCCGTACGTCGACACGGGGCCGGTGCTCGAGCGGGAATGGGCGGCGCGCGCCGGTCTCGGCTGGATCGGCAAGAACACGCTCCTCCTCCACCGCTCGGCCGGCTCGTACTTCTTCCTCGCCGAGCTCCTGACCGACCTCTCGCTCGACGCTGTCCCGCTGCCCGCGGACCACTGCGGCACCTGCACTCGCTGCCTCACCGCCTGTCCGACCGGCGCGCTGGAGGCGTATGCGATGGACCCCCGGCGCTGCATCTCCTATCTGACGATAGAGCACCGGAGCGCGATCCCACACGAGCTGCGCCCCCACCTCGCCAACTGGATCTTCGGCTGTGACCTCTGCCAGGTGGCCTGTCCGTGGAATCAGGCCGCACCGGAGGCGAGTGCGGCCGAGGCGCTCGCGCCCCGCCTCCCCCCGCTCCTCGCCCTCGACGCCGCCGGCTTCCGGGCGCGTTTCGGCCGGACCGCCGTGGCACGGACCAAGCGCCGCGGGCTTCTCCGCAACGTGGCGGTCGCCCTCGGCAACAGCGGCAATCCTGACGCGGTGCCGCCGCTCGCAACGGCCCTCGGAGATCCCGAGCCGCTCGTGCGCGGGCATGCAGCCTGGGCGCTCGGCCGGCTGGGCGGCGCTGCCGCCCGGCGCGCCCTCGAGGGAGCGCGGGCCCGCGAGCCTGATCCAGCTGTCGCGGCTGAGATCGAGGCCGCGCTCGGCTGACCTCATACGAGCGGGCGCGCCGCGCAAACTGCGGCCGGGGCGTCGGTCCTACGCGCCGCGGTAGTAGGCGTTGTCTTCCCGCTCCTCACGCGGCATCGCTGAAGAGCCGATAATCAAATTCGAATGCAAACCGTGGCCACCGTGATGACCCCGGAGGTCTCGAGCGTCGACCGAGACTTTCCCCTCCTCAAGGCCATCGCCATCATGGCGAAGCGCGCCATCAGCTGCGTCGTGGTTCGCGAGGGACCGCGGCCGATCGGCATATTGACCGAGCGCGACCTCGTCCGGAAGCTCTTCGCGGCTGGAGGCGACCCCGCCATGTTTCGGGTCGGCGACGTGATGACAACGCCGCCGCAGACCGTGACCGAGGAGACCACCACGCTGGAGGCCCTTCAGCTGCTCCGGACGCGTGCCTTCCGGCGGCTGCCCGTGGTCGACCCCAACGGGGCGCTGGTCGGGATCGTCACGCAGACCGACCTCCTGCACGCGGTGATCGCGGATCTGGAGGAGGCCAGCCGCCTCAAGAGCGAGATTCTCTCCACCGTGTCACACGAGCTGCGCACCCCCATCGCGCTCATCGCTGGCTACGTCGATCTGCTCAGCGAGGGGACGTTCGAGCCGCTCCAGCCCCGACAGCAGGAAGTAGTCGCTCGTGTTCAGCGTACCAGCTCGCAGCTCGTCGATCTCGTGAACGCTGCGTTCGAACTCATCCAGCTCGAGGCCGGGCGGGTCAGCGTCGCCTGCAATCCGATCGATGTGGAAGCATTGTTCGAGCAGCTCGGCCGTGAGTTCCGCGCTCTCGTACCTGAGGGCGTGTCGCTCCACTGGCGCAACGAGCTTGGGACCCAGCCGATCCTCGGGGACCATGCCAAGCTCAAGGCGAGCCTCAAGAACGTCGTGGACAACGCGCTC
>Ga0209157_1002466_pt1 | contig 14753 bp, 16 predicted proteins | sample GraSoiAngelo_135_FD_185892 | JGI IMG/M metagenome (GOLD analysis project Ga0209157, IMG submission 185892) | Grasslands soil microbial communities from the Angelo Coastal Reserve, California, USA - 14_0929_05_40cm (SPAdes) (version 2) | ecosystem: Environmental > Terrestrial > Soil > Grasslands ... | reverse complement strand
CGAACGTCTTGATCGCCTCGATGAGCTCGTCATCCAGGTCGAGGCGGTAGGGCAGCGCGCTGCCCGCCGGAAACAGATCGATCAGCCCGCCGCGGAAGCAGAATTCTCCAGGCGCTACGACCTGGGTGACATGCTGGTAGCCGGCGGTTCCGAGTTGTTGCCTTATTTGCTCGAGATCAAGCCTTGTCCCAGTCAGGAGAAAAAAAGTACGCCCAGCTATATAGGCGGGCGGGCACAGGCGCACCAGCGCGGTCGGCGCCGGCACGGCGGCCACATCGAACTCGCCGCGCTGGATGCGGTACAGCGTCGCCAGCCGCTCCGACACCAGGTCCTGATGGGGTGAGAACTGGTCATATGGCAGCGTCTCCCAGTCGGGCAGCAGGCAGACCCGCAGCTCGGGCGAGAACCACGCGAGCTCGTCGACCAGGCGCTGCGCATCGAGCGCGGTGGCGCTGATCAGGGCCAGAGGCTTTTCCGAGCTCGCCAGGCGAGACAGGGCGAGAGCGTCCGAAGAGCCGCTCAGCCGGGTGTAGCGCCTGTGGGCGGGAAGTGAATCGCGATGCATCGGCGGAAAAACCGTGTAATTATATCGTCCTGAATTTACAAGAACTTTGACTTGCCTCTGTTCGCCTTGATCCCGGCTGCGGGTAGCGGCACACGCCTCGCCGGCGAGCGGCCCAAGCAGTACGCGGCGCTGGCCGGCAAGCCGATGCTCTGGCACGCGGTGCGCGCGATCTGCGTGCCGCCGGTCGAGCACGTCTTCGTGGTGCTCGCGCCGGAAGACAGGGCATTCTCGCGCCATGACTGGAGCGCCTTCGCCGGCAAGCTGGAGCCCCTTTACTGCGGCGGCGGGACGCGGCGCGACTCGGTCTACAACGGCCTGGTCGCCGCCATGGCTGCGGTCGACGCCGACGACTGGATGCTGGTGCACGACGCAGCGCGCCCTTGCCTCCCCAAGAAGGATCTGGAAAGCCTGATTCGGGAAACCGAAGCCGACGAGGTGGGAGGGATCCTGGCGCTGCCGGTGGCGGAAACCGTGAAAGCTGTTGCAAAAGACGAGGCCGGGGTACAGCGTATCGATCGCACCGAGGATCGCGCGCAGCTCTGGCTCGCGCAGACGCCGCAGATGTTTCGCGCCGGGCTGCTCGCGCAGGCGCTCCAGCGGGCGAAACACCCGGTGACCGACGAGGCCGGCGCGATCGAGCAAATGGGGCTCAAGCCGCGCCTGGTCGCGGGCAGCCGGGAGAACCTGAAGGTGACCTACGCGGAAGATCTGGCGATCGCAGCAGCCATCCTGGCGAGGCGCCGATGAGGATCGGGCAGGGCTTCGATGTGCATCCTTTCGCCGAGGGGCGCAAGCTCGTCATCGGCGGCGTCGAGATTGCGTATCACAAGGGCCTGCTGGGCCATTCCGACGCCGACGTGCTGCTGCACGCGATCTGCGACGCGCTGCTCGGCGCCGCGGGCCTTGGCGACATCGGGCGGCATTACCCCGACGACGACGCCAGTTATGCAGGGATCGACAGCCGCACGCTGCTGCGCGACGTTGCAAAGAAGCTGCGCGGCCTGAAGCTCAAGGTGGTCAATCTCGACGCCACCCTCATCGCCCAGGAGCCGCGCATGGCGCCGCACATGCCGCGCATGATCGCCAACATCGCCGCGGACCTCGGCGTGCCGCCAGCGGCCGTCAACATCAAGGCGACCACCACCGAGGAGCTCGGCTTCATCGGCCGCGGCGAAGGCATCGCGGCGCAGGCCGTGGCGCTCATCGACTGAATGTATTCGCCGCCGTACAACCGCATCGAGGACCGGGCCGAGCTGCTGGCGTTCCTGCGCGCGAACAGCTTTGCGCTTCTGGTGACGCGCGAGCTGCGCGCTTCCCACCTCCCGGTACAGGTCAGAGAGACGGAAAGCGAGCTGATCCTCGACATGCACATGGCGCGGGCCAACCCGCAATGGCAGGACTTCTTCGACGACGAAGTGCTGGTCGTGTTTTCCGGGCCGCACGCCTATGTCTCGCCGCGGTGGTACGAGGAGCAGGAGCGCGTGCCGACCTGGAACTACGCGGCGGTCCATGCCTACGGGGTGCCCAAGGTCGTTCAGGATCGAAACGCGAAGCACGCATCGCAGCGCCGGCTCGTGACGGCCCTCGACCCGCAGTGGCTGGCGAAATTCGACGCCCTGCGCCGCGAATACGTCGACAGCATGCTCGAGGGGATCGTCAACTTCGAGATCGCCGTGACGCGGCTCGAGACGCGCTGGAAGCTGTCGCAGAACCGCGGGCGGCGCGAGCAGGAGCTGGTCGCTGCCGCGCTGCACAAGTCGGCGGATTCAGCCGAGCGCGCGCTCGCCGAATTGATGCGCAAGCACCTCGCCGAGGAGTAATGCGCCTGTTCTTCGCCGTCTGGCCGCCGCCCGCGGCCGCGCGCGCGCTGGCAGACTGGGCGCGCCAGGCGGCGCTGGAGTCGGGCGGCCGCGCCACCGCCGAGGAAAAGATCCATCTGACGCTCGCCTTTCTCGGCGAAGCGGAGCCTGAAAAGGCCATCGCCGGCGCGCGCCGGGTACGCGGGCAGGCGCACTCGCTTCCCGTTCAACAGGCAGCCCATTGGAAACACAACAGCATCATCTGGGCGGGACCGCACGCCACGCCGCCTGAACTGCTGAAGCTCGCCGAAAATCTGCAGATGCAGCTCTACCTGCAGGAATTCATCCTGGAGCGGCGAGCGTTCGCCGCGCACATCACGCTGGTGCGCAAGGCGCGCGAGCCCGGGCAGCTTCCCGGGCTGCCGCGCATCGAGTGGCCGGTGGAGGAGTTCCTGCTGGTCCGCTCGATCTCCGGCCGCTACGAGCCGCTCGAGCGCTTTCCTATCGCGTAGCGGTGCGAATGCCGGCCGGCCCGGCGCGCAGGCCGATGCGCTGGCCGGTATCGCGCACTCCGGACGAGGTCACCTCGTACACGCCGATGTTCTTCTGCACCATGTTCTGCACCAGCAGCGTGCGGCCATCGGGCGAGAACGCCACGCCCTGCGACCAGTTGCCGGTGTCGGCTTCGCCGGCCGGGGTGAGCTTCTTGCCCTCGACGTTGAACAGCACCACGCGGCCGTTTGCCCTGTAGAAAGGCGAGCTCTGCGGCTTGTTGCTGCCGCTCATCGCGTTCACCGCGACCTTGCGGCCGTCGGGCGAGCACAGGATGCCTTCCGGGGTCTGCCCGACGGTGACGGTGTCGATGACCCGCGGCGGGCTGGCCTGCAGGTCGATCACGCTGATCGTATCCTCGTCGCCCTGGCCGACGCCGATGTTCGCCACCACGGCGATCAGCCCCGGCGCGCAGACGTCGATGCCGTAGGGCCGCTGCCCCGGATAGAGGTCGCGCTTGGTGTATTCGACGTTCGAGCCGCGAATCGACAGCACCGAGATGCGGTGGTCGCCGTCGCGCGTGACCAGCCCGGTGCGGCCGTCCGGCGTGAGCGCCACATGGCTCGGCCCGGACTTCTCGTCGCCGAGGCGCACTTTGCCCGCGGCGGTCACGGTCCTGCCGTTGATGGTGAACACCGAGACCGTGCCTTCGCTGCGGTTCGCGGCCAGCGCGAGGCTGCCCTGCCGGTTGATCGAAATGCCGGCGACGCCGGCGCCGGCCTCGAGCGTGGCGATGACCCGAATAGGGGAGGACTGCAGGTCGATCACCGAGACCTTGTTGTCCGGCACCTGCTTGCCGCCCTCGATGCGCATCGCCGCGGTGACCAGCGCAATCGACTCGTCGGGCGCGACGGCCACCGAGAGCGGCGGGCCGACCACGCTTGCCGGCGCCTCGATTTCCGCGACCAGGCGCGGCGGCGTGAAGCGCAGGTCGATGACCGCGACGGTATCCGGCGCCGGATTCGGCACCGCGGTCGTGACCCCGTTCACGAGGACCGCCTTGTTGTCGTTGGCAGAAACCGCGAGGTGGCCGGGGCCGGCGGGCGGATACGCTTCGGGAGCGGCGCAGGCAGCGCCGAGCAGCAGGCACGCTGCCGCGCAGAGCGTCTTGTTCATGGTGAACCTCCTCGGGTGGACGATTGTATGGCGAGCACCAGCCTGGCGAGAAGCCCCCCGCCATCGCGCGGCAAAAGCTGCAGCGCGCCGGCGTGCGCGCGCGCCACGCGCTCGACGATGGCGAGTCCCAGCCCGGCGCCGCCGGGGCCGGCGCGCGAGCCATCGAGCCGCGTGAACGGGCGCTTGAGGCGCTCGGCTTCGCCTGCGGGAATGCCCGGGCCGCGGTCGAGGACTTCGATGCAGATCCTCCCGTCCGCAATCGAGGTGCGAATCTCGACCGGCTCGCCGGCATAGCGCAGCGCGTTGTCGACCAGGTTGGCGACGGCGCGCCGCACTGCCATCCGCGCGAACGCAAAAGCCGGCATCGGCTGGTGCCGGAACGACACCTTTCTCCCCAGGCGCGCGTAGTGCCCCGCGAGGTCGTCGAGCAGCTCGTTCAGGTCGTTCTCCGACTTGTCCCCGGTCTCGCTGCGCGCGAAATCCAGGAACTGGCCGATCACGCCGTCGATCTCGTCGATGTCGGTGATCATGGCCTCGGAGGCGGTGCTCTCCGCGCCGCTCATCTCGAGCATCAGGCGCAGGCGCGACAGCGGAGTGCGCAGATCGTGCGAAATGCCGGCGAGCACCATGGCGCGCTCGCGCTCCATGCCGGCGAGGTCGCTCGCCATGCGGTTGAAGGCGGCGGCGAGCGCGAGCAGCTCGCGCGCGCCTTCCTCGGGCACCGGCTGATGAGGCTCGCCGCGGCCGAGGCGCCCGGCGGCGCGCGTCAGCCCGGCGAGCGGCCGCGCGATGCCGAAGGCGATGAGCCAGGCGCCGGCGAGCGCCAGGGCGAGCAGCCCCAGTCCCCAGCCGAGCCACTGCAGCCCGAACGCCGGCGCGAAGCGCTCAAGCGGCAGCATCGCCCAGAACTCGTCGCTGTCGATGAAGAAGCTGACCCAGAAGCCTTCCTCGCCGTCGCGGGCATAGGCGAAGCGCGTGTTTTCGCCCAGCGCGGTGCGCACGCGCTGCGCGACGCGGTTAAGCAGGGGATCGCCGGGCAGCGGCGCCAGCCGCTCGCTCTGGGTCGCCGGGTAGACGCGCAGGCCCTCGCTCTCGTTGAGGTCGATCAGCAGCTGGCGGCGGCGGAACGGGTCGGCGCTCACCAGCGCCGCGCGGGTCAGGTTGATGACGCTCACCGTCTGCTGCGCAAGCTCGCGCGAGCGCGGCTCGCGCTCGTAGACCAGGTAGATCTGGAAGGAGGCGAGCACCGCGGTGACGATCAGCAGCGCGATCAGCAGGAACGACCGGGCGAACAGCGTCACTTAGGTTCGTTGTCCGGCACGAAAACGTAGCCGAAGCCCCACACCGTCTGGATGTGCTTCGGATGCGACGGATCGTCCTCCACGATCTTCCTCAGCCGCGAGATCTGCACGTCGATCGAGCGGTCGAACACCTCGTACTCGCGGCCCCGGGCGAGCTCCATCAGCTTGTCGCGCGACAGCGGCTCCCGCGGGTGCTGCACCAGGACCTTGAGCACGGAGAATTCGCCGGTGGTGAGAGGCAGCGCCTTGCCCTCGCGCGTCAGGCTGCGCGTGGCGAGGCTGAGCTCGAAGCGGCCGAAACGGTGGGTCTCGGTGCCCGAGGCCGGCGCGCCGGGCGGCCCCAGGGGGGCCCGCCGCCGCAGCACGGCATTGATGCGGGCCAGCAGCTCCCGCGGATTGAACGGCTTGGGCAGGTAGTCGTCGGCGCCCATCTCGAGGCCGACGATGCGATCGACGTCGTCGCCCTTCGCGGTCAGCATGATGATTGCCGGCGCGCCGTTCTGGGCGCGCAGCCGCCGGCAGATGGCGAGGCCGTCCTCGCCGGGCAGCATCAGGTCGAGCACCACCAGGTCGTAGCGCTCGCGGGCGAGCTGCTTGTCCATGCCGGGGGCGTCGGGCACGGCCTTGACCTCGTAGCCCTCGCCGCCGAGGTAGCGCACCAGCAGGTCGCGCAGGCGCTGGTCGTCGTCGACGACGAGGATCCGGGTCTTGAGCTCGGGCATCGGGCAATACATTGTTACAAATTTCGGCAATGGCGACACGCCTTCGAAAGCGAACCCGCGTAACATTCCCGCAGCCATGAAAGGCCTGCTCCTTGCGCTGATGCTTTCGCTCGCCGCGGGAACGGCGGCCGCGCAGTCCGGAAAGAGGAACGAAGGCAAGTTCAAGGCGCAGAACATGAGCCGCGAGGAGCGCCAGCGCATGCGCGAAGACATGCGCGACGTCTACCGTGATCGCGGCGGCCGGCCCGCCGGGAAGCAGCGCCAGATGTCGCCCGAGGAGCGCGAGAAGCTGCGCCGCGACCTCCAGGACGCGAACCGCGACCTGCGCCGCCGCGGCGACTAGCCGGGGAACACGCTACGCCGCGCGCGGGTTGGTGCGCTCGTAGACGGCTTCGCCGGCCGGCTCGACGGGGTAGAACCGGTAGGAATTCTTGCCCGCCTGTTTCGCCGCGTACATCGCCATGTCGGCGTGCTTCATGAGGGTCTGGGCATCGCCGGCATCGTCCGGGAAAACGCTCACGCCGAGGCTGGCGGTGATCTGCGCGCGCTTGCCGCCGGCGAGCTCGTAGGGCTCGAGCAGCTCGGAAAGGAGCTTGCGGGCGATGCCGTCCACCGCCGGCACGTCGTGCACTTCCTCGATCACCACGAAGAACTCGTCGCCCCCGAGCCGCGCCACGAAGTCGCTCGCGCGCAGGACCGTGCGCAGCCGGCGCGCGACGTCGACCAGCAGCCCGTCGCCGATATCGTGGCCGTGCGCGTCGTTGATCTGCTTGAAGCCGTCGAGGTCCATGAACACGCCGGCCAGCTTGGCGCCGCGCCGGCGGGCGCGCTCGACCGCCTGTTCGAGCGCCGGAGAAAGGCTGGTGCGGTTCGCCAGGCCGGTCAGCGGGTCGCTGTAGGCGAGCGAGGCGATGCGCTCGCGCGCCAGCGCGATCTCGGTGATGTCGCGCCCGACGCCGCGGTAGCCGAGGAAGGCGCCCTGCGCGGCAAAGCGCGGCTCGCCGCTGACCGAGAAGTAGCGGATGCTGCCGTCCGGCCAGGGGCGCCCGAACTCGAAATCGCGGAACGGCGCTCGCGCCTGGAACATGCCGCGCAGCTCGCCCCAGCCGGCCTCGCCCGCGCCGGCGACGGTATCGACGTAGGTCGGCCCGTGCACCATCTCCGTGAAGCGGTCCTGCGCGTCGGTCTCCCAGAAGAAGTCCGAGGACATCTGCACCAGGCTGCGGAAGCGCAGCTCGCTCTCGCGCTGCGATTCCTCCGCCTGTTTTCGCTTGAGGAACTGGCCGATCTGGCTGCCGATGACGCGCGCGGCCTGCACCAGGCGCTGGTCGGGCTCGCGCACCGCCTGGCTCGAGAACGTGAGAACGCCGATGACACTGCCCTCGGCGACGACCGCGAACGCAAAGCCGCCGCGCAGGCCGCTGCCTTCCCACAGCGTCTTGTGCTGCACGCGCGGGTCGTGCACGGTGTCCTGCGACCAGATCGGCTCGCCGCTCTGCCAGACGTTGCCCGACAGGCCTTCGCCCGGGCGCAAGGTGATCGTCCGCGAACGCTCGACGAATTGCCGCACCACCGGGTCGGCCACGCACCACGCGTCCTGAAAGCGCAGCAGGCCGCTTGCCTCGTCCAGCCCGAAGTAGCGGCCGCAGGCCCAGCCCTCGACCTCGCACACGGCGCGGATCACCGCGCGCACGACTTCGTTCGGCTCGTGCTCTCCGGCCAGCGCATGCGCGACCTGGTGCTCCAGGCGCAGCATCTGCTCGGCGCGCTTTTGCGCCGTGACGTCGCGGCCGACGCCGCGATAGCCCTTGAAGCGGCCGCGGTCGTCGAATACCGGCTCGCCGCTCAGCGACAGCCAGACGCTGTGCCCGTCGCTGGCGGCGCGCTGGATCTCGAAGTCGCGGAACGGCTCGCGGCGCCCGAGCTGGGCGCGGTGCCGCTCCCAGTCCGCTTCGGTCAGGTTGAGCGCCGGCTGCTCCCAGCGCTTGCGGCCAAGGTAGGAGCTCGCATCCAGACCGGTCCTTTCGTCGATGTAGCTCGACATGAAGGTGAGCCGGAACTCGGCGTCCTGCTCCCAGTACCAGTCCGCGGAAAGCTGGGTCAAGCGGCGGAAGCGCGCAGCGCCGCGGGCAGCTTTGGCCCCGCCACGCGTGATTGCTTTCCCTGTGCCGGCTGCGCGCCTGCGGCGAGTTGCCATCGCTCCCCTCTTCCCCGTAAGGGAATTTACTGGAGCACCACTCCCCCGTCCAGCCCTGTGCGCGACCCAATGTCAAAAAAAGTGTGCGCTCGCGGCTTATCGCCGGGCGCGTTCGCGGGCGAAAAGATAAAGACCGCTCGCCACTACGACGCCGGCGCCGATCCAGACTGTGCCTGACGGCACGTCGCCGAACACCAGGTAGCCGAAAATCGCCATGTAGATCACTTGCTGGTACAGGAAGGGCGCCAGAACGGTCGCGGGCGCATAGCGATGCCCCAGGGCGAGCAGGTAGTGACCGAGCCCGCCCACCACCCCGAGCAGGCAGGCAAGGGTCCACTCCTGCCAGCCGGAGGGAGATTCCCACGCGGCGAGCGCGAACGGTGCCAGCAGAATTGCCGCGCCGACCGCCGGCAGGTACTGGATCGTCTCGGGCGGGTCATAGGCCGCAAGGCGCCGCGTCATCAGATTGAAGAGCGCGTACAGGAAGGCATTGCCGATCGACAGCAGCATCGCCGGATGGAACTCCGCGCTGCCGGGCCGCACGATCACCAGCACGCCGGCGAAACCGGCGAGGATCGCCCCCCAGCGCCCGGCGTCGAGCCGCTCGCCGAGCAGCGGCGCCGCGAGCAGCGCGATCACGATCGGCACGAGAAAGAAGATGGACGAGGTTACCGCCAGCTGCAGGTACTGCAGCGCCCAGTAGTTCATCCAGGTCATCGCCACGAACATCAGCGCGCGCAGCACGTGCCAGCGCAGGTGACCGGTGCGCACGAGGGCGAGGCCGCGCACCGGCAACAGCAGCGCGGAAGCGAATACGACGTGGGTCACGAAGCGCAGCCACACGACCACGATCACCGGCATGCTGCCCACCAGCCACTTCGCGCTGCCGTCGAGCAGCGTGAACAGCACGTACGTCAGCGACATCAGCCCGATGCCGATCAGGCGGTTGCGCGCGCTGTCGGCGTGGAGACCCGGACCGCTCAAGCCGCCTTTTTCGAGGCGCCGCGCGCGGCGTCGGCGACGGCGGCGCCGACTTCGGACGTGCTTGCCTTACCCCTCATGTCGGGCGTGCGGGGGCCTTCGAGGATGACGCGCTCGATCGCCCGCACGATGTCGGCCGCGGCCTGCGGATGCCCGAGATGCTCGAGCATCAGCGCGCCGGACCAGATCGTGGCGATGGGATTGGCGATCCTCCTGCCGGCGATGTCGGGCGCCGAGCCATGCACCGGCTCGAAGATGGAAGGCGCGGTGCGCTCGGGATTGATATTCCCGGAGGCGGCGATGCCGATGGTGCCGGCGGTCGCCGGACCGAGGTCGGAGAGGATGTCGCCGAAGAGGTTCGAAGCGACGATGACGTCGAAGCGCTCCGGGTTGAGCACCATCTGGATGGTCAGGCCGTCGACGTGATACTGGTCGGTGCGCACGTCCGGGTACTGCTTGCCCATCGCCGCGAAGCGCTCGTCCCAGTACGGCATGGTGATGGTGATGCCGTTCGACTTGGTGCACGAGGTGAGATGCTTCTTGCGCGTGCGCGACAGCTCGAAGGCGTAGCGCATGATCCGGTCGACGCCTTTGCGCGAGAAGATCGCCTGCTGCATTACTACCTCGCGCTCGGTGCCTTCATAAATGCGCCCGCCGACGTTGCCGTACTCACCTTCGGTGTTCTCGCGCACCACGATGTAGTCGAGGTCGCCCGGCTTGCGGCCGGCGAGCGGGCAGGGCAGCCCCTCGAACAGGCGCACCGGCCGCAGGTTGACGTAAAGATCGAACAGGCGCCTGAAGTCGATGAGCAGGCCCCAGACCGCGACGTGATCGGGCACCAGGGACGGATTGCCGACGGCGCCGAAATACACCGCGTCGAATTTGCGCAGGATCTCCGGCGCATCCTGCGGACACATCCTGCCGTGGGCCTGGTACCAGTCGCAGCTCCACGGGAACTCCTGCCACTTGAAGCGGATGCCGTGCTTCGCGCCGACGGCCTCCAGGACGCGGACGCCTTCGGGGATCACTTCGCGCCCGATGCCATCGCCGGGGATGACCGCGATCTGGTGCTCGTTCATGAAGGAAATTCTATCAGGCATAGAATCGCCGGATGCGTTTCGCGTCGATCGAGACCTCCACCGAGTGGTGCTCGGTCGCGCTGTGGGCCGATGGCGAGATCGCGGCGCTCGAGCGCCGGGCCGCGACGCGCCATTCCGAGCTTGCCCTGCCGATGCTGGAGCGCCTGCTCGCGGCGGCGGGGATCGGCGCCGGCCAGCTCGACGCGGTCGCGTTCGGTGCCGGTCCCGGCTCGTTTACGGGCCTGCGGATCGCTTGCGGTCTCGCGCAGGGCCTCGCCTTTGCGCGCGGACTGCCGGTCATCGGCATCTCGACGCTCGAGGCGCTGGCCGAGGAATCGGGAGCGACGCGCGTCGTGGCCTGCCTCGATGCCCGGATGCGCGAAGTGTATTATTCGGCGCTCGAGAAGCGCGGCGCGCGGTGGCACGAAGTGATTCCGGCAGTTTGCGTAGCACCATCGGTCGCGCCGAGACCGCCTGGAGAGGATTGGGTGGGCTGCGGCAACGGCTTTGCGGTTTACGGAGACCTGGGTTTGACGCGCGTGCTGCCTGAAGTTCATCCGAGCGCCGTGGCGGTTGCCAGGCTCGCCGGCCCGCGCCTTCGAGCGGGCGAGGGCGTCGACGCGGCTCTCGCTGCGCCGATCTACGTACGTGAGAGAGTAGCATTCACAAAACAAGAGCTTGAAAACAGATGAGCGCGGTGCTCAAGGACGCCGCGGAGCTCGCGTCGATGCGCGAGCGGGACCTCGCCGAGGTGATGGCGATCGAGGGCGCCGTCTACAGCCATCCGTGGTCGCGCGGCAATTTCGCCGATTCGCTGCGCGCCGGATACGAATGCCGCACGCTGCGGCTGGGGACCGAGCTCATCGGCTACTTCATCCTCATGGTCGCGGCGGGCGAGGCCCATCTGCTCAATCTGTCGATCGCCGCGGCGCACCAGCGCAGCGGGCGCGGCAGCGCGCTGCTGCGCGACGCAGCCGGCCTCGCGCGCTCGCTCGGCGCCCGCAACCTGTTTCTGGAGGTGCGGCCGAGCAACCTCGGCGCGCAGGCGCTGTACGCGCGCTGCGGCTTCCGCAGGATCGGCGTCAGGCGCGGCTACTATCCTGCGCCGTCGGGACGCGAAGATGCGCTCGTGCTGACGCTGTCCCTGCAATGAGCCGGCGCGACGCGCTGCTGGCCGAGATGGGCCTGGCGCCGGTCTGGCGCCTGCGAAACAAGGGGAAAAATCCGCGCGATCTCTGGATCGAGCTGAAACAGGCCGTGCCGGCCTGCACCGCATGCGGCCTCCACAAGACCCGCAAGCAGACCGTGCTGGGCGTCGGCGACGAGCACGCCGACTGGCTGCTGATCGGCGAGGCGCCCGGCGCCGAGGAAGACCGGCTGGGCGAGCCCTTCGTCGGGCAGGCCGGGCGGCTGCTCGACAACATGCTCGCCGCGATCGGCCTTAAGCGCGGCGAGAACGTGTATATCGCCAACGTCCTGAAATGCCGCCCGCCGGGCAATCGCAACCCGCAACCGGAAGAAGTACAGAAGTGCGCTCCGCACCTGATGCGCCAGATCGAGCTGATCGAGCCGAAGCTGATCGTCGCCATGGGGCGCGTCGCTGCGCAGGCGCTGCTCAACAGCGACGCCAGCATCGCCAGCCTGCGCGGCCGGCTGCACCGCTACGCCGGGGTGCCGCTCATCGTGACTTACCACCCGGCCTACCTGCTGCGCAATCTCCCGGACAAGGCGAAGGCCTGGGCCGACCTGGTTTTCGCCAGGAACACCATGGCCGGGCTCTAAGGGCGGCCGGGGACGCTCAGCGCTCGGGGTGGGGGTCCTCGGCGCGCGCGAAGGCGAGCAGCCGGTCGACTTCCTCGCGATGCACCCGGTGGCTGCGCTGGTACCAGAGCAGCACCATCCCCATGGTGGCCGAGACGAACAGCCCGTACACCAGGATCACCGTGTAAATCGAGTAGCCGACGCCCAGCAGCAGCGAGTAAAGCGCGATCATCACCAGGATCGAGGTGTTCTCGTTGAAGTTTTGCACCGCGATGGAACGGCCAGCGCCCACCAGGTGGTGGCCGCGGTGCTGCAGCAGGGCGTTCATCGGCACCACGAAGAACCCGGCCATCGCGCCGATCAATACCATGATCACGATCGCCGCCCAGATCTGGTGCACGAAGATCATCGAGAGCACCGTCAGGCCCATGGCGATACCGAGCGGAATCACCCGGATCGAGCGGTCGAGCGCCACCCAAAGCGAAGCGAGGACTGCGCCGATGGCGATGCCGAACGCCGTTACCCCCTGCAGGATCGCGGCCTTGGACAGGTCGAAGCCGAGCGCCGCGCGCGCCCATTCGATGACGATGAACTGCAGCGTCGCGCCGGCGCCCCAGAAGAGCGTGGTGGTGGCAAGCGAGATCTGGCCCAGCGGGTCGCGCCACAGGTGCCGCACGCAGCGCGCGAAGTCCTTCAGCGTGTCGAACGGATGGGAAGGCAGCGTCTTCAGCGCGACCCCGGTGCGCGGCACGTGCAGGTTGAAGAGGGCGGCGACGGCGTAGACGATGACGATGACCGCGATCGCCGCTTCGGCTGGAGTGTCGATCGGCGTGTCGATCATCGGGAAGTCGAAGTGCAGCAGGACTCCCGAGACGCGCGAATGGATCAGCACGCCGCCGAAGACGGTGCCGAGAATGATCGAGGCCACGGTGAGGCCTTCGATCCAGCCGTTGGCGACCACCAGCTTGCGGTGCGGCAGGTACTCGGTGAGGATGCCGTACTTCGCCGGCGAATAGGCCGCGGCGCCCAGACCGACCACCGCGTAGGCGAGCAGCGGATCGGTGCCCCAGAGCATCAGCACGCAGCCGAGGATCTTGACGGTATTGGCGATGAACATCACGTGCCCCTTGGGCAGCCGGTCGGCGAAGGCGCCGACATAGGGGGCCAGCAGCACGTAGGACACGACGAAGAAGAACTTGAGGTACGGCGTGAGCCACGAGGGCGCGTCTGCCTGCATCAGCAGCGCGATGGCCGCGACGAGCAGCGCATTGTCGGCGAGCGACGAGAAAAACTGCGCCGCCATGATGATGTAGAAGCCGGAGCTCACGGACGCTTTATCGTTTTGTAGCGCCGGGTTATAGCACAATAAGACTTCGCACAAGACCGACCCTGACGCAGTCTGACCGATGCCGCGCCCGATCCGCGCAACCATTTCAGCCGGCGCGCTCGCGCATAACCTTCTGGTGGCGAAGGCGTATGCCTCGGGCGCCAAGCTGTGGGCGGTCGTCAAGGCGAACGCGTACGGGCATGGCGTGGAGCGGGCCGCGCGGGCGCTCGACGCGGCCGACGGCTTCGCGGTGCTCGACTTCCAGGAGGCAGCTCGGCTGCGGGCTGCCGGCGCGACCAAGCCGATCCTCATGCTCGAGGGTTTTTTCAAGCCGGTCGACCTGCCACTGCTCCTCGAGCACGACCTCACGCCGGTGATTCACAACGCCGAGCAAGTCGAGATGCTGCGCCTTGCGCCGCCGCCGGGCGAGATCGACGTCTACCTGAAGGTGAACAGCGGCATGAACCGGCTCGGCTTCGGCGCGGAGAGCCTGCGCCCCGCGTACAACGCGCTGCGCATGCACGCGCAGGTGCGCAGCGTCACGCTGATGACTCACTTTGCGGATGCCGACGGCGCGAACGGCGTCCAGGGCCAGCTCGACTGGTTCAACGCTCTGGCCGAGGGATTCGAGGCGCCGCGCTCGCTCGCCAACTCGGCCGCCCTGATCCGCTTTCCGGAGGCGCGCGGCGACTGGGTGCGTCCCGGGATCATGCTCTACGGCTGCTCGCCGTTCGCCGGCCGCACCGCCGAGTCGCTGAATCTCAAGCCGGCGATGACCTTGAGCGCCGAGATCATCGCCACCCAGCGGCTGCATGCCGGCGAGCGCATCGGCTACGGCTTCTCGTACGAGGCGGTGGGCGAGATGGCGGTCGGCGTGGTGGCCTGCGGCTATGCCGACGGCTATCCGCGCCACGCGCCGAGCGGAACGCCGGTGCTGGTCAACGGAAGGCGCACGCGCACCGTTGGGCGGGTATCGATGGACATGATCTGCGTCGACATCACCGGCATCCCGGGCGCCGGCATCGGCAGCGCGGTGACGCTGTGGGGCGAGGGCCTGTCGGCGGACGAGGTGGCGGCCTCGGCGGGCACGCTGAGCTACGAGCTGCTCTGCGCCCTCGCGCCGCGCGTGCCGGTGGCCGAGGCGGCCTGAATGGCGAAGCCGAAATCCGTTTACGCCTGCGCCGAGTGCGGCGCCACGGCGCTGCAGTGGTTCGGCACCTGCCCGTCGTGCGGGGCCGCCGGGACGCTGAGCGAAAGCTACGCGGAAAGAGGCGCCAAGAGAATTGCCACGCCGTCGGTGGCGCTCGCCGACATCGAAGCCAGGGAGCTGGCCCGCATTCCCACCGGGGTCGG
>Ga0209157_1002465_pt1 | contig 14757 bp, 13 predicted proteins | sample GraSoiAngelo_135_FD_185892 | JGI IMG/M metagenome (GOLD analysis project Ga0209157, IMG submission 185892) | Grasslands soil microbial communities from the Angelo Coastal Reserve, California, USA - 14_0929_05_40cm (SPAdes) (version 2) | ecosystem: Environmental > Terrestrial > Soil > Grasslands ... | reverse complement strand
CAAGATCAGCAACAACTTCTACACGCTCGATGGTCAAGGCGGCACAATTGGCCTGCTGGTCGGCCCCGATGGCGTGTTCATGGTGGACGCCCAGTTCGCCCCTCTGCACGACAAGATTATGGCCGCCGTCCGGCAGATCACCAAGTCGCCAATTAAATTCGTGGTCAACACGCACGTGCACGGCGACCACACCGGCGGCAATGAGCTTATGGGCAAAGAAGGCGCTACGATTCTCGCCCGCGGAACTTTGCGGAACCGGCTCATGCGGCCCGCACCGGGCGCGAACGGGCAAGCACCTCCGCCCACTCCGGCGCCGGGGTTGCCCGTAATCACCTATAGCGCGAATTCGCAACTCGCGTTCCACATGGATGGCGAGGACGTGCAGTTGATTCCTATTCCCAACGCACACACCGACGGCGACACCATGGTTCGCTTCGTGCAGAACGACGTGATCATGACCGGCGATTTCTTCCGCTCCATCCAATATCCCAACATCGACCGGGGCAACGGGGGCGGTCTGAACGGGATGATCAATGGTTTGGGACAGATCATCGCGCGTTCTGGGCCGAACACGAAGATCATTCCGGGTCACGGACCCACGGTGGATCGGAACGCCGTCATAGCGCATCGCGACATGATGCTGGGGGTTCGGGATCGCATCTCGAAAATGATCAAGGATGGCAAGAGCGAGGCCGACATCATCGCGGCGAAGCCATGGGCTGATTTCGACTCCAAGGTTCCGCAGTCGGACGCCAAAGTCGGCAACACACAGGTGACCGTCGCACAGCGGTTCGCCACGCAGGTGTACGCCGAGCTCAGGCCCACCCGGTAACTCGGGCGCGGACCATCTAAGACGCGAAACCGTAAGACCGATAAAAGGTATCAGGGACGGGATTGCGGCTAGGTGTGGCGCATAATGACGTGACATTCATTACGCGCCACACATTTATTCCGCATTTTGGCAAACCGACCATAGCCGCAATGAACCATCGGCCGCGGGAGCCGGCATGGTGACGCTTCCGACGTAGCACCGCAATTCAACGATCATCTAGACCACAGTTCTTTCGTTGCGAGGGCTGCGCCTTCAGAAAGCGCTTTCAGCTTCGCCCAAGCGATTTGCGGGTGTACGCGCATGCCCATTCCGCAGTCGGTGCCGGCGATGACATTCTCGCGGCCAACCAAGCCGGCATAAAGTACAATGCGATCGGCGACCAGTTCCGGATGCTCGACGACGTTGCTGGCGTGACTGACCACGCCAGGGATCAGAATCTTTCCTTGCGGCAGCTTGTGCTGTTTCCAAAGCTTCCACTCATGCCCATGCCGGGGATTTGCGGCCTCGACCGAATACGCTCCGGCTTTCACCTTCAGCATCAGGTCGATGACATGTTTGAGCGGAAGGTCATGCGTGTGCGGACCGTGCCAGCTTCCCCAGCAGATGTGATAACGGACGCGGTCCTCAGGAAGGCCCTGCAATGCGTGGTTCAATGCGTCGACACGCACTGCGGCGAATTTCCGGTATTCCTCGAGGCTGGGAAGGGGCACAATCATGTCGTAGGTATCGGGGAGAGCAGGATCATCGATCTGCAGGATGAGACCTGCCTCAACGATCGCTTCGTATTCATGTTTGATCGCGTCCGCCAGAGCGAACAGGTACTCTTCATCCGTGCGGTAATACTCGTTGTAGAAGAAGTGCTCCAGCCAGCCGGGCGCAAGCACACACATGAAGGCTTCTTCGACCTTCGCGTTCGTCTGGGCCAACGAAGACTTGAAAAGCTCGAGATCACGTTTGATCTCTTCTTGCCCGATGTAGGTGATCGGACCTGTGCAGATGGCGCGCTCCGATGGCGCCGGCAAAAATTGCAGCTCTTTGTAAAATTCCGCAAACTCTCTTCGCTCATTCGTCTCCAGCGCCATATACGGCGCTTCACCCGGTTTCAGCGGCCTTTTTCCGAGTCCGTTGAGACGCCGGCCATAGTAGGCAAGACTGCCGAATCCAAACTTCGTCAGCTCGCCATCGCTGATCACGTCAATGCCGGCCTCCACCTGTTTGCGAATGACGTCTGCGATTCCATCCCGCAGCCGCGGCTGTAACTCTTCGGCGTCAATGGCGCGGCCGGCCATGACATCTCTCGACGTTTGCATCAAGTCGGGCGGCCCGTCCAGCCTGCCCGCGTGAGTAGTGAGAATCCGACCGGTACTTTGCTTCATAAGAATGTCCTCTCGGATCAAAGCTGCATTGGAGCGCATTATACGCTTTGGAAGCAGAATGAAGAATCGAAGCCCGAGCTCTCGGACGGACGCGACACTAGCTGAGCAGAACAACGGCGCCGGTGACTGCCAATACAGCAGCCCAAAGCAAATCCAGGTTGAACCATGCCGTGCGCAACAATGCAAGGCCGAGCCACCGGTACACAATCCACGCGGCGAGGCCTGTTACCGCAAGATAGGACAATGTGTGCAAACCAAGTAAGATCGATCCGGTTCCGGCTGAGGCCGCGGCTGTCATATGACCAGTGTGTGAAGGCATAGCCGCGTCGACGGCTTTTACATCGTTGGACATGCGGATCACGAAGGGTAAGACCATGAATCCGGCTCCATGCGCCGAAGCCATCAGGAACGACCATGTGGTCAGGTCACGGAAGCCCACCCGCATCCCTCCGTAACGTGGATGCCGGTGACGCCAGAGCCGGTAAACGCCGAAGCCCAGCAGGATGGAGGCAACCGTGGCTTTAAGGAGGCCCAAGGGAACAACCAATTGCGCCAGCCCGGCGGCGAGTAACACTACACCGACTGCCAGCGCATGGCCCAGCCCGATGGGCGGCAGCGCCCGCCACACTCCGCGCGCGCTGCCCTGTTGCATTCCCAGCGCGACGGCAAACAGCCATCCCATACCGGGATTGATCCCGTGATACGCGCCCAACAGTAGCATTATGGTCCACATAGGGCGTGTCTTCAGGAGTAGCAGAACGAGTCCGAAGACGCATCGCCCCCTTCCAGGCGCATCTGGTGCGTACGCATCCCTTCGACCTCGAGGAAGAACTTCGAGTCGATCTTCATACCTTTCTCCGTGACGTCGACTTTCGCGACCCAGCCGCGAACGCCGTCGGGATAGAACTGGTCGTCCCACGGCGTGTAGAGGCCATTGCTAAAGTAAACACGCTTACCGTCGCGACTGATTTCCACCATTTGCGGTCCGCCATTGAGAGCCTGTTTTGGCTTGGCCGGGTGCACCGAGCGATTCACGATACCGCCCAGGCGGATGGAGCTGGACTTCTTCGGGTTGAACGGATCGCTGACGTCATATTGGATAAATTCACCCGAGCCCCAGCATGAAACGTAGAGATATCGATCATCCAGAGAAAGATTGATGTCGGTGACCAAAGGCGGCTCTGCTTTGAACCCTTGCAAAAGCGGAGGCAGCTTCGCCGGATCGGCTGGCGTGGCGGGAATCTCGATGATTTTCTTGATTCCCCATTTTCCGTTTGAACCGTTCTTGCCGTCCTCGCGATACCAAACCCAGATGGAAGACGAAAGATCCTTGAGGGAAAGCACCACGCCCAAGAAGCCGTAGGCCTTCGCCGGGTCGTGCGCAGGACGCAACTCGAGTGCCATCTGCTGCTCGGCTCCAAGCTCGAGTTGTTGCACGTGACGCCGTTTCCGCAGATTCCAAAAGTGAAGCTTGTTTCCGTACTTGCCTGCCAGCAGCAGTTCCGGATTCACGCCGGCTTTCACCATGTTCGGCGTGCCCCACGTGCTGGTGACCATTGTGTCGAGACCCAGGTGCCACCAGACGTCATAGGCCAATTGCTGCGGCCCACGATCGATCTCCCATTTGCCTTTGATTTCGAATGTCTCTGGATCCATGACCAACGTCCCCCCAGGTCCATCGCCGCTTGGCGCGCCAAGCGCGCTGACGTAGATGCCGTCAGGTCCGCAGTGAACCGTGTGGGGAGCGGCATAACCGGTACGTTCAGCCAACACCTCCGGCTCGATCACCTTCACAACTTTCGGATTCTTCGGGTCGGGTTTGGTGTCGAGGACATGAATCCGCGAGGTGTTGATCCCCGGAACGATCAGGTAGCGGCGCTCCATGTGCGGATGCGGCGCATAAGGACACAAACAGGAACTGCACGCGTTCCATCCAAAGTGATGCAGTTCGTCCCCGGGTTTTGTCATGTCTACGCTGCCGACGAGTTTGCCGTAGCTGGCGGAATCGGGATCCAAGTCCACGACAGCGATGGCGTCCGGACGATCGTCCTTTTTCGAATTGATGAGCGCCAGATAAGACAACTTCTCGGGCGGGGATTGCATGGCCATTTTGGGTGATGGGTAAAACGTTGGGTCTGGTTTCAGCAAAGGCATGGTTCTGTCCTCCTTTTGAGAACGCTTAGTCTATACCCACTCGCAGCCTCGGGTGTGAAAACATGGTATGATCCCCCATCCACCGACGAACTCAACCTATTAATAGGAGGCAGAAATGTCAGACCCACTTCCACCGAAATTCACGCGTGTCGCGTTACTGATCGCGGCAGTAATCGCTTGCGCAGCCGCCGTGCATGCGCAGGACAACCCGTATCGTGTTGCCGAGGGCTGGCCGCAGCTTCCCTCGGCCATGAAGTTTGGAGGCGTGATATCGACTGACGTCGATGCGCGCGGCAACATTTGGGTCTTTCACCGGAACGACCCACCCATTCTTCAATTCGCACCGTCGGGCCAACTCCTGAAGAGTTTCGGCGCGGGAATGTTCGTTCAACCGCACGGGATGGCCATCGACCGCGATGGAAACATTTGGGTCACAGACGCGCAAAACAAGGACGGCAAGGGGCAGCAGGTTATCAAACTGAGCCCGGATGGAAAGGTCCTCATGAGGCTTGGCAAGGCCGGTGTCGCTGCAGAAGGTCCCGACACCTTCAACGGGCCGACGGATGTGGTGATCGCGCCGAACGGCGACATTTTCGTCAGCGATGGACACGTGATGAATGCCAATGGTCGCATTGTGAAATTCTCTAAGGATGGCAAATTCATCAAAACCTGGGGCAAAAAAGGCAAAGGACCGGGTGAAATGGATACACCGCATGCGATCGCCATGGATTCACGAGGACGGCTTTTTGTGGCCGATCGCGCGAATAACCGCATCCAGATTTTCGACCAGGACGGAAAGTTCCTGGACCAATGGAAGCAGTTCGGCCGGCCCAGCGGCGTTTCCATCGATAAGAACGACACGATCTACGTCGTGGATTCGCAGTCGAACGCCAGCCTCAATCCAGGGTTCAAGAGAGGCCTTAGAGTCGGCAGCGCAAAGGACGGCAAGGTCACGGCATACGTCCCGTTCGCCGAACCCGAACCAGACAAGAACAATAACGCCGGCATGGAAGGCGTCGCTGCCGATGCGATGGGCAATGTCTACGTCGGCGAGACCACAACTCAGATCCTGAAGAAATACGTCAGAGCTGCCCGAAGCAATTAATACGTAACCCTCTAGAAAACGGCGGCGCGCCAGCAGTGCGCGTGGCGCGCCGAATAATTATTTGACTTGTGTCGAAATCGGATGGACTCCGATCGGCGTTATTGCTCTCAGTTTGGGTGTACAGTCATTGAGAACAACCGGCGCTTGCCTTACGGTGAGGCTGGTAACAACTGTGGACGAATGATAAGAATTCCAACACCCGATTCATCGCATCCTCTGAATGATGCGTAAAACGAATGGCAGAGCAATCGCAGCCCATGCGATGAACAATGCTGTCCACCAACCGACTTTATTGACTTTATTGATTTCCTTCATGTGATACGCCTTTTATGCTGCTTGGCTCTTCCGGCGCAAAGGATGCTTCCCTCTCGCGAAGAGCGAAGCGGATTCCTTCCAGGTAGGCTTCGAGTTGCCTACTCCAATTCGCAAGCCGCACTGCTTCGCCTAAAGGTGTATGCGGATCGTCAAGACCGTGATCCATCGACCGGATCAGAGTTTCGATCCGATGTGCTTCCTCGGATAACTCGGTCACGGTGCGGCCAACCGTCGTGACATACTTGGCTTTGACGGCAGATATGGAAGCCAGAGCCGAATTAGACATGGACTCCTTTCCTCGATGGAAGCTTCATGCTTGCCAAAAATCTAAGAGCAGACCAGAGTCCATTTAAGATAAATGCTCTATTTACCAGCGGGTACAGCACGCCGCTCTTGGATGTGTTGTCCGAATCCGTCAAAAGACCTGGAGCCTGATTCGTACCCGATGTCAATTCCGTGACAAACCATGAATGACATAAATCCGTTCGGCAATCGCCACTGCCTTCGTCCGGGAAGCCCGGCGTTTACGGAACGGGAATGAACCGCTGCACCCTCTCGCCCTGGAAAACCTCGCCGGTATAGACGTTGCCCTTGGAGTCCATGATACGAGCCAAAACTACTAAAAATTGGTTCTGAAATTTTGACTCCCAATGCCGCGCTCAATTTTTTCTGGTGAGGCTCTTGTAGGCCGCTTCGATGAATTGGTCCGTGCTCCAGTTCGGAGTGGACCCGTAGAGCGGTTCGTATTCGAATGCCGGACGCGCGGCTTTGATCTCGGCCAAGGACATCCCTTTTTTTAGCATCGCCTCGATGCGGTCTCGGATGATGGTAACCATGTCGCGGTACTCCGCAACATCTGCCTCATCGCACAGTCGACCGTGGCCTGGGACGATCAGTGTACCGCCTTCTTCGTTGAACTCGGGAATGGCTATATCCAGGACCCTGTTCAAACCGTCGATAATTCCCTGGAGGCTTCCCCCTTTTTCGATGTCAATCATGGGAAAGCTGTTCAGAACAAAAAGATCGCCCGTACTGATGACATCGGAGCGCCGGAAATAGACAATGCTGTCGCCGTCGGTGTTTGCAGAAGGCTGATGAAGGATCTGAATCGATTCGCCATTGAAATAGAGCTCATGTTCGTCACCGAAGAAGGTTTCTGTCGGCCATGCGGCCGCCGGCATCAGCGATTGCTGGCCCGTTGGCGCACTCATCCGCTTCAGGACTTCCCCATGAGCGATGATCGCTGCACCCTCTGCGGCATCGGTCAGCGCTCCCGCGCCGGGACCGGCGAAGACCATGCGGCCCGTTTTGCGCAGCGCTGCATTTCCTCCCGTGTGATCCGGGCCGGACTGCGTATTGATGATGTAACGGAGGCTTGCACTCGATATCTTTGCGATCGCCGCCAATACGCGCCCGGAGGACTCGCCAGACATCGTATCGACAAGAAGAATTCCTTGCTTGCCCACTTGCACCGTCACATTGCCGCCGGGGCCAGTAAGCACATAGATGTTCTCACGTACCGGAATTACATGGATCTCGCTGTCAGTCGCGATCCGGCTCTGCTGGATTCGCACAGGCTGAACCGCCCCTGAAGCCGTCCTCACGCCGGCAACCGGCATTGTCTTGAATTCGGGATACATCGTTTGCGCTCCCCCGCGTTGGGCGGTTTCGGGCACATGTACGGTCTCCTGAAATTCTTTGAGGAAAGCGTTCGTACCTGGAAGATAGTGCGGCACAGCGCCCTTGGCGCGCGTGACCACTTCTTCGACCGGCTCACAGGGCCAGATCCAATTGACATCGAGATGCGTGTTGCGGATGAAGTCGTCAGTCTTGACGAGCGGCTCTGTGAGGTAAACCGGATCGGTGATCATGCTCATGCGGGTGAGAATGTCGCCATGCTTGATGAAATGCTCGGTCAGCGTTGCGCGGTCGCTTTCGGGCAATCCGTTCCGGCGCAACCAGCCTTGCTTCATGTGCGTCGTGTATACGGTCAGCGTGTCGCCCTCCCATTTGCCCGTCGAGAATCCCATCCAAGTGTGAAGCGCGGATTCGGGAGGATGCGGCCGCCCGTCCATCCAAACCGTGCGCGTCTGTTGATACGTGCCGTGATAGATCTTGATTGCGGTGACTTCCTGTGTCTCCTGATCCTTCTCCTGCCAGATACGCACCGGCCCAGGACCTCGAAAAATATAAGGCGCAACGTGTACCATGCACTGATGCTCTTTCAAGGTCATGCGCGACGCGTCCCAGGCTTCGGCATAAGCGCGTGCAGCGTCGGAAATCGGAAGACCAAGATAGTCGCCCAGAGCCGGACCGGGAATGCGCTCCGGCTGGTCCTCATGAAACATGGATATGTACTCGCCGGTGAGATCTTGCTGGGCGAGTGCAGGTACCGCCGCCAGCAGCGCCTGACTCAAAAGAACCAATACACGCCGCATTGGAGAACCTCCGTTCAAACGCGCTTCCGAAATTCGTGCTGCAGCCTACTTGCTTCGATCGGCCGCAGGCAACGCCTTTCAAGAAGAACAGATTAACAAACTCGTGCCACACGCTGCTTGAATTCCCTGTCCACAATTGATGCATAATCTCACCTCGAAAAGAGGTGAACATGATTAAGCGTAGTTTGTTGGTGTTATTCCTCTCGGCTGTGCCGCTCCTGGCGCAGCAAAATCCGGACTTTCATCGAGAATTTCCACCCTTCAAAATTGCGGGCAATCTCTACTGGGTTGGAACGGCCGATCTCGCCGTTTACCTGATCAACACGCCCCAGGGAAACATTCTCATCAACTCGGATTTTCCCGAAGACGTGCCGGCCATTAAAAAGAGCATCGCTCAGCTCGGTTTCAAATACGGCGACACCAAGATCATCCTCGCCAGTCATGCGCACGGCGATCATGATGCAGCCGTAGGCATCATCAAGAAAGAGACCGGAGCGCGGCTGATGATCATGGACGCTGACGTTGCTGACACCGAAAGCAACGCGCAGGGACGCCCCGCCGCGAAAGTCGATCGCGTGTTGCATGACGGAGACGCGGTTGAACTCGGAGGCTCGAAACTCATCGCGCGTTTGACTCCCGGCCACACGAAGGGCTGCACCACGTGGACCATGCAGGTCGATGAAGGCGGGCGTAAGCTGAATGCGGTGATCATCGGTAGCCCGAACGTGAACCGTGGCACGATCCTCGTCGGCAACAAAAATTATCCTCAGATCGCGGACGATTATGTGAAGACCTTCAAGGTTCTCAAAAGCCTGCCGGTGGACTATTTCCTGGGCGCCCACGGCAACTATTTCGGCTTGAAAGCGAAGTACGAAAAGATGAAAGCGGGCGGGCCCAACCCGTTCATCGATCCGGCCGGCTACAAAGCGTACGTCGAAGAACGCGAAGCGACGTTCCTGAAAGAGTGGGACCGGCAGAAGAAGAATCCGGGCTCGCCGGCGCCGTAGGGAATAACCATCTTCTATTTCTTGCGGTACACGAGGGCATCCATTTGGCGCGCACGGAGGGGGCGGTTCGTTCAACATCCGCGCAGATCTATTCGGAGGTTGAACCAACCGCCCCGTCTGCGCCCAAGCTGAGGTCGCTTCGCGGCATTTGATTGCTGGGCGCAGCCACCCCGCCTTAACCAAGGCGGGGAATGATCCGGGGATGTAGGGTGACGGCGCTAACCCACGGTGTTCCCTTCTCGTTGTTGGTCATCACGCCTACGGCTTCGTCTTCATAACTGGTCACTTCGAAGCCCTTTCTGGAAGCAATGAACAGGTAAGTTAGCATGTGGCAACTGGAGAGCGATGCCACAAAAGCCTCTTCAGGATCCACGTTAGCAGGATTGGAAAACGGGACTCGTACGGCAGCGGGTGAAGATGATGCAGCTACTGTCATACCGCCGTCGAACCTCCACGTATGTTCTCGCGAATACGTTCCTTTGAGAAACTCGCCTTGAGATAACGTCCACTTGATCGTGGCCTTATGCTCCGCCATTTGAAGTTTCACCTCCAATACCGCTCTAAGAGGATTTTATGAAAAATAAATCGAGCGAAGAACAGCCAGCGTCATTATGGGAGGAGTGCAGTTGGCTTCGCGATTGACGCAACCGTGCGAACCAGTTCGCTTATGGTAACGGGCTTTACTAAATGGACTTGGTAGCCTGCCTCAAATGACCGTTCTCTTTCCTGTTCTGTGGCGAACGCCGTGAGTGCTACGGCCGGTATGGGTCGCATGTTGGGCGCATATTCGGAGCGTATTTTCTCCAGCAGTTCATACCCGTCCATTTCAGGCATTCCGATGTCGCTGATAAGCACATCGGGGGTCTGTCTGGCCAGTACGCGAAGTGCTTCGCGTCCGGACGCGGCCAGAAGCACAGTCGCCCCGGACTGCTCGAGCCCCACGGCCACCATTTCGCGCGTATCGAATTCGTCCTCGACCAGCATGACTTTTAACCCTTTTAAGGATGCGGTCGCGCTTTCAGGGGGCACCCCGGAGTCTTTTTGAAGTGCGGGGACGGGTAACTGCACGGTGAACGTTGCGCCTTGTCCCTTCCCTCTGCTGTACGCCATCACCGTGCCGCCATGTGATTCGACGATATGACGCACGATAGCCAGACCGAGCCCCAGGCCGCCGTGCTTGCGCGTTGCGGAGGCGTCGGCCTGCGTGAAGCGGTCGAACACGTATGGAATAAATTCCGGATCAATACCCTCGCCGCGGTCCCTGATACTGATCTGAAAGTGCGCGCCGACGCGGCCGCACTCAACTTGGACCTCTTGTCCTCTTTCCGAAAACTTGATCGCATTGCTCAGCAAATTCCAAAGAACTTGCTGGATTCGCTCGGCATCTGCAAATACCGGCTCGGCTCCATTCGCGATCTCCGTCACGACCGGGACGCCTTTCGCCGCCGCCGCGGGCTGAAGAGAATCCACGGCCGTACGGATGATGGTGCCGGCGTCCGTCCACTGCGGCCGAATTTTGAGTTTGCCCGTGATGATTTGGGAGACGTTGAGCAGATCGTCCACCAATTGCATTTGAGATCTCGCATTTCGCTGGATCACATCGATAGCTCTTTCAGTCTTGTCCCGATCCAGCTTTCCACCTTGAAGGAGATTGCTCCATCCGAAGATGGCGGTCAGCGGCGTCCTTAATTCGTGCGAAAGGGTTGCCAGAAACTCATCCTTCATTTTGCCGGCCCTTTGGAGCTCTTCATTCGCTCTTTCTAACGCCTTTGTGCGATCTTCGAGCTTCGTTTCCCGTTCCCGGATTTGATCGAGCATTTCATTGAAAGAATCCACTAGCGTACCTAATTCGTCCTCGCTCCCCTTTGTCGCCTTCAGATAATAATCTTTCTTCTTCGAAACTTCTCTTGCTGTGCGCGCTAAGCTCAAAATCGGTTCGGATATCAACTTATGCAGTCGTGCCGAAAGCGCGAGCGCGAAAACGGCGGAGAGCAGCAAAATCACGGCGATTGTCACGATCTCCAAACGCAAGTGCGCGTACGCCGGTCCCATTGTCGCGCGAAGCTGAACCGTCCCGATTTCTTTTCCTTTGAGCTCTATCGGCGTCGAGATCATCTCCAGGTTACGATCCCCGGAGTCACGCGCGGGTGAAGGCGGGCAGGGCGCTGTTGAAGAGTCACGCAATTGTTCTACGAACAAATTTGTCCCGCTGTAGACGCACGCGCCAACGACGGACGGTTCGGCGCGAAGCGCATTGAGCGTATCGATGGCCGCGGCGTGGTCGTTGAAGGAGACGGCGGCGGTGAGTTCATCCGCAATAATCCGAGCCAATGTGGTCGTGCTCGCCCTCAGGTCCCTGCGGGCCGCAATGTAGTCGTAACCGATCAGTGCTGCGCTCGCCAGTAGTAGCGCCGCCGCGGTTATGATCATCGTGATGGCGACGATTTTCCTCGGGATCGAAAGACGAGCGAACGATATCACCGGATCACCCCCGCGCGTTGCCGCGGCCGGACGATATCCGCCAGCCGCAACAATCTGGCGCTGACCCGGAGAGATGCACGCTCCGCAGCGTCGGGATTGATTTGAAAATGGATTCTGCCGCCACTCCTCACAAAACGGATGATCCCGCCCTCATTGATGAAGCTGTCGGTTTCGCCTACCGTCAGAATGGGCGAATTTACCGCCGCGTCGATGATTTCCGTTGATCGTCGATTCTCGTTCGGCGCCAAATAAATCATTTGGCATCCCCGAAGGTCTTCAGCCGGAATGATCCGTCGAACCATCAGCGGCCTGCGGTCCAGCAGCTCGCCTTGAACGGTCCTGTCGAGCGCGCCCTCGAATGGATCTCCAGCAAGACAAATCGTGAATGGAGAGTCAGGGCTCGGGAACGCTTGCGGCGGCCATACGACGAACTTTGCAAAGTTATAAAGGAACGCCGCCTTGACCTGATATTCGGCGGATGCGGGCTGCGATGTGGCAACCGAGCCATCTACAGCGATCGTACAGATACACCACGCCGCAGCCAATCCGAAGCGCCGCTTAGACCAAACCATCACATCCCGACTATATACTCTTAGGTCACAAATCGGAGGCCGCGTGCGCACATTTACCTGTCTTTTGTTGTTCGTCATCGGGGGCGAACAGCTGACGCCTGCGCAAAACCAAGCCCAAAGCGATCTCAAAAAGCTCACGCTTGAAGAACTGATGGATGTCAATGTGAATGCGGTCTCACGAAAGGAAGAGCCGCTGGGCCCGACACCTGCGGCCGTGACTGTCATTACGGCAGAAGATATCCGCAGGAGCGGCGTGACAAGCATTCCCGAAGCGCTTCGCCTGGTTCCCGGTGTTCAGGTTGCGCGCATCAATGCATCGAACTGGGCGATTTCGGCGCGCGGTTTCAATACTCAGGTCTCCAACAAAATGCTGGTGCAGATCGACGGCCGCACCGTCTACTCACCGATCTTCGGAGGGGTGTTCTGGGAACTGCAGGATCTCGTGCTCGACGACATCGCCCGCATCGAAGTCGTGCGCGGTCCAGGCGCAACACTCTGGGGAACAAATGCGGTTAACGGAATCGTCAATATCGTTACGAAAAGCGCACACCAGACGAAAAGTACAACCATCATCCTTAGCGGCGGCGGAGCCGACGATTTGGGATTGGCTTCGTTCCGTACCGGAGGTGCTCTAACTAGGGACACGAGTTATCGCGTAGCCGGCAAATACTTCTATCGTGACGATATGGTGCTGCCCAATGGAAGCGATAGTAAAGACAGCTCCAGATTCGGCAGAACGCGATTTCGCATCGATAGCACGCAAGGCGCGAATGAATGGACGTTGGAAGGCGACGTCTTCCGAGGCTTTGAAGGACTTCTCGGCAGACCTGACGCCAAGCTTCTCGGCGGTGATGTTCTTGCTCGATGGAGCCGCAAGATATCGAATGATTCATCGATTCAAATTCAGGCTTCTTATGATCGCCTGCTGCAGCGCGAAACATTCAACAGCGACATTCGCCAGCGAATGGCAAACGTGGACCTTCAGCATCAGTTCGCTGTTGGTAGACATAACGTGATTTGGGGAGGCGGATATCGGTGGCAAGGGGATACGAACTTTCCAATGCCCCTTATCCGTCTCGTGCCAGCCAAGCGGGCGTATCCTTTAGAAACCGCTTTCATACAAGACGAAATATCGCTCTCGCAAAACCGTCTGAAACTCGAGATCGGCTCAAAATTCGAGCGCAACGACTTTACGGGATTCGAAATGCAGCCCAGTATCCGTACATCATGGGCCATTCATCCGGATGAATTCATTTGGGGAGCCGTGTCGCGCGCCGTGCGGACACCGACGCGCTTCGACACCGATACGGAAGTGACGTTTCCCGGAGTTCGCCTTTTGGGTAATCCGAATTTCAAATCTGAAGCGGTGGTCGCGTTTGAATCGGGATACCGCTCCCGTATCGCCCGGCGCCTGTCCATGGATGTCGCAACGTTTTTCAATATCTACGACAATCTTCGCAACACCGAACCCCGAGGCGCGCCCGAGGTCTTTATGTTCTTCAATAACCTGAATGCGAAGACATATGGCGGAGAGTTGAGCGCTAGTTACGACGTTTTGGACCGGCTGCGCATTACAGCGAATTATTCCTACCTCGGCAAGCATCTCCGGTTGGAACCAGGACATTTCGATATATTTGGAACCCAGCTCGAAGGCAACGACGCGAAGCACAGTTTTCAGGTGCGGGGCTCGGCGGATCTGCCGCATCGTGTCGAAATCGATTCCGCTGTGCGGTTCGTCAGCCGGCTCCCGCTGCCTTCTATTCCGGGGTATTTCGAATTCGATTCACGATTGGCGTGGTTACCTGATCCGCGGGTGGAGTTATCGATCATCGGCCGCAATCTGCTCCACGCTCACCATCCCGAGTTCAACCAGCCGCTTCCGACGCCCCCCGAAGAAGTTCAGCGTAACGTGTACGGCCGCGTTGCGCTCCGATTTTAGATCACCGTCTCCCTATGCGAGCCTCTCTTCTTTTCCGGCGGCCTGCGGGAGGGTAAAAAAGAAGGTCGTTCCCAATCCGGGCGTACTTTCAGCCCAAATGTTTCCGCCATGCTGTTCGACGATTGCCTTCGTCGTCATTGGCGGGAGCGTTTGTACTGCGATCCCGCAGAATCTCAAGTTTTACTTTCTAGATTCTATGCAGCTTTATGTTTCTCAAGTACTTCATGCACGCGCTTGAGATCGGCAATGAAGCGCCCGGCAGGCGGCGGCCCGCAATTTGGGAATCGTCGGATTTTCCGGAACCAGCGGAGCCGCAGTGTTTTGCGGCGTTTGCTCACCATTGGTTTCCTGCTTGATTGACAACCGAACATTTGTTCGGTATAACGGAATTGATCTCGGTGCACTCGATGCAATCGGCAATCCTTCATCAAGGCTTCGCGCTATCGCGCTCGCGCTCCACACGCGCGCGATTAGAGTCCGCACTCGGTGAACGGATTTCGGCGCCGTTTACCGACATCGAACGACGTACCCTGGAAAC
>Ga0209157_1002464_pt1 | contig 14757 bp, 13 predicted proteins | sample GraSoiAngelo_135_FD_185892 | JGI IMG/M metagenome (GOLD analysis project Ga0209157, IMG submission 185892) | Grasslands soil microbial communities from the Angelo Coastal Reserve, California, USA - 14_0929_05_40cm (SPAdes) (version 2) | ecosystem: Environmental > Terrestrial > Soil > Grasslands ... | reverse complement strand
CGCGGGCAGCGCGACCATCGATGTCACGCTGACCATCAAGGATCTCGAAGCCCCGCCCACAACCGCAAACCCGAACATCCTCTCGGCGCTCTGGACCGTCTACTGGCAACAGGCCGGCACGGCCAACGCCCCCGGCGGCCCCACATGGTGGTTCGCCCAAGCCACCACGACCGGTCCGGACAACAAGACCGTTGCGAATTTCAGCGACGGGACCTTCAACGTCAGCGCGGATAGCTACAGTGGCCGGCACGCGACGACAGGCGAGTTCAACGCCGGACCGAACGGGACGTTCGTGATCCACGTACCGCGGGCTGACGTGGGCAACCCCACGGACGGCGCCACGCTCACGAACCCGTTCGCCGACACCGCGGGGGCGTTCCTCGTTGCGGGGACCGGCCTCCGCTTCATCGCGCGGGCCGATCGGGCGCCGGACTCCAACTACGGAGCGGATTACGTGGTCGCCCAGACGTGCAAGGCCGATCTCTCGATAACGAAGTCAGACGCGCCCGACCCGGCGCACGTCGGCCAGAACCTCACGTACACGATCGTGGTGCGGAACACCGGCCCTGGCCCGGACACCGCGACCGGCGTGACGGTCAACGATCAGTTGCCGAAGAACGCCGGCTACGGATCGACGACCACGACCAAGGGGTCGTGCGTGCTCAAGCCATCCAAGAACATCGTCAGCTGCGACATCGGTAGCGTCGCGAGCGGCGCGTCCGTCACGATCACGATCGTCGTGAAGCCCACGAGCAAAGGAACGATCACAAACTCGGCCTCCGTGACGGCGGTCTCGCCCCCTGACCCGAACACGGCGAACAACACGGCGACGGCAACGACGACCGTCCAGCCGTAGCAGCGGCGAGCGGCGCGGGAGCTTCTCCCGCGCCGCCACGCCCATCTGGCATCGGTTATGCAGGATGAAGCGACGAAGGCGATTCCGCGAAGGTGGAAACGCCTTCACTTTTTGTCCGACGACCTAGCCGAAGCGCTTCTTGTAGAGCTCCTTGAGCTCGGCGTCCGTACTTCCGAGGTACCGGCTCGTCGTCGCGACGTTGCGGTGACCGGCCAGGCGCTGGGCGAACGGCACGCTGACTTCCTTCGCCCACTTCGTGACCGCGGCGTGCCGGAGCCAGTGCGGTGAAACGTTCTCGGTCAGGCCCGCGCGCTTCGCGCCCTCGGCCACGATGGTCTGCGCCATCTTCACGCTCATCCGGTAGGACCCGTCGCCTTTCTTTCGCTTTGTCACGAGGAGCGCCGGATCCCGGTCCTTGCGGCTTCGGAGGTACCGCTCGAGCCAGCGCCTCGACTGCACATTCAGAAATACGCGCCGATAGCGACTGCCCTTGCCAAAGACTGTGATCTCGTCCGTGATACGCACGTCATCGTCAGGCGCGGGCGCGCGTCGGTCCAGCTCCAGCTTCGCTCTGTCAAGGGCCACGACCTCCGAGACGCGACAGCCCGTCGCCGCGAGGAGCTCGAGCAGCGCGCGATTGCGAACGCCGTCGTCGCTGGAGGTGTCGAAGCCCTCGAGAAGCCGGTCGAGCTTGTGCTCGTCGAGATGTCGCGCATCCGGGCTGGGCTCGGGCGCCTTGGCGAGCTCGACCTTCTCCGGACCCGGCACGGAGAGATCGAGCACAGCGCCGAATTTGAGAAGGCCGCGAAGCGCGATGAGGTGCATGTTTTTCGAGGCGGCCGAAATTGGTCGCTTGCCGGCATCGCGGCCCGCGAGAAGCCGCCTTCGCGTCAGATGACTGGCGTAGGCCTTCAGGATGCGGACATCGAGATCGCGCACGCGCGGCGTGTCGCCGTCGCGCTCGACGAACTCAAGAAACTCGAGAAGGAAGCGCGCGTACCGCGGCAGCGTAGCGTCGCTCCGGCCTTTGTCGCGCAGCTCCTGGAGGTACGCCCGCGCCAGATCGCGTACTGAGCTGTTCGGGCCGAGCTCCCGCGGGTCGAGGTAGCCAGCCGAAAGGAGCCCGTTCTGTTCCCTGCTCCGCGCCGTATCTCGTGTAATCTCCATTCTGCGAGTTGTCTACAAGGGTGCAGCCGACGTGTCAAGGGGATGGCCTAATTCCGCGTCGGCATGCACCAAAACGAGGTAAGGCACAAGAGATAGGCAGTGCCTTTCCGCGTCGGCGACTTCTGAGCTGTCTGATGTCGATCTTGGCACCTCGGTATTCGACGCGTATGTAAGACGACGTTCGCGGATGCGGCGAAGGTCGAAGAACGAAGAGCCAGAGGGAGAACGTCCATGCAGCGAGCAAGCTCAAAGGAATACGCGGCGATCCGTACTCGGCGGTCAAGTGAAGGACTCACGCGAGTGCTCCTGAACTGCGGGGTAATCGCGGGTCCGCTGTACATCATCGTGGGTGCGATCCAGGTCCTCACCCGCCCCGGCTTCGATGTTCGATACAACGTCCTTAGCCAAATGGCCCTCGGCGATCAAGGGTGGATCCAAATCGCCAACTTCGTCACGAGCGGCCTGCTGGTCATCGCGTGCGGGGTCGGGATGGGGCACGTGCTCCATTCGGGACGCGCCGCGACCTGGGGGCCGCGACTGGTCGGTCTTTACGGTGTCAGCCTCATCGCCGCCGCGATCTTTAGCGCGGACCCCGGCTTTGGATTCCCACCCGGGACCCCGGTGGGGCCGGCCACCACGATGAGCACGCACGGTCTACTGCACTTCGCGAGCGCGGGAGTCGGATTCTTCGCACTGATCGCGGCATGCATCATCTTCGCCCGACGATTTGCCGAGCTCGGGCAGCGCGGCTGGGCTGCGTACTCAGCCTCGACCGGAGTCTTCTTCCTGGTCGCTTTCCTCGGAACCGCCTCGGGGGCTGGCCTGGTCGTGCTCACCCTTGCGCTCTGGGTCGCGATCGTTCTCGCGTGGGTATGGCTTTCAGCTCTCGCCACGAGTCTGATAGCGACGCTTCCGCGTTCGGCCGCCTAACGGCGGTTGTGTCGTCGGTGTGCGGCCGTTCCGAATAGCCGAATCGATCAGGCGATGAGCCGCACCTCGACGAGCCCGGCGACGGCGCGATCGAGTCGCGCTCCGGCCTACACGGCGACCTTCGGCAGTTCCTCCAGCGCCTCGCGCACCTTCTCGGCTGGGTACCTCGTAATCCTCCAGCTCGCCGTTCATGGCCGCCAGGAGCTGAAAGGGGTCCCCGGCGAATGGCAGATCCTCTCGGTCGTCCGGAATCAGACGTAAGCCCTGACCACCACCGCGACCGACGACGAAGTAAGCGTCGACAACCACGACTGGCCCGTCGCGACTTCAGCCCGCTCGAACCAATTGAATGTCGGCGAGGCCGCTTGCTGCGCGCGCCAGGGCCGCATCGGCCGTCAGGCGCGGAGGGAGGCGCGGCTAGCGCTTCTTCTTCGCGATCCGCCTCTGTCGAGGGCTCATGAGCTCGGCCGGCGGCCGCCACTTCGACTTCTCCTCTCCGGGACGGCCGCCGTACCTCGGATCGGGCACGTCCTCGCGACCCTGGCGTCGCTTGCGCGCGCGGCTGGTGACGCCTCGTTCGGGGTCCTGGCGCGCGGTCTTCTGAGCCCCACGCAGCGCTCGCTTCGACGGCGTCTCGCCGCGACCCCGCGCCCGCTCAGCTCGTGACTTCGGCATCCCTGCCTCCCGTTTCGTCGTCGCCGACGGTACGCCCCTTACGAGCGGTCCAAGCCTCCGTCTGTCGCGATCAAGAGGGCTGCGTCGGCGCCGTCGGCGAGACCGTGTTCACGATCGCGCGCCGCGCGACCGCGATTGCGGCGGCGATGGCGCCGGTGAGGAAGGCGACGAGGATCACCTTCGGGGTCGCGACGTCGAGCTGGAGCGCGACGACCGCGGCGATTCCACCCGCGATGGCGCCCTCGACCAGGTCGCGGACGAAGCGGCCGACCGGGGTGCCGAGCCAAGCGACGAGCTCTTTCACTTTCGCTTTCCCTCACGCGGCCTACACCGCGATCTTTGGCAGTTCCTCCAGCGCCTCGCGCACCTTTTCCGCCGGGTATTCGTAGTCTTCCAGCTCGCCGTTCATGTAGCGCTCGTACGCGCCTAGGTCGAAGTGACCGTGCCCCGAGAGGTTGAAGGCGATTGTCTTTGCCTGCCCCGACTCCTTGCACCGAACCGCCTCATCGATAACGACGCGGATCGCGTGCGCCGACTCGGGAGCCGGCAGGTATCCCTCCGCCCGCGCGAACATCACCGCGGCCTCGAAGGTCGGCCGCTGGTGCACCGCGACGGCTTCGATCTGCTTCTGCTCGTAGAGCGCGCTGACCGCCGGCGCCATCCCGTGGTAGCGGAGGCCGCCGGCGTGGATCGGCGCGGGCATGAACGAGTGCCCGAGCGTGTGCATCTTCACGAGCGGAGTCATCTTCGCCTCGTCGCCGAAGTCGTAGACGTACCGACCCTTGGTGATGCTCGGTGCGGCCATCGGCTCGACCGCGATGACCCGGAGGTCGTTCACCTTTCCGGTGAGCTTGTCGGCGACGAAGGGGAACGCGAAGCCGCTGAAGTTCGAGCCTCCACCGATACAGCCGACGAGGATGTCCGGGCGCTCGCCGGCGAGCGCGAGCTGCTTCTTCGCCTCCTGACCGATGACCGTTTGATGCATCAGCACGTGGTTGAGCACCGAGCCGAGCGAGTACTTCGTGTCATCGCGCGTCGCGGCGTCCTCGACGGCTTCGGAGATCGCGAGGCCGAGGCTGCCCGGGCTCTTTGGATCCTTGGCGAGCGCAGCGCGGCCCGCGTTCGTGTCTGGGCTCGGGCTCGCGACGACCTCCGCGCCCCATGTCTCCATGAGGATCCGCCGGTAGGGCTTCTGGTCATACGAGACGCGGACCATGTAGACCTTGCACTCGAGGTCGAACATTCGCGCGGCGAGCGCAAGGGCGCTCCCCCACTGACCTGCGCCAGTCTCGGTCGCGAGGCGCTTGGTCCCTTCCTGCTTGTTGTAGTACGCCTGCGCGATCGCGGTGTTCGGTTTGTGGCTGCCCGCCGGGCTGACGCCTTCCCATTTGTAGTAGATGCGCGCCGGGGTGCCGAGCATCTTCTCGAGGCCGAGCGCGCGGATGAGCGGCGTCGGTCGCCAGAGTTTGTAGGCGTCACGGACGGGCTCGGGGATCTCGATCCAGCGCTCCCGGCTCACCTCTTGCTTGATCAGCTCGATCGGAAAGAGCGGGGCAAGGTCCGCAGGACCTATAGGCTGCCCCGTGCCCGGATGCAGCGGCGGCGGGAGCGGCGATGGCAGGTCGGCCTGGATGTTGTACCAATGCGTCGGAAGGTCCTTCTCATCGAGCTGAAATTTGCGCTGCGTCGTGGATCTCCTTGCAACGGTGACGGCCATGGCCGCATCCCCCCTTGTCGTCGCGAATCCGAGAACCGGCAGAGCCTACTCTCCGAAGGCAATCGCCAACCACAGAGCCGACCGGCGTAGTCGCGACCTATGCTCAGCGGATCAAGGACAAGACCGGCACCAACCGCAAGTCTCCATCTCGTCCCGCCGCCACGGCTGTGCCGACAACGGCGCCGCCGGCCGAAACGGGCGAACTACAGCGACTTAAGGACGAACTGCGGCGGATCAATCAGGAGCTCTCGAAGCTCGGACGTGTGACCCGCCCCGACGCCGCGAGGCAGACGCATATTCCGGAGAAGCAGGAGCTGCTCCGGCGGAAGGTCGTCCTCGAGAGCCAGATCCGCGCGCTCCCGAAGCCATAGCCCGCGCCTGGATGTATCACCGGCGATAAACCGCAGGGGGACGGCCCGCTAACGTGATCCGGTGACACGGCGAGGCTGGGTCCTCTTCGCGGCCATGGGCTTCATCTGGGGCATCCCCTACCTCTTCATCAAGATCGCTGTCGGCGAGCTCAGCCCGGCGAGCCTTGTCTTTCTGCGGACCGCGATCGGCACGGTCCTCCTGCTCCCGCTCGCCGCCACACGCAAAGATCTCGCGCCGCTCGCTCGTCATTGGAAGTGGATCCTCGTCTACACCGCCGTCGAGGTCGCCGCACCGTGGTTCTTGCTCTCCGACGCGGAGCGACGCATCTCAAGCTCGCTGACGGGACTGCTCATCGCGGCGACCCCGTCGCTCGGCGCGATCCTGGCCTGGGCGACCAGCGGTCAGGACCGCCTGGATCGTCGACGAATCGTCGGCCTCGCGGTCGGATTTGTCGGCGTCGCCGCGCTCGTCGGTCTCGACTTCGGAACAAATGACTTGAGCGCGGTCGGCGAAGTCCTGCTCGTCGCTCTGGGCTATGCGAGCGGCGCCACGATCATCTCGCGGAAACTCTCGACCCTACCGTCGCTCGGAGTCGTCGCCGCATCCCTCGCGATCACCGCACTCGTATATGGGCCCGTCGGGATTGCGCAACTGCCGCCGACCCTTCCTTCGCCAGCGGTCGTGTTCGCCGTCGCGGTGCTCGGAATCGTCTGCACGGCGCTCGCCTTTGTGCTCTTCTTCGCGCTCATCGCTGAGGCCGGTTCCGCGCGGGCGACCGTCATCACGTATGTCAATCCGGCGGTCGCGCTCGCGCTCGGGGTCGCGCTACTCAGCGAGCCTCTGACCGTCGGCATCGCGATCGGCTCAGTTCTCGTCGTCCTCGGCTCGATCCTTGCGACCCGCAGGGCACCACCGTCGACCAGCGAGTCCTTGACCCAGGAGTCGGCCCGGCCGATCCGATCGTCGCCCTGACCGCGCTCTACTTGAAGCTCGCGCAAAGCGCCGCGAGTTGTTCCGCCGACAATCCGCCGACCGTCCTGAGGAACCATTCCTCCGCGACCGTTCCGAAGTGGTCGCCCGGGTTGAACGAGCCACTGAAGCCCGAGGGCAACACCAGACCGCTCGGGAGCGTCACGCCCTTGAGGTCACCGCGGGCGATCGCGCTCCGCAGTCCACCAAGGCAGCCCGTGAATTGCGTGGCGAAGCCGTTGGCCGGCGTCCCCGCGGCGACCTGCGGCGGCGGGTCTGCGAAAGCTGGCGAAGCCGATCCCAAAAGCACGGCGAGCGAGAGCACCGCGATCGAGGTGAGCTTGAGTCGCATCGGAATCCTCCCCTGATGTGTCTGAGCCACGGATCGCAAAGTAGCAGGCCCCGGCGGTAGCCTTCAGCGGTGCTCCGCACAGAGGCGCGAACGGCGGCCGCGGCGCTGGCGGAGTTCAGCGCTGCGATCGCATGGTCGAAACTCCCGGCAGTCGTCCGCTCGCGTACGCAGGAGCTCCTGCTCGACTTCGTCGGTGTCGCACTACGCGGGAGCCGGGCATCCTCGAGCGCGCCTGTCCTAGCGGTCGCGCAGCGCCTCGGTGCCGGGAAAGGCGCAAGCCTCATCGGCCGCGATGCGTTCGCTTCGGCTCCGTGGGCCGCCCTCGCGAACGCCGCCGGGGCGCATGCCCTCGAGCTCGATGACGTCACCTCGCGGTCATCGCTTCATCCCGGCGTCGTCGTGATCCCGGCGGTGCTGGCCGTCGCGGAAGAGCTGCGGCGCTCCCCCACGCGTGTGCTCGAAGCGATCGTCGCGGGGTACGAGGTCGTGATCCGGGTGGGCGACGCGCTCAACGCCGAGTCCGCGTACCGGCGCGGATTCCATCCCACCGGGGTCGCCGGAGTATTCGGCGCGGCGATCGCCGCCGGCCGCCTGCTCGAGCTCGACGTGGACGGGCTCATTCGCGCGCTCGGCATCGCTGGGACGATGGCCTCGGGGTCGCTCGAGTATCTCTCTGACGGCTCGTGGACCAAGCGCCTGAACCCCGGATGGGCCGCGCACTCAGGCATCGTGGCCGCGCATCTCGCGAGCGAGGGCTTCGTCGCGCCGGCGAGCGCGTTGGAAGGACGGCACGGCCTCTTGCGGGGATACACCGACGAGCCGCGGCCAGAGCTGCTCACTCGCGGTCTCGGCGGTTCGTTCGCGATCATGAGCGTCTCGATCAAGCCTTACGCCTGCTGTCGGTACAACCACGGGCTCATCGACGGCGTGCTCCAGCTGCGTCGTGCGCATCGCTTGCGCCCGGAGGATGTCGAGCGAATCAGGCTTGGCGTGCTCAGTGGAGGCGCGCTCCTCGTGGCCGAGCCGATCGACGAGAAACGCGCCCCGCGCAACGTCGTCGACGCTCAGTTCAGCGCCCCGTTCGCCGCGGCCGTCGCTCTGGCGCGGGGATCGGCCGGCCTCGACGACTATACCCAGGCGAACGTCGACGACCCGGAGATCCGCGCGCTGATGTCGCGAACCGATTGCCACCGCGACCCGGACTTGGACGCCTCCTATCCGGATCACTGGCCCGCGACCATCGATATGCGCTTGCAGGATGGGCGCGAGCTCTCCGTGCGAATCTCTGATCCGACCGGCGAACCCGCCAATCCGATCAGGTCTCAGGAGCTGCGCAAGAAGTTCTTGGGCCTCGCGTCGGCGACCATTGGCGATGAGGTTGCGCGCGAATTGGCCGACCGGTGTCTTGGACTTGAATTGGAGCCGGATCTCGAGCGGTTCACTTCGCTGCTGCGCGAAACGCAACCCGACCCGTCTGAGTCAGACCGAACGAGCTGAAATCCAGATCACGCGCGGCGGTCCCGTGAAACACAGAACGAGTTGCCTCGCCCGCGGTCGCGGTGGAGGGCAGGCCGCCGGCCTGGGCCGGCTGGGTCAGGCCAAGAACGGCGATCGGCGTTGACGTCGGCCATGCAACGGACGGCGCCGACGCGCTCGGGACAGCCTCGAGCGATGTCGCCGGTATGGCGGTCGCCGTGCCCATCGCGGACGGTGGACCCGTCAATGCTGGCGTACCTGTTGCCTGACCCCCGAACGGAGCGGACCTCGGAATGGCGACCCGAGCTCCTCCCGCGTTCGCGAGCAGCGCGCTCCCGCCGATCAGTGCGAGGAGCACGGCGCCCGCAGCAATAGGGAGCACCCCGATCCTTCTCTCGATCGGCAATCGACTGAGGCAGCGCGGGCAGAAACCGGAGACGGGGACCGTGACCAGACCGCAGTCAGGACACTTGACCGGCCGACGAGCGCGAGCCATAGGGCAAGCGCTGCATCAACCGTGCGCAGGCGGTTTTGGCGGCGCATACCCATTTGGGGTCATCCCGTACCCGGTTTGACCGCCTTTCGTCGAGCCTCTCGTGCGATCCAGGGGGCCTTCCGGGGTAAGCCGAGCGCTTTGCGCTGCGCCGCCGAGAGATACTTCGCCCCTTCCTGCAGCGAGAGATTCGAGACGCGCTTGCGGTGCTCCCCCAGGAACGCGTAAGCGAGCGCAGGTCGCTTCTTCGACACTTCGCGCAGTACCCAGCCGATGGCCTTGCGGATGAAGAATTCGCGCTCAGCGAGCATCCCGGCGGCGAGACGCGCCCAGAGCGCGAAGTCGCCGCGGCCGGCACGAAGCGCATCGTGCTCGGCGAGAAGCGCGGCCCGACGCACCCAGAAGCTTTCGTCCTTCGCCCACTTCACGAGACGCCGTCGCGAACGTACGTCGCGCGCGATGACGTTGCCGATCACTTTCGGCGCGAGCAAATCGACATACGCCCAGCTGTCGGAGCGGCGCACGAGCTCGATGAGCCACGGAAGGTCGCGGTCGACGAGTCTCTCGCGATTGCATTCGAGGACTCCGATCGCCGACGCGCGTAGCTCGTGAACGTCGGTCTCGTACAGCGCCTCCGCGATCGCCCGAAGCTCGGCGCGCGTGAGATCAGGATGCGCGCGGCAGTACTCCCGGACGGCGACCCGGATCGCGGGAAGGTCTGCTCCCCAAAAGCGCAAGCTGCTCTTGAGGTACGCCTTGTCGTGGGCGGCGCGCACGCTGCTGCCGCCGGTCCTGAGCTGCCGGCGGAAGAACGTGAGCGCGCTCGTCGCCGCGGTCATGCGCGGAGCCAGGACGCGAGCGTGCGGTCGTCGACGCCAGCCGCCTCGAGCTCCCGCTCCCCCATCGCGAGGACCGGGATGCGCAGTGCGTAGCGGTCAAAGGTCGCTGCATGGTGCGTGATGTCCACGCGTTCGATGTCGAGCGGAACGTCGAGCGACACACGCCGAAGCGCCCGGTAGACCTCGGCGCAGAGCCCGCAGTCCGGCTTCTCGAAGAGGCGCACAACGAGTGGTGCCCCGCGGTGAGTTCGGCGCCGCACGAGCGCGAGTGCGCGTTTGAGATCGCCTCGCATCAGCTGCCGCCGACGCTTACCAGTTCGGCGGGAGTCCCGGAACGTTCGGTGGGAGCGGCCTCCCGCGCGGATAGATCACGTACACGATCCCGGCCGAGCCGCCGAGCCACACCCGCTCGAAGTCCGCGCGGCGATAGACCTTTCGCGCGTCCTCATCCGTCTTGACCGCGGGATCGTTGGTGATGACGTCGCCACTCGCGTCGAAGCCCCGGATGACCAGCAGGTGTCCGTTGGTCTCGCCGAGCAAGAAACCCGGCAGCTTACCGTTGATCGACGCGACCAGGGGAATGCTGGCGTTCAGGAATCGCTGCGCCTCGTTCAGCGAACGAAGCCGCGTCACGAACCCATCGAGACCGAACCGCGCTGCATAGGCGACGTTCGCCGGCCAGTTGCCCGCGCCCTTGTAGTTCCAGTCGTAGGCGTAGCGAGCCGCGTAGTCGACCTGCGGATCGTCGTACTTGTCCCCAGGGAAAGCCTCGAGCTGGTCGGGGGTCGGTCCTGCGCCGTGGAACGCCACGACCATTGAGGTCGAGGTCGGGCTGCACCAGGCCTCTCCCCCGCCGTCGTACTCGGGGAATTCCCCGGCGTGCGTCTCTTGCGATAACAGCGGGACCTGGAGCTGCACCGCAGTTCCGTCGAAGAGGCTCGGGATCTCGTACTTGAACGCGGCCGAGGCCATCGCGGCGAGCATGCGTACGGAGGGGCTCGCGGCGGTCGCTTGGCGCTGGAAAAGCGTGACGCGGAGGCGATAGGCATCCAGCGGCGCAGCGGCCTTCGCTCGGATGAACGTGTCGATATTTACGTCACCATCGCCATCCCTCTGACCGGGCGTCGACGTCCGGTGGATGTCGCCGTCGCCCGATGCCCAGGTGATCATCGTGAAGAACTTCGTCTCGCGACCGGAGCCGCGCGCCTGTATCTCCACCTTGATCCACGTTCCCGGCGGCGTGTCGGCGTTCCACGACGCCACCAGCTCGTCGAAGGCGAATGCCACGGGCATCCACTCGGAGGTCCACGAGCCGCTCTGGAAGGCGATCCCTCGTGCGCCGAACGGGTCGTCATAGGTCCCGCTCACCAGCCCGGTCGCCGCGAGCGTGATCGGTCCTGTCCCCATGACGCCGGCGGAGCTGCCGCGCGCCAAGTCCGCGCGCGCGAAGCTGACCGGTGGCTTGTCCGCGGGCTGCGGGATGAGCGTCGGCGTGGGCACGGGCGTGGGTGTCGTCACGGGTCGATCGGTCGGCGCGGCCGTAAAAGACGGAGTCGCGGTGATATCAGGCTGCGTGACCGGCGTGCCGATGCAATCCGCGAGCAGCCAGACGGCGACCACCAAGGCAGCGGATCCTCGCGCCCTCCTCATGCCTTAGCCGAGGACGGACGTCACCGGTTCGGTGAAAGCGACGACGATCCTCATGGAGACCTTCCTCCTCGCGCTTGGCCCAGCAAGACTAACGCGGATAGAGTGCCGCTCGTGACCCCGCTCGCGCGGCCGGACCTTTTCTGGTCCACCGACCACGTCGCCGCCCGCATGCGCGACGCGGATGTGCGTGTAGTCGACTGCCGCTTCAGCTTCGACGAGGACATGCACGCGCAGTACCTCAGCAATCATCTGCCCGGCGCGGTCTATCTGAGCTGGGCGAGCGACCTTTCGGCTCCCCCACCCGCGTCGGGTCATCCACGCTGGATGCTCCTCGGCCCGTCCGAGTTCGCGCAGGTGATGTCGCACCTCGGCATCGGCGACGGGACGATGGTCATCGGCTACGACGCGGAGGGCGGACATCACGCCGCGCGGCTATGGCTCGCGCTCCGCCGTTACGGCCACGACCGGATGGCGGTCATGGAAGGCGGCATCCAGAAGTGGATCGCCGAAGGTCGCCCGCTGGAGAGCGGTGTGGTCAAGTTCGCGTCGGCCAGCTTCACGCCGCGCCCACGCGAAGGCGTGATCGCGACGAAGGAAGAAGTACTCGCCGCCGTGCGCACCGGGGACCCCTGGCTGCTGGACGTTCGGCGGGACACCGAGTTCACGGGCGCAGAAAAGCGCGCCGCGCGTGGCGGCCACATTCCCGGCGCAGTCAACATCCTGTGGAAGGACGCGCTCAAGGACGACTGGACGCTCCGGGAGGCGGGCGAGCTCGAGGAGTTCTATACGAATGCCGGGTTCGGACCCGAGACCCGCACCGTCACTTATTGCCAGGCGGGTGTGCGGGCCGCATTCACGCACCTGGTGCTTACCGCGCTGGGTCACGACCACGTTCGGACATATGACGGGTCATGGGAAGAGTGGGGCAACGACCCCGCGCTGCCGATCATCACGGGCCGCAGCTGACCGTGCGGCGTGTTGCGGGTCACGCGCGTTGCGGGTGGCACGGGCGAGCGGGTTGTGCGCGAGCCGCGGGCCCTGGGACCCGCGTCACCGAGCAGCGGTGGATCGGGCGAATGGAGCGGGAGGGTGCGGCGAGCGCACGGCCCCGAGCCCGGGACAGGACCCGCAACGCGCGTGGAACCTGCAACGCCTGGCGCTATCGGACGTGGATGGTGAAGAAGATGCCCGCGTCCTCGAGCCAGGTCACGCCATCGACCACTCCGCGTAGTGCCAGGCGGTAGTCGCCGGGAGTCGACGGCGCACGGACAGTGAATTGGAACCAGCCTACCTGCCCGGGCCCGACGTAGCCCGTCGTCGCTGTGGCGGGCCGGCTCAGCGAGAGCCAGTTGAACGCGAGATCGGGCCGCGCGCCGTCAAGCGGAGCGCTTGTTCCGAGCGCGGCCTGCTGATTGGGCACGCCCGCGTACCACCCGCGATAACCGCTGTTCTGGAGCGCGACGACGAGCGTCGCGGTCTGACCTGCAGCGAGGGTCGGGTCGGGACTCTGCCCGGACCAGCGCGCGTGATAGCCGACATCGAAAGCCGCCGCGGTGCGGCCCGCGTCGACGACACCACCGAAGTCGGCGGTCCAGTACCAGCCGTACACGGAGCCGGATGCGTACCCGCGACCGATGCCGATGGCGTGGTACTCGGGATTCACGAGGACGGCGTAATGAGCCGGACTGCCGATCCATCCCGCGAGGACGTCGGCGGTCGACGTATACCCGGCCGCAAGGTCCTCGCCGGTCCACGTGGCGAACGCCGGGTATCCGGCGTCGGCCATTCGCTGCGTCGGCGATCGGCCATCCTGGGAGGTGTGGGCGAAGTAGTCGTTCACGGCCATGTCCGCGGACATCCATTTCGCGGCAGCGGTGAGCGTGTCGGAAATGGCGAGGGTCGGGAGACCGCGCGCGGCGCGGAACTCATTCACGCGTCCGAGGAGGTCGAGCTCTGTGGAATCCAGGCTTGCTCCGTCGGCCACCGACGGCATTAGAACAACGAACAGACCCACGACCCCAAGCACGCTCGCCAGCGCAACTCGGCGGAGTTCCCTTCCCATGTCGATTGGTAATGTTCGCGGCAACGAACGAGTAACGGAAGGGCCACGAAATTGTCACGCGCTCGCCGATCCGCACTTGATCCGAAGCGGTCGCTCGCCTGTCCGGGTCCGCGCGCGGAACGAACGGCTCAGCGCCGTCGAATCGCTGTTTCGATCTCCGCGGCGAGCTCGGCTGGGACGTCGGCCTCGATTCGGATGCCGGCCTCCTCGTAGTCGGCTCGCTTGAGCGAACCGCGCGTGCGGATCCTCTGCACGAGCGCACCCGCCTGGTACGGCAGAGTGGCGTCGATCCGTCGCCATCCCGCGACCGCGGCCGCGGCGAGACGTGCGCGCAGAACCTCGAGGCCTTCGCCGCGCAAGGCCGATACAAAGACGGCCGCGGGGAACTCCGCGGCGAGCGCCTCGCGCAACGCTCGCCCTTCGTCACCGCGCAGCCGATCGGCCTGATTGAGAACCAGGAGCCGCGGGCGATGTTCCAGACCGAGCGTTTTCAACGTCTGGTCGACGACGCGCATGCGCTCATGCAGGTTCGGGTGCGCGACGTCCGCGACATGCACGAGCAGATCGGCATCGGTGAGCTCTTCGAGCGTCGCGCGGAATGCCGCGACGAGCGTGGGCGGCAGCTTGTTGACGAAGCCGACCGTGTCGGAGACGAGGATGTGCACGCCACCGTTCAGCGCGGTGCGGCGCGTCGTCGGATCGAGCGTCGCGAACGGCTGATCCGCGACGAACACGTCGGCGCTCGCGAGCGCGTTGAGGAGCGTGGACTTCCCGGTATTCGTGTAGCCGACGAGGGACGCGAGGAAGAGACCTTCGCTGGCGCGCGAGCCGCGGGCGCGCTCCCGCTGGCGCGCGACCTCGCCGAGCTTCGCGCGGAGGTCCTGGATGCGCTTCCGGATGATCTGCCGATCGCTTTCGAGCTTTTGCTCGCCGGGTCCGCGCGTGCCGATGCCTCCGCCGAGTCGGGACATCTCCTTGCCGCGACCGGTGAGGCGCGGCAGCCGGTATTCGAGCTGGGCCAGCTCGACCTGGATCCGACCCTCACGCGAGCGCGCGTGCCGCGCGAAGATGTCCAGGATCACGCCGGACCGATCCACCACCGCCGCCCCAACGATCTCCTCCAACGCACGCTGCTGCCTCGGCTTGAGCTCATCGTCCGAGACGACGAGATCCGCCCGCAGGCGCGCGACCTCGCGCCC
>Ga0209157_1002463_pt1 | contig 14757 bp, 10 predicted proteins | sample GraSoiAngelo_135_FD_185892 | JGI IMG/M metagenome (GOLD analysis project Ga0209157, IMG submission 185892) | Grasslands soil microbial communities from the Angelo Coastal Reserve, California, USA - 14_0929_05_40cm (SPAdes) (version 2) | ecosystem: Environmental > Terrestrial > Soil > Grasslands ... | reverse complement strand
CGAACGGTCCGGTTTCGCTCGGTGCGATCCGATAGGTGCCGACGAACAGCCGGTGGTTGTCCGGCAGGTTCCCCCGCAGATCGAGGGTGGCGGTGAACGAGTCGCTCCGAACCTCGAATTCGTTGGCGATCCGTACCACGACCATGGCGCCGTAGGTGCCGGAGACGTCGCGGGCCGGTGGGCCGGCGGGATCGAAGCTCACGCACGCAGCCGCGGCGAGCGCGGCGCAACTAGCCCAGGGCCGCGGCATACACTGCAGCGGTCGCGCGCGCGGCGCGCTCCCAGCTGAACTGCGCGGCGCGCGCCAACCCGCGCCCTGCCAAACGACGGCGCAGGCCTTCGTCGCACCACACCGCGGCGATGCCCCGGGCGATGTCGTCGGTGGAGCGCGGATCCACGAGTACCGCAGCGTCGCCCGCCACCTCGGGCAGGGATGACACATTCGACGTCACGACTGGACATCCGCACGCCATCGCTTCCAGCACGGGCATGCCAAATCCCTCCCACAAGGAAGGATACACGAGCACTCGCGCCAGGCTGTAGAGGACCTGTAGGTCTTCCACGGGGACGTAGCCGAGGAACCGCACGGTGTCGGCCAGGCCGAGTTGGCGTACGGCGCCCGCCACCTCTTCGGGATGCCATCCTTCAGGCCCGGCGTGCACCAGCGTAACGTCGCTCGCGCCGGGCCGGGAGCGGAGCAAATGCACCGCCTCGAGCAGTCGCACCAGGTTCTTGCGCGGCTCGATCGAGCCCACGGCGAGAACGAACTGCAGCGGCAGCCGATAGCGGCGCCGGACCTGCTCGGCTTGCGAGGCGTCCGGCACGAGCGGGGCGAACGCGGGGTCTAACCCATGCGGTACCACGGTTATCCGTTCCGCGGGGACTCCCAGCCATTCGATGATTTCCTGCTTCGCGGCGCAGGACACAGTGATGACCGCGCGGGCGGCGCGGGCGACGCGCGGCATGACGATGGCGGCGTAGTTCCGGTACCACGGACGGAACACCTCTGGGAAACGAATGGGCATCACGTCGTGGACCGTCACGACCGTGGGGAACGAGCCGGCGACGGGCCCTAGTCCCGCTGGCAGATGAACCAGTCCGCACCTGCGTCGGCGAGCGGCCATGACGACCCCGGCCTGATGCCACCAAAGGTCCCGCGCCAGCGTGGCCATCCGCTCAGCCAGGGTGCGACTGGCACCGAGCACCGGGCGGGCGAACCGGCTGGCGACGGGAACCAGGCGTTCGCCCAGCAGGGCTGTGAGCGCTGCGTGCAGACGCCAGATGTACACGCTGACGCCGATGCGACCCAGCTTCGCTTGCGTGAGGTCGAGAGCGATCCGGCCTTCGGTCACGCGCCACCGCCAGGGGCGACGGTACGGCGATCCGCGAGGGCGACGGTCGTGCCGGCTAGCCAGAAGAAGATGTAGCTGACGAAGGGGAGACTGAGGGCCACGGTGGTGATACCGTTCAGCGCCAGGCCGAACGCGGCCGCGGCTGTGAGGGCCCCGTAGCTCTGCGCTGGCTGGCGCGGCGCGGAGCGAAACACCTTCAACCCCGCTGCGCAAATCCCGCCGAGGATCGCCACGTACAGGAGCAGACCCGGAACGCCGAGCTCCACGGAGTACTCGAAGTACTGGTTGTCGCCGGCGAGGGGAGGGAGTCCGAAGCGCACGGCGGTCAGCCCGGAGGCCCCGAGGCCGACGCCGAGCGGATGCTCCACCAGGCTCTGGATCCCCTCAGACCAGGCCTCGACGTGGGAGAGGCTGCTGCCTGACTGCCAGGTCAGCGTGTCCCACACGAACGACGCCAGCCCCGGCACGAGGAGCAGCGCGAGAGCGAAGCCGAGCGCGGCCAGCAGGCCGCCGCCGACTCCTATCCCCCAACGCCGCCGAGCCGCGACCAGGGCCAGCACCTGCAGCACGCATACGACCGTCGTCATCCGGGTGACGCTCAGCAGGAGCCCCGTCCAGAGGATGAGGTAACCGAGCCAGGCGAGCACTGATCGCTGGCGCTCCCGGCGGAACAGCCAGAGCGTGGCGGCCGGCAGGATGATTATGAAGGGGATCGCGAAGCCCTGACTGGACAGATAGGTCGAGCCCGCGCGTTGCACGATGTGGTCCCCCACGCCTGTCCAGTAGTTGTCGGGGAGCCCGTACAGGTTGTTCCGTGTGGCGGGGGCGACGCCGAGGAACTCCTGGACGTAGCGGGCTGCGCCGAGCACTACGAGCATCTTGGGCGTGACGAATATGCGCTCGAGGATCGCGATGCCGCTGGTGATGACGCCGACGGCGAACAGGGCCCGCAGGTAGCGGGGATCCTCGGCGACCTGTGGCGTCGCCCGCCCCACGAAATAGAGCAGCATGAAAAACACGTCGTCCCGCCAGCCGAGCAGTTGCAGGCCCAAGGGCAGGTCTGCCGCGAACCAGACGGAGCCGCCGATCAAGTAAGCAAGGGCGAGGGTGCCTAGACCCGCAACCGCGAGGTCGGCCGCCGCGACGGTGCCCTGGCGCGAGCGCCCTGTGAGTACGTGTAGCAGCGTGAGGGCGACGAGCAGGGCGACCGTCGCCTCTTTCCATGCGGCAATGCCGCGCACCACCAGGAGCGGCAGCCCGACGACGCCGAACAGCGTGGCGATGGCGACGATGTGGAACGGGAGCAGCCAGATGAACGCCCAGAGGCCCCACGTCAGGCCCCGACTGGCCGGCGCGGCGACCGGGAGCGCGGCCGAGGCGACGCCCATCCGCTAACAGCCTACCGAATGCGGGGGCGCAGTCGCAGGGCCCCACGCAGCTCGGCCGCCACCCGCGTGGCGGTACGGCTGAGCGCCTCCGCTTCCGCGGGGTTGCGCTGCGCCCAGTCGGCGACCAGCACCGCCGCCGCCGCACACAGCAGCCCCAGGACGCCGCCCAGCACGGCCGCCGCCGCCGTGATCAGGGTGCGCTGCGGCCACTCGCGCCGCCGCGGCGCCACCGCGCGGTCCACGACGGTGATCACGGGCGTGTTGTTGACCTCGTCGATCCGGGCCGTTTCGAACTCCCTCCGCAGCGAGACATAGATGCCGCTCGCCGTCTCGATCTGGCGCCGCAGCCGCCGCTCCTCGACGATGAGGGCGGGCGAATTCTGCCACTGGCGGTTGCGCTCATAAAACAGGCGCTGGGAATCATCGGCCGCGCGCAGCTCGGCGAGCGCCGCCGCCACGCGGCTCTCGAGAAAGACGCGACGCGCCTGCGCCCGCGACAGCCGCTGCTCCCGATTGAACGCACTCACCAAGCCGACCGCGCGGTTAGCAATCCCGGCCGCGAGATCGCCCCAACGAGCGTCCACCCGGACCGTCACGAGATTGGTCTTCGGGTCGGCCGATACCTTCATTCTCCGCTTGAGACGTTTCACCGCGAGCTCCACCCCCCGCGCCGGATCCGAGTCGTGAATACGGAACAGCTGGACCAGGGTGGCGCTGTCACCGGAGACGTCCGAGCGCGGGTCGGGGAATTGCGAAAGCACGAGCCGGGTGAGCAGCTCACGGCTTTGCAGCAGCTGGTAATAGAACACTGGGGACTGCGATGGGTCGCGCGACCCGCTCAGCCCGAGCTGGGACGCCACGTTCGACAGCCCGGCCTGGTCGGCCAGGTCAGAGAGGCCGCGGGGTAATTCGACGCTCGCGTCCGTGGTGACAAAGGAAGCCGTGGCCCGGTACGACGGCGGCACGATAAACGTCAGGCCGAGGGCCAGCACGATCGTGCCGGTGGCGACGGTCGCCGCGAGCCGCCAGCGGGCGAGGGCGCCGGCCAAGAGCGCCGCGAAGCTGAGTTGGCCGGGGTCCATAGGCGACGCAAGATGCTGGCGCGGAGCGGCCACCGTCAAGGCGGGGAGAGGCGAAGCTCGAGCGTCGTGTTGCGGGCGTCGACGACGGCGAGGGAGGGAGCCGGATCGCAGCCGGTGAGATGGTGAAAGAACACGTTGAGCCGCTCGCCGCGGGTGAGCGACAGGTTTGCACTGCCCCACCGCCCGCTGCCCGCCGCGCTGACACCGCCGAACAGCGACACATCGTGCGAGCACCACTTGGCGTCGTAGTCGTTGGGAAAGGTATAGAGCGCGTCGTCGTCCCATCGAATCCGGCCCGCGAACACACCGACGCGCCAGCGCGGTGAGAAATAGTCGATCGTGAGCCACTGACTCGATGCCCCCGGGCCGATCGCAGCTCCGATGACTTGCCCACGCTGCGTGTACCCTTGAGCGACCTGGCGGCTCGTGTAGAACGTCGCCACCGGCCGGTCGCGGTACGCCGAGTTCTTCTCGAGCGATGTTACTTCGCCTCCGATCCGCAGGGTCGCGTGCCCATCACGCACCGGTTTCGCCCACTCGAGCCCCACCGTGTAACCGCGCGTGCGGTTGGGAGCGATGAGGAGATCGCGCACGGAGGAGGGGAACGCGGTGCGGGCCCACTCGAAATACACCGCGAGCCGGTCTGGCGAGAGCACCCAGCGCCCGAACAGTGAGTAGACCTGGTCGCGACCGGGTGTGGTGTCGGTAGGATCGGCATATGAAGGCCCGAAGGCGCGAAAGACGTCGAATATCCGGAGCGGCACGCCGGACCATCCCCGCACCGGGGCGTACACGGTGCGCGCCACGCCGAGCGTGAGGCCGGGCGCCCACTTCACGCCCCAGGCGAGGCCCAGTCCCGCAATCGACCGGAGATTATTCGTCGGATCGCTGTCGAAGTAATCTGATTCGGACAGCGCGCCGACGAACCAACGCGCCTCGATCATGCCGATCCGGGTTTGGATCGGTCGCGTGGTGCGCAAGAACAGGCGTGGAATCCCGGGCGCGTTGTTGCTGAGCACGATCGCATTGTGGACGCCCGGCCCCCACCACTCGTTCTCGGTCGCCACCCCGAGCGTAACGCGTCCGGCCTCCACCGCGAACGTGCTCTGTCCGGGATCGAGCCGCCAGATGGGGAGATACCCGAACCGCTGCGGCAGGTCGATGGAATACGGCTGGACGTGCCACGGCGAAGACAATGGGTTGCGGCTCGGCGGGCGAGCCACGGTGACCTCCGGCGCGGCCAGCTCGTAGGGGATGTTCTCGCTGGCCACCAGCTCCGGGGCGAGCGTGAGCGACAGGCGCCCTCGCTCGACACGCAAGCCGGCGCGGAGGCTCTCACTCCAGCCCCTCCCGGCCCACAGCGCGCCGTCATTGAGGGAGAAGGGAAGGGAAGAATTCCCGATGGCCACGAGCTGGGGCACCACGACCGCCCAGTGGAAGCGATCACGCTCGGCGCTGTCACGTAGCGCCGGCGTCAGGCTGGAGGGCGAGCGCAGCAGGTACCCGTCGGTGCGGCGTTCGCCCAGCAGTTGCGCCAACCGGGCGCGGTCGTCGGCATCGCTGCCGATCGTCGCCAAGCGGTAGAACACGCTCGCCTGCGCACGCAAAGGGCCGCTGGCGCAGACAACGACACCCAGCAAGAGGATCCAGCGAGCGTACATGACGCTGCCGAGGAGGATGGACAGGGAAATCTGCACGCCCTAACGTCAACCCGTGAGGCTTCGCACCCCCTGTTCCATTCTGCTCGTCTCCGCCGTGACTGCACTCACGCTCACGGCGCAGCAACCTGGGGCCGTCGGCGGGCGGAGCGAGATCTTCGCCGGCAGCGAGCTCGAGACGTATCTGCGCGACCTGCAACTCGTCGGCGTGGTCACTCTGTACCCTTGGTCCATCCGGAGCTTCTCGCCGGTCGAGCTGGACGCTCTGTTTCCGGCTGACAGCGCCGTCCACCCCTGGGCCCGTCGTTACGAGCTGCGTCCCCCCGCGCCGAGCACTCTGACGTTCGACGTGGTGCGGCCCACGGTCAGCGCGCGCGTGAACACCACTTTTCCTTACGGCTCCAACGACGGGCCGATTTGGGCTGGTCGCGGGGTAACGACCGCGGTGCAATTGGGGTTCGCCGCACGCTACCACGCACTTTCGCTGACGGTCGCGCCGCTGGCGTTCGTTGCGCAGAATGCCTCCTTCGCCCTCATGGCGAACGGCGCAAACGGCCGTCTTGTCTATGCGGATGGGATGTATCCTGTGTACATCGATCATCCGCAGCGCTTTGGCGATGGTGTTTACAAGGTGCTCGACCCGGGGCAGACCACGCTGCGCCTCGACGCGGGTCCGGTGGCAGTCGGTGTCTCCACCGCGAACCAGTTCTGGGGGCCGGCGATCGATTATCCGCTGATCCTGGGCGACAACGCCGCGGGCTTCCCACATGTCTTCCTGGGAACGTCCCACCCGCTCGACCTCAAGGTCCTGCGCCTCCATGGTCGGTTGGTTTGGGGGAAGCTGTCGCAGTCGTCGTACGCTGTCGATACTGCCAGCGGGGGACTGCGCTTCATGAGCAGCGTTCTGGGCGTCATTACGCTTCCGTGGCTGCCCGGGCTCGAGCTGGGCGGGTCACGGTTTGTACATCAGTCCTGGCCTGGACTCACGCACCTCCATGTGCGTGACTTGCTGCGGCCCTTCGGATACCAGTATCAGGCGAACCAACCAGGGACGTTGCAGGACAACCAGCTTGCTTCAGCCTTCCTGCGCTGGGTGTTTCCGCGTAAGGGCCTAGAGGTCTACGGGGAGTACGGTCGAGAAGACTACAATCAGAACCTGCGCGATTTGCTGGAGGAGCCCGACCACATCGGGGGGTACGGGGTCACCTACGGACTGCGCAAGGTGTTCGTTCGCCCCGGCGCCCGCATGGTGAGCGTCCGCGCGGAGATTCAAAGCGCTCCTGGCTTGGTGCTCGCTTCGGGACGCGACCGGGGAGCGCTCTACGTGCACGGCGTATTGCAGCAGGGTCACACGCAACTCGGCCAGATCCTCGGCTCCGAGGCTGGACTGGGCGGCGGCGGCTCGACCTTGGCCGTCGACCTTTACCACCCCGGTGGTCGCTGGAGCGCGGCGCTGACCCGTGAGATCCGTCAGAACCGGGGTGCGTTCGCCCAGACGGACGATCGATCGATCGACCTGCTGCAAGCACTCCGCTTCAACGGGCTATTCTTCCGCGGGCGTTACGACATCACCGCTGGCCTGACCGCCGTGTACGAGTTCAATCGGGACTTCGGCGCCGACGCGTTCAACCTCAACGCCGTGGTGGGGGTGCGGGCGAACGTGACGCGCTGAGTCACCCACGAGGAGCTGTTGCTGAGCGTCGGGAGGACCGCTTTGATCAGGCGCACCAGGAGCTGGTGGCCAGAGCACTGGCTTAAAGCTCAGAGCCGGGTAGGTTTCCCGTGAGTCGCGCTTGACTGGCCTTGCATAGATGCTCCCCTGATGACCCACCGCCGCCTACTCTCCTTTGCCGGGATGCTGCTGAGCACGGTCATGCTCGGTAGCTGCGGCGACCCGGTGGGCCTGCTTCCACCAGGGCTCGCGATCCTCTCGGGAGACAAGCAGTCCGGCGTAGCCGGGCAGCCGCTGCCGGAACCCCTCCTGGTTACGGTCGCGGACGGCACCGGGCGGGGCGTGGAAGGCGCGCAGATCTACTGGGAGGTGACCACGGGAGCTGGGACCATCCCATTTATCACCTACACGGACGCGACCGGCACGGCGTCGGCCACGTGGACCCTCGGTGTCGAGGGACTCACCCAGACCGCGCGGGCCAGTGTTTCCATGCTCGCCGACTCCTCCCCGGGCACCTCGCCGCCGGTCATCTTCACGGCGACAGCGAACGGCGCGGCCACCCAGCTCGCCGCGATCGGTGGAAACAGCCAGACCGCCATCATCGACGACACCTTGCCCGTGCCGCTACGTGTTCGGGCCGTGAACCTGGCGGGCAGTGGCGTACCGGGGGCACGGGTACTCTGGGCCACTGCGGACGAGGGTCAGGTCTTGCCGAAGCTCACCCTAACCGACGCGCAGGGCGAGGCTGTCGCGACGTGGGTCCTCGGGGGAACGGTTGGCGTGCAAACGGCGACGGCCGCCGTGACGGGCCTCAACGGCTCGCCCCGCACGTTCACTGCCACGGCAGATCGCGCAGCCAACACGCTTACGTGGGCGAGCGAGCAGCTCCCTCCGTGCTATGGACCAGGGGCGGGGATCTGGGCGAGCTCGCCCGCGGACGTCTTCGCCGTCTGCGGCAGAGGCATGATCTGGCACTTCAACGGGTCGTCATGGGAGGCGCAAAGCAGCGGTACCACCAGATACCTCTGGGGCGTTTGGGGCAGCTCGCCAAGCGACGTGTTCGCCGTGGGAGACAGCGCGACGATCTTGCACTACGATGGGACAAATTGGCGCCAACAGCCGGCAGCGCGCACCGGCGGCGTTTGGGGTAGCGATGCGTTGAGTATCGGCGGCGTTTGGGGGAGCTCCGCCACCGATGTGTTCGCCGTGGGCTTCGACTCACGTAATTCGGACCGCAGCGGGTATGTGCCATTCTCCCCTATCTGGCACTATGACGGGACCACCTGGACCCAGGCTAAGGTTGGCGGATGCTTTTTGCTGGGCGTCTGGGAGAGTTCGAGTGCAAATGGCTTCGCCGTCGGCGATGGCGTCTTCCACTACGACGGAGCGACGTGGAACAGCCAAGTTCCGGGCAACTGCACGCTCCCCGACACCTCCGGGGGAAGTTTCACCGATGTGTGGGTGAGGGGATTCACCGGTGTGTGGGGGAGCGGACCCGCAGACGTCTACACCGTAGGGCACGACTGGGTTATCTGTGGGCGGGCCTGCACGCAGACCTCCACGTTCATCGACCATTATGACGGTACGAGCTGGCAGCGGCAGCTAAGTCTGGTAGATTGCGCATGCGTCTTGATCCGCGTCTGGGCCGCCGCGAGTCCCGACGTCGTCGTCGTCGGTAGTGGCGGTCGCATCTTCCATTATGACGGTTCGCGCTGGCGGCGGGAGTCGACCGGGACCACCCAGCCGATCTTTGCCGTCGCGGGCAGCGGGGCCCGGGACGTCTGGGCGATCACCCCGGGCGGATTGGTACTTCACGGTACGCGCTGATTCCGGAGCACCGCCGCCAGTCGGAGGAGGGCTGGCCGTGCATGCATTCTCCCCCCTGATGACCCACCGCCTCCTACTCTCCATTGCCGGGATGCTGCTGAGCACCGTCATGCTCGGTAGCTGCGGCGACTCGGTGGGGAACGGCGCGGCGACCGATCTCGTTTTGATCGGCGGAAACGGCCAGGCCGCCATCATCGACGACACCTTGCCGGTGCCACTAAGCATCCGGGCCGTGAACCAGGCGGGCGCGGGCGTGGCCGGCGTGACAGTGCTCTGGACGGCTGCAGCCGGCGGCCTGGTCTTCGCAGACTCCATCACTGACCCGCACGGCGACGCCATAGCGACTTGGGTCCTCGGCCCTATCGTCGGCGCGCAGACGGCGACCGCGACCGTCACAGGTTTGAACGGCTCGCCCCTCACATTCACCGCGACGGCGAACCCCGCGGCCAATACGCTAACCTGGACGAGCGAGCAACTGCCTTCGGGAACGTATGGGGGCACTTGGGCTAGCTCCGCCGCGGACGTGTTCGCGGTCGGAGCCGGCGGCACCATCCGTCACTTCAACGGCTCCAGCTGGGAGCTGCAGAACAGTGGCACGCTCAACGACCTGCATGGCGTCTGGGGAAGCTCGTCGGGCGACGTATTCGCCGCAGGCTCTGGCGGGACCGTTCTGCACTACGACGGAGCGAACTGGGGTTTGGTGGGGAACCCTCCTCCGGCGTCCTTCGGGGGCATCTGGGCGAGTTCGCCAAGCGATGTGTTCGCCGCCGCCGGCGACCCGTACTCCGCCGGTATCTGGCACTATGACGGTAGTGTGTGGACCCGACAGGTGCGGACGCAGTGTGGCTGGGGTGCTCTGTGGGGTACCTCGGCGCGCGACATTTGGGCTGTCGGGAGCGGTGTGATGCACTATGACGGAACGACTTGGAGCGGGTCATGCTCAATAGAGCTGAGATGGTCCGGTATATGGGGCAGCGGCTCCGCTGACGTGTACAGCGTCGGCTCCGACATTGCCTGGGATCGCTGCACCCGGGGTGGCGGCTGCCCATACGACGGGGTGATCGACCGCTATGACGGGGCGCAGTGGCAGCATCGGCTCATAGTGACAGGGCGGACTGACTTTACCAGCGTCTGGGTCGCCTCGAGTGGTGACGCCGTCGTTGTCGGTGCGAACGGCCTGATCCTCCATTACGACGGGACCCGCTGGCGGCCGGAGTCGAGCGGGACGACTCAGTCGATCATCGCCGTCTCTGGCAGCTCCGCCCGGGACGTTTGGGCAATCACTGCGCGCGGCCTGGTGCTGCACGGCACACGCTAAAATCCCGAGCGCCGCCTCGGCACCGTTTCGAGTACCTCTCCCTTCTCCCGTTACAGCGCACGTGCCGTCTACCTGACGAAGCCTCAAGCTGTTAACTCGCATCTCCTCCCCAGTGCCAAGGCAGCATGGCATATGAAGGCGGCGGGGGGCACGAAGGCCGCGTTACATCCGACGCGATTGAGCATCTTTCTACACTGGTGTTGTAGCGCTGCAACACTATGCGCCGGTGGCGGGTAGGCTGTTGCAGAGGTGCCACGGCACGGTTAGTGCTAAGGTGCGGATAGCTTCGCTGCCGAGCCGCTCGCACCAGCGCCCAGGCGAAACGTCTCAACGCGAGCATTGGCAAGGGGCTAGCGAGTCGGGCTGCCGCCGATAGATTCAGCCCCCCGTTGGTCAGCCCGCGTCGCCCGCCCTTGAGCGCCGCGTGGCCCGATGTCCGGTAGTTGTGGCGTAGCATACGGTTCCGCCGTGGCCGTTCCCATCGGCAGGTAGCCCGCTACCCGCGCTCAACAGTCGTTCGAGGGCAGGGGCTGGCGTGCGGTCCCCTCGTGTAGAGAAAAGTTTGCGACCGGCCCAAGGCTTGCACGGCGTTTGGGTTGGTGATCTGCGTCACATGTGGCGGCTGTGCACCGTCGTTCTAACCGGGAGCCTGTATCGCTGTGGAGTCGTTGCCTCGCGACCTGGCACTGCACGCCGCCACCTGGGCGGGCGCCACAGCGGCGCCGCTGCCGTATGTTCGGGTCGCTCCGCCCCCTCACCCTTCAGCTCCCCGCCAGGAGCGGAGGCAGGCCCGGCGCGATACGCCGGTGGGCGTGCGCCTCGGGCTCCAGCAACGCGCCGCGACCAACCTACATCGTCACGTCTTACGGGCCGTCCGCCGGTTCGCCGTCCTCGTCATCGCTGATCTCGCTTCGTTCGCAGTGATGCGCCTGGTCGTCCGCGCGGTGCGCGTGGATGCCCTGCTGGGGGAGCGGATCGCGACCGACGTGCACGCGGCGATTCCGCCTGGCATCCTGAACGGCTGGCAGTACGCAGTCGCGTTGTTCGTGGGGCTCGTGGTAACGGGAAACTATGCCCGGGCCGACCGGCGGCGCGACGCGCGCCGCCTGTTCCTCGGCTGCGCGCTGGCGACGGCGCTGCCGCTGTGGATGACGGTGTGGACGCGCGGCTTCGAGCCGGTGCTGCTGCAGTACAGCGTGACGACGGTGCTGGTATGGCTCGGGCTGGTGGCGGAGCGCAAGACGATCGACCGGATCGTGGCGCGCGTGCGGGCGCCATGGCACAGCGCCGCGGCGACGTTGTTCGTGGGCCCCGCGGAGGAGTGCCGCGCGGCGATCGAGAGCCGCTGCTTCGCGGCAGGCGGCGAGTATCGTCCGATCGGGTTCGTGGACGCGCATGTATCGCCCGCCTACGACGCGCTGGGACAGATTGACGACTTCGCGACGCTGTTGCAGCGGAGCGGCGCGGAAGCGGTGGTGGTGTGCGGGTATCTGTCGGACGTACGGTTCCGTGAGGTGGTGGACGCCGCGCTCACGGCCGAGTGTCAACTGCTGTCCATCCCGCGCGCGATCGAGATCGCCGGCGTGCAACCAACCCTCATGTGGCAGCAGGGCGAGCCGCTGATCGCGCTGACCTCGCCAAGCCTCAAGGGGTCGCAGTTCGGCGTCAAGCGGGTCATGGACATGCTCGGTTCCATCATTGTGCTGTTCGTTGCCTGGCCGGTGATGATCGCGATCGCGATCGGGATCAAGCTCGATTCGCCCGGGCCGATCTTCTTCCGACAGGACCGGGTGGGATTAGGGGGGCGGCGCTTCCGCATGCTCAAGTTCCGCACGATGCGGCAGGGTGCGGACGCCGAGAAGGGCAGCGTGGCGCACCTGAACCACACCGGCGATTCTCGTCTGTTCAAGATCCCCAACGACCCGCGCGTGACGGGCCTCGGTCGCCGGCTCAGGCGCTGGAGCCTAGACGAATTGCCGCAGCTCTGGAACGTGCTGGTCGGCGACATGTCGCTCATTGGACCACGGCCGTTCTTCGAGTCGGACTTACTCGCCTACGAGGATCATCACTTCCGACGACTGGGTGCGAAGCCTGGGATTACCGGCCTGTGGCAAGTGAAGGGCCGCAGCGCCGTCGTCGATTTCGAGGAAGTGGTCCGCCTCGACCGCGAGTATATCGAGGACTGGTCCCTCTGGCTCGATCTGCGGATTCTCGCCGGGACCGTTCCCGCTGTGCTGCGCCGCACGGGTGCGTACTGAATGACCACCGCGCTGGACACCGATGCCGCGCGATACGCTTCGGATACGCGAGGGGCGACTCGCGATGCGAGCGTGAACATCCTCGGTGTGAACGTCAGTGCGGCGACGCTCGCGGAGGTCGTGCAGGACGTGGTCGCCTGGGCGACTCGCCAAAGCGAATCCCCCCCCCGCTTCGTCAGCGCGACGAGCGTACACGGCCTCATCGAAGCGACGCGCGATCCCGGGTTCCGGGCGATTCTCAACGGGGCGAGCCGCGTCACTCCGGACGGGATGCCACTGGTGTGGTTCGGCAGGCTCTGCGGTCGGACGGCGATGGAGCGCGTGTACGGGCCGGACTTGATGAAGGAAGTGTGCCGGCAGACCGCCGGCCTCGGCGTGCGGCACTTCTTCTACGGTGGGGCACGGGGCGTGCCCGAAGAGCTCGCGTGGAGGCTCCAGGCGGAATTTCCGGGCCTGGAGGTGGCCGGGACGCTGTCGCCTCCGTTCCGCCCGTTGACCGAGTCCGAGGTGTCCGAGATCGTGACGCGGATCAACCAGAGCGGCCCGGAGATCGTGTGGGTGGGGTTGAGCACGCCCAAGCAGGAGCGGTGGATCGCGGCGGTGTGTGGCCGGCTGAGCGCGCGCGTGGTGTTGAGCGTGGGCGCGGCGTTCGATTTTCATACTGGGCGGGTCCGCCAGGCGCCCCAGTGGATGCAGGCGAGGGGTCTGGAATGGCTGTTTCGGTTGTCGCAGGAGCCCCGGCGCCTGTGGCGCCGGTACGCTTACAACAATCCGATTTTTCTGTGGCTGGCCCTGTTGCAGCTCTCGGGGCTAAGGACGTTCACAAACGTGACCGAGGTGGAGTGAGCGATGGAGCGTGAACGCGTGTTAGTGACCGGTGCCGGCGGCTTCATTGGACATCACCTGACCAAGTATCTGGTAGCCAAGGGCTACTGGGTGCGCGGCGTCGATCTCAAGTACCCCGAGTACGAGGAGTCACCAGCTCAGGAGTTTGAGCTGCTCGATCTCCGTCGGTGGGCAAACTGCCTCCAGGCGACGCGCGGGATTCAGCACGTCTACAACCTCGCCGCGAACATGGGTGGCATCGGGTTCATCGAGAGCCACAGGGCCGAGATCATGCACGACAACGTGCTAATCAACATTCACATGCTTGAGGCCGCCCGCCTGAACGGGATCACGCGCTATCTGTACACGTCATCGGCGTGCATCTATCCGGGATATCGCCAGAACACGCCGGACGTGACGCCACTCAAGGAAGAGCACGCCTATCCAGCGGATCCCGAGGACGGCTACGGGTGGGAGAAGCTGTTCTCGGAGAGACAGTGCCGGCACTATTTCGAGGACTACGGCCTCGAGACGCGCGTCGTCCGCTTCCATAACATTTTCGGGCCGCTAGGGACGTACGACGGAGGTCGAGAGAAGTCCCCGGCCGCGATCTCCCGTAAGATCGCCCTCGCCAACGACGGCGACGAGATCGAGGTGTGGGGTGACGGGAATCAGACCCGGTCTTACTGCTACATCGACGACTGTGTCGAGGGCATTTTCCGGCTGATGCAGTGTGATCACCGCGAGCCCCTCAACCTGGGTCAGGATCGCCTTATCAGCATCAATGAGCTGGTCGCCATGGTGGCCGAGATAGCTGGCAAACGGATCTCCAGGCGCCACGATCTGACCAAGCCACAGGGCGTCCGGGGACGCAACAGCGACAACACAGCGCTGCGCAGAGTTCTCGATTGGGAGCCGGAAATGACTCTTGAGGAGGGGCTCGAGCGGACATACCGCTGGATCGAGTCCCAGCTCGCCGAGCGCGGGCTGGTGGCCCAGCCGGCGCAGGCCGCCACCGCTGCGTCATTGTAGCGTGCTGAAGCGGGCTGTTGTCCCCGGCACGCGACTAGCCACTCGCGGGCAACCTGTACGCCTCCATGAGCAGGCTCTACGCACTCTTGTAACAGGTGGAGCTGGTTTCATCGGGTCGCACCTCGTGGATCGCTTGGTTGCTGAGGGGCATAGCGTCTGTGTCGTAGACGATCTGTCGACCGGACTCGCGACCAACATTCCGACCGAAGTTCGCCTCCATCAGGTTGATGTCTGTGACGACGCCTCGCTCGGGGGAGTGTTTGACGCCTTTAGGCCCGAGACGGTATTTCACCTCGCAGCGCAGATGGACGTCCGACGGTCAACTCACAATCCCGCTTTCGACGC
>Ga0209157_1002462_pt1 | contig 14758 bp, 14 predicted proteins | sample GraSoiAngelo_135_FD_185892 | JGI IMG/M metagenome (GOLD analysis project Ga0209157, IMG submission 185892) | Grasslands soil microbial communities from the Angelo Coastal Reserve, California, USA - 14_0929_05_40cm (SPAdes) (version 2) | ecosystem: Environmental > Terrestrial > Soil > Grasslands ... | reverse complement strand
GCAAAAAGCGAACGGGGGGCCAACCAGCTTATATCGACATTATATGTGCAAAAAACTACGACAAAATGGAAAGGAAGATTCACGGCGTGCCGGAAAAAAATAGACGGCAAGTGGCAAGGTATGCGCTTGACGTCATGGGCATCAGGATGGACAAAATGACAAAAGAGCAAAAGCATTACCAAGCTTCCAGTTAGGTTAAAATGCAGAGCACAGAGTGAAACTCTGATGTCGGACAGTACCAAAAGCTCAGTCATTACGAGCGCGCTCCCTTATGCAAATGGCGAGATACACATCGGGCACATTGCCTCGACCTACCTTCCGGCAGACATTTTCACGCGCTTCTCAAGGCTATCGGGGAAAAAGGCCTATCACATCTGCGCTACCGACGATTTTGGTACTCCTATTTTGATAAAAGCGGAGAAGGAGAAAATGAGTCCTGCGGAATATGTCGAGTTGTGGAACAAGCGCGACTATGAAGATTTCAGCTCGTTGGGCATATCATTTGACTTTTTCTACAAGACAAGCTCCAAGGAAAATGTCGAGTTCGTCCAGTACGTCTTCAAAAAACTGCGCGAAAACGGGCATATCTACGACCAGAATGTTATTCAATTTTACTGCACTTTTGACGACAAGTTTTTGCCTGACCGTTATGTAATAGGCAAGTGCCCCTACTGTGGCGCCGAAAACCAGTACTCTGATCTTTGTGAAAAGTGCGGCCGTGTTCCTGATCAGATATTGGAGCCAAAGTGTGCAATATGCGCCAGGCCGCCGGTCAAGAAGGAAAGCAAGCACTACTTTTTTCGACTATCAAGCTTTGGACAAAAGCTGAAGTATTGGCTGTCGACAAATGTGCGCCTGCAGCCAGAAGTTAAGAACTATGTCATCAATTGGATTAATGAGGGCCTGAAGGACTGGGACATCACCCGCGACCTTTCGTGGGGCGTGCCGATACCGGAGGCAAAAGGCAAGGTGTTCTACGGTTGGTTTGACAACCATCTTTGCTACATTTCGTCACTTGTAAAATTTGTCACCGACAATGGGGGCGACGGCAAAAAGTTCTGGAACGACTCTGAAGTTTATCATTTCATCGGCAAAGACATCGTCTACCACCACTATCTTTTCCTCCCGGCGATGCGCCTTGGCCTCAACTCTGAATACAAGCTGCCAGATTATATTCCTACAAGGGGCCACCTCATGTTACAGAACCAAAAGATATCAAAGAGCAGGAATTGGTACATCGGGCTCAAGGATTTCACTTCAACGTTCAACCCCGATTATCTTCGCTTTTACATCGCGTCTGTAGTGACGTATTCGCAGGATGACTTGAATTTCGATTTTGACGCGTTCTATGAAAGGATAAACAACGAGCTCATCGCCAACGTCGGCAACTTTGTCAACAGGGCGTTGTCGTTTACGCAAAAGTCGTTTAGCGGGAGGGTCCCAGAGCCTTCAGACGTTGACGATTCGCTTGAAAAGGAGCTTGCAGGAGCAGTCCATGAAATAGGGGACTTATTGGCAGCCAACCAAATAGACAAGGCGCTCAAGAGGATTCTGAAATATAGCAGCTTCATGAACCAGTATTTCCAAGCAAACGCGCCTTGGGCAAACAACAATACCGCAAACACTACGTTGTATGTTTCAGTGAACGCGGTGCGTTCATTGGCAATCCTGCTCGAGCCATTCATCCCGTTTTCATGCGAAAAAATATGGAGTCAGCTCAAGCTGGATGGCAGCGTGCACGAGCAAGCGTGGGAATCGGCCAAGGACATCAGGGCAATTCCGCCGGACCACGAGCTTGGCAGGATCGAGCCCATCTTCCGAAAGATAGAAGCAAAAGAAATAGACCAGTGGAAGAATAAGCTGGGCAAGCCATGACTAGCAGAGGCTTGATGACAGGCAGGTTCCAACCGTTCCACAGCGGCCACCTTGCTCTGGCGAAGCAGATTCTAGAAGAATGCGAGGAGCTGGTAATAATCATTGGCAGCGCACAGTTCAACTTTATCGACAAGGACCCTTTTACCGCAGGTGAGAGGGTACTTATGATACACGAGGTCCTGAAGGAAGGCAAACTCGACATCTCAAAGTGCTACGTAATCCCGGTTCCAAACGACGAGAATAATGCGCGATGGATTGCCTACCTCAGATCGATGGCCCCGCCTTTTGACGTGCTCTACTCCGGCAACGACTTCGTAAAGCACCTCGCGCTCTACCAGGATTCCCGGCTTAGGGTCAAGAGTCCTAGGTTTGCGAAAAAGGAAGAGTACAACGGCACAAACATACGCCGCCTCATTCTGGCCGGGAGCCAGTGGAAGCATCTCGTGCCCCCCGCGGTCGCAAAAGTGATCGAGCAGATAAATGGCATTGAGAGGCTGAAAGTTCTGGCCGGCTCTGACAGTAACCCACAGAGGTGGTAGGCTTGGGAAAGGGTCTGAGAGCATGCCCTATATGTCCACACTGCGGCAGCAAGAAATTCAAAGTGTTAGAGAACAGCGAAAGGAAAACTGTGGTCGAGTGCCTCTTATGCACCAGGCGGCTGACGATCTAGTTTAACAGTTTTTCATGCCTTGTTAGAAGTTTTCAAGTCAACGCCTTAATCCCGTTCTGGCAGACATGATGCAGTAATGTCCGCGGACTTGGTAGCGTACTTGCCACTACTGTTGACTGGATTTAGCTCCATGGGAATCTCTTTTGTTTTCAAGGACTACCTCGCGGACCTGCTTGCGACGATGGTCATCAAGAGAACCAAAGACATCAAGATCGGCAACAGGATCAAGATCAATTCTGGCGGAGTTGTGACCAAAGGAGACATCATGGAAATTGGCATATTGAGGACGACTGTGATGGAAGTGGGAGACGGCGAGCGCTTGCCATCTGTGCGCACTGGCAGACTCATCAAGGTGCCAAACTACATGCTAATTAACAACCCAGTAATGATATATGGCGACAATATAATCGACGAGGTAGTGTCGTACGTCCCTCGGCCCTATCCCGACACGCAGTTGCTGGTGGACAGCATGAAGCAGGCTATCATCAACAATGGCCACGGCCTCATCGAGGTAGGACTATATCAAAAAGATGACAGGCTCGTAATTCACGGCGTGTTCGAGGTGAAGACTCGCGAGATGGGAGACGAGCGGAGCAAGATCTTTAAAGAGTTTCTCACGAGGAGCAGGCAGTTTGGCGCCGATTCCGCGCAGGCTGCAAACAGTGCTCAGACGCAAAAGCCTGCCGGCCCGCAGCAACCCGAACTGCTGAGTGAGTCCAGGCTGGCGATCCCGCTTCAGAACATAGAGAAAAAAGAATAGCTATTTGAACGGGTTTGGCAGCTGCGGTAACCTGAACTTTTCAGTGATGCTGCCAAATATGCCGCTGCCTTCGTTCATGATGTCGCTCGTAGCTGCCACCGTTTGTTCCTGCGGATCGGTCGAGCCATATATCGGCTCGGTTAGGTAGTCAGGCTCGCTCAATGTCATGTTGAGCGCCCGGAACTTGACGAGTGAAATCGTCGCGTGGACGCCACTCAGCTTTTCCGTACCGTCTATTGTAAGGGCGACCACGCCGGTGATATGCGCAGTGCCATTAGCGTCCATGATTACTTCTGCAGATGACAGGTTAGACAGCTCGACAGTACGGTAGTCTCTACCGCTTGCATTTACCATTGTGAGGTTTGTGGAGAAGCCTGCGACAGCGCCGTCTTGTACGTCAAGGCTCCACTTCCCGGTTATGATGGCAGGGTCGCGTTTGTCGCCGGCAAGTGAGCCTATTGCACCGGCCGCCGAAAACGTATCTGATTGGAAGATGGAGTTGCTTGCAGTGGTGATCTCGTTGCCCGGGTTCAGTGACGCGTGCACCCCCGGACCGTAGAGTGAGCCCAGAACAAATGCTGCTGCCGTCGGCAGTAGAAGCAGAGATGCTGCAAACATGTTCATGTAAACGGAAGCATCAGAAATGATTTAAGGGGACGCCAATTGCATTATGAAAAATTTCACCATTAGATTCTTACTTCCGTCATAAAAGGCACTGATAGTCACTGTGGGCGCCATCCTCAACCCTGTTGCAACCGTCGCAAAGCCGAGACATCCACCTGCAAGAGCCGTCCTGTTCCACAATAGTTTCAGGCTGATTTGTCTCAATAATTCACGGTATGCACACATGCTGTTGTTAGTAGTAGTAGAAAGGTAAGTTCGCGCTTACTTGGGCGGATGCGACAAACTAACTAGGTCAGAAATTGCTACCACGCTTAAATATTCTGCAGATCATCCAAAAGACATGATCAATGTAATCAAATCGAGCGAGCATTACCACAACGAGGAAGACTGGCTCTCAACCTACTGGCATTTTTCGTTTGCACACTACCAAGACCCACAAAAGTTGAACTTTGGGCCGCTCCGTGTGTTCAACGACGATATTATCCAGCCGGGCACGGGCTTTGATCTTCACCCACACCGCAACATGGAGATAGTCACATATGTCATTGAAGGTGAGCTGGATCACAAAGACAACCAAGGCAACCACGGCGTGATCCAGGCCGGCGAGGTCCAGAGGATGACGGCCGGCTCCGGCATACTGCACTCTGAATATAATCACTCAAAGGAAAAGCCGTTAAGGCTTCTGCAGATCTGGATATTTGCAAACAAGCGCGATCTTGATCCATCTTGGGAGCAGCGCAGGTTCGATAAAGCAGCAAGATTGAACAAGCTACTGCCGGTAATCGTGCCAGAAAATGAAAAAGACGGACAAGCGCTTCACATTCACCAGGATACTAGGATCTATATTTCGTCACTATCGCCTGGAAGCAAGGTCGAGCACAACCTTGCGAAACATCGCAAGGCGTATGTGTTTGTGATCGAGGGCAGGGTGAAGCTGAACAACAGCGCAATGGAGGCAAGGGATGCGGCAAAAACTGAAAATGAAAGCAGATTGGCGATACAGGCTGAAAGGCCGACAGAGCTGATGTTGCTTGACCTGCCGGAGAAATATGCGATCAATAACTGACTTGACCAGATTACAGAAAAGCTAGTCGATTAATTACCGGGAATATCATAGTAATAAAAGATGAAAACGACATTTAACGTCTTGGGAGTGGCAGGAAGCACGCGTCGGGGCTCGTACAGCACACAGGCGTTAAAGATCGCGCTAGAACATGCAAAAAAACAGGGGGCGGAGGTCCGCCTGCTAGAGATTGCCAACATGCCGCTCTATGACCCAAATGCACCCGCGTCAAAGGAAGTGGAGCTGGTAGCTAAGGCTGTATCTCGGGCTGATGCATTCATCATTGCGTCGCCAGACTACCACGGCTCGATGTCAGGCGCTCTCAAGAACTTTCTTGACCACTTTTACGAAGAGTTTGCCGGCAAGATCTTTGGCTTCATAGTCGCATCCCATGAGAAAGGATTGACGGTGATGGACCAGATGAGGACTGCAGTCCGGCAGTGCTACGGCTGGAGCATGCCCTACGGCGTGTCGGTAAACGGCCCGCAAGACTTCACAGGCGGCGAATTGGTGAACGCAAGGCTTTCAAAGCGCATGCAAATGATGGCGCGGGACTTGGTGGTTTACGGCAGACTTCTTAATAGCCAGTTTTTACGCGACCTAGGCTCGAGCGAGCAGGACACATTTGCAGCACACTATAGGCCGTGAGTGTGACCGGGTTTTGCAATAGCCGGTCAATTTACGAAGCGATGTCCAATATAGTGGCATGATACCTCTTCCGGAAGACGTACTTGTTAATGCTGTGGACAAGGTGAGCAAGAGCGTCGTCAACATTGCGAGCGTAAGGATGCTACAGGATCAGCTGTTCAGAGTCTTCCCCGTCGAGGGCGTGGGCTCTGGCGTGGTCATTGACGAAAAAGGTTACATCCTTACTAACAACCACGTTATCGACGATGCAGAGAGACTCAAGGTGACGCTCACGGACGGCAGGGTCATGAGAGGCAGGGTCGCCGGAAGTGACGACGTGACCGATCTTGCAGTGATAAAGGTGGAGTCCGAGCAGCCGCTACCAGCTGCAGAACTAGGCAACTCGGACGACTTGAAGGCAGGTCAGATTGTTATGGCCATCGGTAATCCGTTTGGGCTAACAGGTGGGCCTGCAGTTACTGCTGGAATCATTAGCTCTTTAAATCGAAGCTTACAGGCAAGGAGCGGCGTGCTGGAACTGATACAGACGGATGCCGCCATCAATCCCGGCAACTCGGGCGGACCGCTTGTGAACACGGAAGGCAAGGTTGTTGCTATAAACACAGCCAACATGCCGTACGCACAGGGAATCGGGTTTGCGGTTCCGATCAATATCGCCAAGTCAATACTTAAAGAGTTGATAGAAAAAGGCCGGGTAACAAGGCCCTGGATTGGGGTTGCATCATTGAAGGTTACTCCGCAACTTGCGCGCCATTACGGATTGCATGAAAGCGAAGGTGCACTCATTGCAAAGGTCGAACCTTACAGCCCAGCAGACGACGCCGGCTTGAGAAAGGGCGACATCATTGAAGGAATAGACGGCAATAGAATAGAGGATCCGTCGCAGATCGCGTCGCATGTGCGCAAAAAGCAGGTAAATGACCAGCTAATGTTGACTGTCAACCGCTACGGGCGCCAGCTCCAGGTCCCCATACAGGTGGATGAGCGTCCATGATTGTTTACAACAACACTTTTGAGTGTGGGCTGTGATGACAACCCTAGTGTCAGACTATGATTCGATGGACGACCTGATAAAAGAGATTGAAAAGGGAGAGACAAGTATTGTAATTACCAAGGACGTAAGGAAGTTCCGCAAGCCTGTGACGGTCATATCGGGCCTGCAGAACAGCCAGAATGCCAGGGACATAACCAGGCAGCTAAAGACCCGAATTGGCACGGGCGGCACCTTCAAGGATGGCCAGATTATCTTGCAGGGCGATCATAGGGAAACTATTAAGACACTATTAGTCAAGATGGGCTTTAAGGAAAAGTCAATTGAGGTGTACTAGTAACATTTTGCTTACCTACTCACCAGATGGTTACTTTATAACTTATATTTCGCGGGGCGTATTATAGTGGAGGTGGAAAGCGACGTTGCGGAAAAATCACCCCTGAAGGAAGAGGTCAAACAAGAGGAATCTGTAAAGGAAAATGAAGTTATCTCTGGTGGCAAGACAGCACAGATACTCATTGAGGAGGAAACTCTTTCTCCAGCTGATTTTCACAACAATGACAACAAGATCCTTGCTGTTTTGAATGAAGCAGGATCGAACTATTCGTTCAAGGGCCTGATGCGCAAGCTCAACCTACACCAGCAGAGTTTATCGAGGGCGCTGCACAGGCTTGAAGAAATGGGATTTGTGGAAAAGTCTCCGCTAGGATATAAGCTCAGTAAGAACGGGGAGTCTACAATTCCAAGAACCGAATTGCACAGGCCAAAGGGTAGGGAATACATGCAATTATTACAAACGTACATCCCGCTCAACATTAGAGCTATTCAAGTTGTCCGACAGCTGGTCGGAAGGTGGTTTAAGAACCTCCGGTGGCTTGGCATGATAGAAAGCGGCACCGGCTACACTCTCCAGTGGGCAAGCGATGACGGCTCGTTCGAGATCAATTTGCGGTTGATCGCAGACTACATCATCATCGAGACCAACGCGTCAACTGAAAAGGAGAAGGTGGAGGCGATGGTAGGATCGTACGCAATCTACGAACAGATTACAAAGGTGATGCATAGCGAGCTTGGCGCATTTGCGGACAGACAGCTCTTTGCCTCTAGCCTTACCAATAATTAGCTCTGAAAAACGAAGCGGTTCAAAACTAGTCTTAGACTAGATGCATAAAAGATGGCCCAGCTTCTACCAATTTAGTTTGTCGCGGTGTTTCTCAACATAATGCTGTTTAAGATTCGTCATTGTTTCAAATCCCGCCCCACAAAAGTCGCATTCGTATTCAGCAGCCTTAGTCATTGAAGGCGAAGATATCTGCTGTTATATAACCTAGCTGAAAAAGATAGCTTTAGAAGGTTGTTTAGCGCGTGATTAGGGGGGTAAGACCTTGGAACACTGTGTATGTGGACATGATAGACGGCAGCATGGATCAAACCTTGAGTGTAGAAACTGTGACTGTCTGAAGTACAAGGCCGTCGGTGACAAAAGAAAAGACAAATGAGCGATAGCTGCAAAAATAGCTAATTAGGCACTTTCTGTGGCGCGATACCTACAAAGTTTTAGTTTTTCTTGCGGAGTGAGAAAAGTCTACCCGAATTTTGTATTAGACTTTTAATACCAAAGTCATATTTGTCATTATTGCGTAGTTTAACAATCAACGAAATACCTGCGAACAGACGAAATCGTTTTTTTCGTACCAATGGTGATTGTGTAAACTGGATCGATAAAGCTTATTATAGATTGGTACGTTGCGCGGAAAGCACGATAAATGAAAACACTGAAAGATATAACAAGCAATATTGGCCACGATAGAATATGAAGCCATTTTGGCGAAAAGAGAATTAGAGGCTGGCAACCAGCCTACGTTCAAGCATCACGAAATAATGGCAGAAGTATATCTATCATTACTCCAAAAACTCGACCAATAACAAAACTATCAAACAAGCATTCCATCTTAAACATCGCATTCCCGTGTAAGAGATCTCTAGAAGCAATGGAATGCACAGCGCGGTATCGCGGCAATAAAACATGGTCTCGCTATTGCTCTCGAAGAAAATGTAGCCGCCTTGGTATTTTCAGTACTTGTGCGTGACTTTGGAATGAGTGAAGAGGCTCTGGTTTTGTATCCTGAGCATTTTGAAAAAACGTTGCAAATACTGCTCGGTTATGTCAAGAATTAAGAAGGAGTTAGGAAAAGAAATAACTTTCTAATCTTTGTGTCACACGGCGGTAGATCCAAATTTATTAGTTAAGCCAATTTTGTTCTTTGGTTTTGTCTTTACAGTTGTTTTTAGTACTGGATGAGCTAACTCTCTCACCCGCAGCTCCCGACGTTTCCTTTCTCTAAGCTTCGCCTTGTACTTCAGATTCCTCGGCTTTGTTCGCAGTCTGTAGCCGCAGCATGGACACCAGAGTCCATCCCACTTGATGAATATTTCGCATATCTGGCATCTCTTCTGTCCACTGGCGTACCTACCTGAGCCGACTGGCTTTTGAGCCTTGTGACGGATGCATATACCTTTACAAGTCACAATTTTCTACTCCTTGGTTCCTTTCTGGGACGATAGTTCATCTACTATTTAATGATTATAGCTAATTTTTCAGCCGAGCATGCGGACAACGCAGTGATCTAAAAAATATAGCTCGCGTGGCTATTGTCTAACTCGTTTTCTGCCACCCAACATCTCCATCCTCTTTCTTAGAATACATCATCTAACATTTCAATAGGCAGGTTTTTGGTCAGAGTTCTGAGCGCACGTGTCCCTGGTTCAATGCTTAATTAGAGGAAGGACCATTCCGATCGTTTACACCAAACCTTGAATCCTATATTCCATAGACAACTATTCCACGAGCCTTAAATACTATTTTGAGTATTTGATGATAATGAAAAAGAGCTGCGACAATTGCTCTAGAGAACTTGCAAAATTTTCATTCTTCAGTTCTGACAAGAAAATCTACAGGTACAATAACGCACTATTATGTTTGAACTGTCTTAATAAGATAAGCAATCGTGAGCAGATAGAGGAAGCCTAAGTAGGCCTTTTTGACGTAATCGTAAATAGGCTTTCCTTCTGACTTGTACCTCGATCCGTTTATCTGATTGCGGTCGACTAGGACATTCTTGCCCTTGACCTGTTTGTTCCTTAAATTCTTGTACAACTTGATCTTTCATGCGCCGCAATTTATCGGGTTAACATTCGTCGGTACTGAACAGCATAGTCACTGCGAGTTTAGAGTTCTCATTACGAGTTTTTTTGTGTTATATACTTCAGATGTGACTAAGGAGGAGCAAGATCTTGTCAATCCAGTATACTACACACAAGTCGATAAGAACTAAAGAAACATCTTTTAATCCATGGCTCTGGGTTCGAAAATCCTAGCAGCCCTTGTCGCACTGATAGGAACAATATCCTTTCCTTCCTTGTTATTCACAAATCAAGGCTTTAGGACATTCTATTGGAATCTAGTCGGCCAAGATTTCCAATATGCTGCCGTAGGAGCCATAGCCGCGTTCTCATTCATAATAGCTCTTGCAAGCTTGTTGTGGAACAGAAGTTAAGAGCCTCAGTCCAGAATTAGAGAAGGGCAAACATAATTCGATAACAACACGAAGTTCTCAATGGCCCCCCTTAACGAACCGGACATTGTCTAAAACTCTTACAGTCGCAAATTCCAAAGACACATCTTGTTTTTCCATTCAAATGATAGTCCTTGTTGTGACCACATTCACAAACATGTCTCGGAAATTTGAATAGCCTTACTAACGTTTCACCCGTTCGTAAACTATTCCATTCTTTTGGCATATGAATTGCAACAATTAACGGTTGTATATAGATAAGCATGTAATATTTTTGAAAAACTGTGGTCGGTCGGGTGCGCCCATCCAAAGATATGAATCTCGAGCGACAAAAGATAACTTTATCTTCGACACTCACCCTCTAGTGTATGATGGCAGACGCAATAATGACCTACGCCATAACCGCAGGAATCTTCGTCTTTCTAACTGCAATCCTGTTCGGCGCTCGCGCCAAGAGATATCGAACAGGATTTAGTCCGGGTGCAGAGGGTGGCCACAAAGAGACAACATAGAATGAATAAGACTTTCCATTATTTTTTGATATTCCTTGCAGTGTAGCTGCGCCACTTTGGCGGAAGTATGCCCGAAAAATTACTTGGCCTAACAAGGTCTTTTCTTTCTTTGACTTTTAGCTTTGCGGTTTCTTTTCATAAACGTTAAAGTGATTATTGCACCTTTTCTCAAGGTGGATCAATTGACCAGGTTAAGCCGGATAAGGCAGAGGGTCTTTCACGACAAGACTCTATCACATGACTCATAACCGCCCTGTCGCTCGCTCCTGGTAAATGAGGTTGTTGATTTTTGATAATCGTCGTTCTAAAACAAGTATTGTGTTGAAACAACTTAGACAGTTATGCGAGTTCACGGCATGACTGGTATCCTCAACGTGCAACCATTACCTGCGATGGCAAGAATTGTATTCAATAGAAAAACAACAAGTTACTAAATATGTGACAGTATCTCCTGGTACAGTACAACTAAATGAAAATCCTGTTAATAGAGGACGAAAGAATTCTCGCTGAGCTAATTCGCCTATTTCTTCAGAGCCAAGGGCATACTATCACATTGGCGTCTGACGGCCAAGCAGGAATTGATTCCTATATGCGTAGTCTTGACTCCAATTATCTTTTTGACCTTGTTATCACTGATTATCGCATGCCGAGAAAGGACGGCGGGCAGGTTGTTAGGGAAATATTTTCAGTGAAGCCAGATCAAAAAATTATCCTTAGTACTGCTTTCAGCATAGACTATGTGCACGCGCCAACCGATATTCCTACAGAGATGGTGCACGTTCTGAAAAAGCCATATGATTTTAACGAGCTTGAAACGCTAATTGAAACGCTATTCGAAAAACAAGTCGCTTGATAGGCCCTTAGTCAAATGTATGTGATGAAATCGTGAATTTTGTGCTCCAATAGCTAGACCTGACATCCCTCAATGAAGTTTTGGCAAAACACATCCAAAGTTTTGCTTATCATTGACAGTCATCGCTTTCCACAATCTCAAATGAACGCTATAGGGGTAGGTAGGTCCCAAATTTCCCGAGTTCAATTACTGATTTGAATTTGACAGAAGATAAATCTGAAAATAGTGCTTTGCCACAATATTTTCATTAGTTGCTCATCCTGAAGAAAATATCTTTTTCCGTTTCTTCTTGCAGGCCTTATCTATATAATCAATAATCTGCTACCTGCTCGCAGTCTTGGGTGACCTTCCGGCCTCTGCGCGTCCCTTTGCTGCTTTGACCACTGATGCATATGATTCGATGAAACTTCTTGCATAGGAGTCTGCTTTCCTTTCTGTCCCTTTGTGGACGCCGGAACGAGACCTCAAATGGTGATAAAACTCGTGGATAATTACAAAGGGATTATAAAGAATATCCGAGTTCAAAGCATAGATCTTGTTTTCCCTTGTAACATAGACGGCGTATGCTGTTCTTCTCTTGCCCTTAACGGTCCCGACCGCAATTCTGGGAGGCTTTAGATTGTAAAAATTGCTCAGTAATTGCAAAGCTTCTTCTGTCTTTTTGTTCAGGATCATGTACACTATTCTTGCCTGCAGCATCGGATCGGGTTCAGCCATTTACAAATAGTTATTATTGCATTTCCTGAAGTGTGATATAAATGCGCCGTGGATTGGACTGGCAACGAGCAAGATTTTAGCCCCTGCCAACGACAATAATATTAGCGACACACGCGTCTAGTCGATTATTGTTCTCAAGGATTCTTGTTGCAGTGGACGGCTCAGAGTCTGCAAAAAGGGCATTTGAGAAGTCTGTGTATCTGGCAAAAGAGTGCAATTCAAGGCTAGACATAATTCATGTTGTGCTTGATTCCACTTATGGCGGGGATAGTGCTGCGACATTTCAGCTAATTGAAGAGCTTAAACAAAGGGGTAAGAAATTGTTAGAGGAGTGCGCAGTTCATGCTTCAAGGAGCGGCGTCAAGGTGCAAACACTGCTACAACTAGGAGATCACGCTCAAGTAATCATCGATACAGCGAATAAAGGTGATTATGATTTGATTATTATGGGAAGCAGAGGTTTAAGTCCCTTCAAGGAACTACTCCTTGGCAGTGTTTCATTTAAGGTCATTCACCACGCTAGATGTCCGGTAATGGTTGTGAGATAAGATCACTGCTCCTCCATATTTTGTCACATTTTAGATAATGACTTTCCTATTGCACTAACTCACGAAAAGTACGAACTACTTGTTCATGAGACTTAAGTTAAGTCTTCTGGCAAATACGTTTCGGCAAAATGGCACCTAGGGCAAACGATCTTGCAGCGTCTACTCTTTTTGGCTGAATCACGTGGATTGTCAAATGGGTCCGTATCAATCACAAGCTTACTACCACAACGCTTGCACTTCACTGAATACGATCTAAACATCCTTCAACTATCAGAAATCACATTCGTCAAATAAACTGTTCCAAACTTTTGGGATACTTGGCCATAATTTCAATAGGATCACGATAAATAATCGAGCCTTTGTTGGCTTTATGCCGAGCGCCGTCTTCATCGAGCTATGAATAAGGATTGGGAGGCATTAAGAGACGACTTGGGGATCGTGTCGGAAGGATAACCATCAAGATTTTAATATCGATAACAGCTCGGCTAATACGGGCGGTCATGGTCTAGTGGTTATGACATGGGCTTCCCAAGCCTATAACCCGGGTCCGAATCCCGGTGACCGCATTTTCATCTACTGTGTCCAGCTTTTCATTTCTCTGACGTGCTATTTAGCGTGCTGCTATTTCCTTCTGTTGCCATTGGTTTTTCGTAATTGATAACCCCACCAGATGCTCCAAGATCAATTGAATTTATCTCATGGTCAATCTGGTCAAGCGAGTTCATCTTTATCATTCCATTGATAGATACCGTGTAGAGTACGCTGTCGATGTAAAATGATCTGCTGCCTTGTATTCCGTACTGTGGATAGAAGCCATTGCTATCAGAGGAACTCTTGAAATGCTCTACTGTCCCCTTGAGTGTAAATCCATGCTGCGGGTCTATTCCTAGAACGTAAAAGCCTCTCCAAAAGTTCGGATATGGCCTAGGAGGCATTATGTCTGGCGCGGTACTTCCAGCACCGCCGCTGCTAGCGTTCGAGCCATCAGATGAGGCTTTACCGTCGCCTTCAGCTGGCAAGGGCACGGGTTCTCCATATTGCGCTATGGTTATTGGCAGCGACAGGATATTCTTGCCTTTGTCAAATAACAGAGCTTTGTGATCATTGAGTACTTCGGAATCTGTTCCAATGCCACCTATGGTATAGGTATCGATTGCAACGGGGTTTTCTACATTGGAGACATCAAATAATGCAACCTTCACTCCTTGCTGCTGTACCCCGCCGAATTGGTTTTCATTTGTTTCTCTGCCTATTCCAATAACGTGTGTTTGGTCATATGGATGGAGATAGTTTGAAAATCCCGGCAGCTTTAGCTTGCCAAGCACCTTTGGCTGATCTGCGCTAAGATCTATTACAAAGAACGGATCTACCTGCTTGAATGTGACCAGGTACAATCTGTCGCCCATAAAGCGAGCTGAATAGATCTGCTCGTCCGGTGCTATTTGCTCGAGACTTCCAATTGTTTTCAAATTCTGATCGAGGACATAGACGCTGTTGTATCTGTAATTGCGATACTGGGAAAAGTATTCAGATGTGGTGGCCACCCTAAACTTGCTCCCGTTTTCGTCCATTGAAAACTGGTTCAAGAGTCTGCCTGGAACCTCGCCCTTCGATATGTAATCTATAGTGCCATTTTTCCCGATGGCTATTTTATGAATTACGGTCTTTTGGGTGTCCCTTTGGATCTGGGCATCATAGTCTGCTAGCGCCTTTGCGATCTTGTCGAACAGTTGCGTCTTTTCACTTTCAGGTAGGTGGTTATAGTAATCTTCGAGTAAACTCGAAGTCTTGTCCCATTTTTGGGAAGGACTCAACGTATCATCGTTGTTGATCGCCTTTACTTCGTTTTGAATACTCTGAGGAAACAGCGGCAAAATCACATTGAAGAATCGGTCCCTGCTATTTGATTGGTAATAATTATA
>Ga0209157_1002461_pt1 | contig 14767 bp, 14 predicted proteins | sample GraSoiAngelo_135_FD_185892 | JGI IMG/M metagenome (GOLD analysis project Ga0209157, IMG submission 185892) | Grasslands soil microbial communities from the Angelo Coastal Reserve, California, USA - 14_0929_05_40cm (SPAdes) (version 2) | ecosystem: Environmental > Terrestrial > Soil > Grasslands ... | reverse complement strand
ATGCTTGAAGAGTTTGGCATCAATCCTACCGACGAGCAGCTCCACAAAATAGTGGAAAAACAAAAGAACATCGCTGACAAAGGCAAGTCCATAACAACTTCAGAACTTTTGTCCATAGCAGGTGAGATAATTGGCAGCACCCAGTTTGAAGAGAAGTTCAAGCTCTATGACATTCACATCATGACTGGGATGAACACTACCCCTACCGCCGTCGTAAGGCTAAACGCCAACGGCAAGGACCTCATCGCTGCTGACATCGGGGTCGGCCCAGTGGACGCCGCGCTCAAGGCGATACAAAAAATAGCGGGCGAGATGGCCAACATCAAGATAAGAGATTTTATGCTCGACTCAATAACAGGCGGCTCTGACGCGCTGGCAGTAGTCACCATCAAGGTCGAAGACAAGGATGGCAACGTCGTGTCTGCGAAAAAAGCGGGCGAAGACATTGTCGTCGCGTCGGTTCAGGCAATGATGGATGCAATAAATAAAGTGTTGCTAAGACAGACTCTCTACCCTAAAAGCTAGATTGATGTGATTGGCAAGATACAACATTTCCCTTATCAGGGGCGACGGTATTGGCCCCGAGCAGACAGCGGCCGCAAAGAAAATCCTAGAGACCATAAGTGACAAGTCTTCAACGAAATTCACAATAAACGAAGTTGACGCCGGCGACAGCGCGCTTGCAAAGCACGGCAAAGCGCTGCCCGACTCTTCAGTTGACACTATCAAGAAATCGCATGCGTGCCTGAAAGGTCCAGTGGGCGAGAGCGCTGCCGATGTGATAATAGTGCTTAGGCGCATGTTCGACCTCTACGCAAACGTGAGGCCGGCCAAGTCATATCCTAATATCCCGAGCCTTTCAGACAATGTTGACCTTGTTACCGTGAGAGAAAACACAGAGGACGTCTACCTCGGATGGGAGTTCAACGCAGACGAGAACACGGTCGTGGCGCTTAGGATCACGTCCGAACGCGCAAGCCGGAGGATAGCTGAATATGCGTTCAAAACTGCAATGATTCGCGACAACAAGCGCAGAGTAGTCGCGGTGCACAAGGCAAATGTGCTACGCAAGGGCGACGGGCTTTTTGCAACCACATGCAAGTCAGTTGCCGAAAAATACCCCAAGATACAGTACAGCGAATTGTACGTGGATGCTTGCTCCATGAATCTTATCCGCAACCCGGACGAGTTTGACGTAATTGTTACTACAAACCTATATGGCGATATTTTGTCTGACGAAGCTGCACAGGTGGTTGGAGGGCTTGGCATGGGACCCGCCGCCAATATTGGTGACCAGTTTGCACTTTTTGAACCTGTGCATGGAGCAGCGTTTGACATCGCAGGCAAGAATGCGGCAAACCCTTCTTCCATTTTGCTTTCTGCAAAAATGATGCTAGAATGGCTTGCCGACAAGTACAACGACAAGAGCCTAGTGGTAGAAGCCAGACGCATAGAGGATGCGATATCCAGCGCCCTAAAGAAGAGCAGCAAGACAAAGGACATTGGCGGCACACTTTCAACAACCGAGTTTACAGAGCTCTTAGCAAAAAATATGTATTGACTATTGGGAGCCTCTAGGTGCCTTTTTCTGCCACGCAATGAACATGAACACGAACGGGATGGTCATGGCCGCAGTGGCTATGAGAACGGGCTGGAAGGCGCTCGGATCTATGTTAATGCCTGCGAGATTGAGGAACGGTATCGGGAAGACCGTGAACAGCCAGAAGGCAATAATTATGCCAAACAGGTAATAGTTTCTCTTTATCAATTGGGCAAAGGTGAGTCTGTTGACGTTCTTCCTGCCGCAAGTTAGACACTTGGTCGTCGAGCCGGACACGTCCGCCGGGACAATACACGAAGTGCACACTCTACTTTCGCAGAAGTAGCACTTGCGCTCGGCAAATCTGGAACCGCAAATCACGCAGCGCTTCTGGTTCTGCAATCCCGGCTTTGAATCATCCAATGATACCATCTTATGCGCAAAGCAAAATTTAAATTTGCTTACTTTTACAATTGGTGAGGGTTCAAAAAATTCCTGCACTGCAACAGACCTACACTGGCTACGCAGCCAAGCTGATTTTAGAAGACGGCAGTATTTTTGACGGCGTAGGCTTTGGATACCCTTCAGAGATCGCCGGAGAAGTGGTGTTCAACACCGGCATGGTCGGCTACACTGAGACCTTGACAGACCCATCGTACAGGGGCCAAATACTATGCATGACCTATCCGCTCGTGGGTAACTATGGAGTGCCCAGCTTTGATGCAAAGGACGAATACGGGCTTCCCAAGTTCTTTGAATCAGACGGAATACAAGTCAAAGCATTGTTGATTCATGATCTATCAGATGTTGCAAGCCACTGGAGCTGTACAAAGACTCTAGACCAGTGGCTCTATGAAGAAAAGATACCGGGCATCTACGGCATAGATACGCGCGAGCTGACAAAGAAATTGCGAGTGAACGGGGTCATGATGGGAGCGGTGGCCGTATCTCAAAATGTGATTGACGAGTCGCGACTGAAAAAGGCGCTTGCTGTCGCGAAATATGAAGGATTGAATTTCATGCCTGAGGTCTCGACGAGTGGACCTAAGGAGTACGGCGACAAGGACAAAGACTGCATCATCGTTCTTGACACCGGCGTGAAATACAGCATAATTCGCAACATCATGCGCACAGGTTACAGGGTCGTGCGGTTGCCTTGGGACGCGTCGTATGATGATATAATGTCATATAGTCCAAAAGGCGTGGTCATTAGCAACGGGCCGGGCGATCCGAAGGTCTGCACGAGCACAATAAAGACTGCTTCAAAACTCATCAATACATCAACTCCAACGCTTGGCATCTGCCTTGGGAACCAGATACTTGCGCTTGCGGGTGGCGCCAACACTTACAAGCTGAAATTCGGCCACAGGGGTCAGAACAAGCCATGTATCGACAAGCGCAACGACCAAGTTTATGTGACGAGCCAAAACCATGGATATGGGATAGACCCAAAGAGCCTCGGAAAAACAGGTTTCAAGGTGTGGTTTGCAAACGCTGACGACAATACCGTCGAAGGTATCGAGCACAAGAACAAGCCCATAATCGCGGTGCAATTCCACCCAGAGGCATCGCCGGGGCCCTATGACTGCATGTACGTCTTTGACCGGTTCAAGGAAATTATCGCTACTGGAGTGAAGTCTGAGCCGGCGTCAGCAAAAGCGCCTCGCGCGAAAAAGTTATCAAAGAAAAAAACGAAAAAGAAAGGAGGGAGAAAAGGCGCCAAGAGATGATTTGATTAAGAAAGTCCTTGTGCTGGGAAGTGGGGCAATAAAAATCGGAGAAGCGGGCGAGAGCCAGTAAACTGGCCGCAAATTCGACTACTCCGGTTCGCAATGTCTCAAGGCGCTGGCCGAGGAAGAGATCAAGAGCGTGCTGATAAACCCCAATATTGCCACTATCCAGACCGACACTCGTTTTGCAGACAAGGTATACCCTGTTCCAATCAATACAGAGTACGTTGAAAAAGTGATTGAGGCCGAAAAGCCAGATTCAATAATGCTCGGGTTCGGGGGCCAGACAGCACTCAACTGCGGGGTATCCTTGCACGAGAAAGGAATCTTGAAAAAATACGGCATTCGGGTGCTCGGTACGCCAGTGCACGGTATCGAGATCACCGAAGACAGGCAGCTGTTCAAGGACGCCATGATAAAGAGTGATGTGCCGGTGTTGCAGAGCTATGCAGTCAATTCTCTACATGAGGCGTTCAAGGCTGCAAATGAGATTGGCTATCCAGTCATTATCAGGGTTGCTTACACACTTGGAGGCAGGGGAGGCGGAGTTGCATACAACGAATATGAATTGCAAGAAATTGCGCAGCGTGGCCTCAACCTCAGCATGGTTCACCAGATCCTGATAGAGCGTTACGTTGGTCACTGGAAGCAAATAGAGTATGAAGTTATGCGCGACTACAGGGGCAACAGCGTGATCGTGTGCAACATGGAAAACGTGCTTTCAATGAGAGTGCACACGGGCGACAACATTGTAATCGCGCCGTCGCAGACGCTCAACAACCATGAATACCACATGCTGCGTTCTGCAGCTATTCGCGCCACAAGCCACTGTGGGATAGTGGGCGAATGTAACATCCAGTTTGCCCTTGACCCCACGTCAGAGCAATACACTGCAATCGAGATCAACGCAAGACTGTCGCGGTCGTCCGCACTTGCAAGCAAGGCCACAGGATATCCGCTTGCATACATGGCTGCGAAAATAGGCCTAGGATATTCGCTGCCAGAACTGATAAACAGGATCACAAAGGCAACAACCGCATGCTTTGAACCATCGCTTGATTATGTTGTGCTCAAGATGCCGCGATGGGACTTCTCCAAGTTCGAGCTGGCAAAGCGCAGGCTCGGGAGTGCTATGAAGTCAGTAGGCGAAGTGATGGCGATTGGCAGGACCTTTGAAGAAGTGGTTCAAAAAGCGATCAGGATGTGTGACATTGGCTGGGACGGCCTTGTGGCAAACGCCAACTCGCCACCGGCGCCGACACCGGAGGACAATGAACGGATAGAGCAGGCGCTGATCCATCCAAATGACGAAATAATATTCTCAGTTGTCGAGGCGATAACAACCGGCATGAGCATAGAGCGCATTTACCAATTGTCGGCAATCGACCCGTGGTTCCTGGTCAAGATAAAGAATATTGTCGACATGGAAGCAAAACTGCGTAAGACCAGCTTTGACGAAGTGCTAGTCAAAAGGGCTAAAAAAATGGGCTTCTCGGATAAGCAGATAGCGCGCTGCCTCAATCTTGACGAAATGCAGGTCAGGGCATTTCGCGAGAAATTTGGAATAAAGCCTGTTGTTAAACAAATAGATACTTTGGCTGCAGAATGGCCAGCCAAAACCAACTATCTGTACTTGACCTATGGCGGACAGGAAGACGACGTCAAGGTCGGTGGAAACAACAAGGGCAATATGATGGTGCTTGGCGCCGGCCCCTATAGGATAGGAAGTAGTGTGGAATTTGACTGGGGAACTGTCAACATGGTATGGGGTCTCAAGGAAAATGGTGTCAAGGAAATTTCCGTAATAAACTGCAACCCAGAGACTGTTTCAACTGACTATGACATCTGCGACCGATTGTATTTCGAAGAGTTGACGCTAGAGCGCGTGCTTGACATATGCGACAAGGAGAAGCCTACCGGCGTTGTCACATGCGTAGGTGGTCAAACTGCAAACAATCTGACACCCAAACTAGCTAAAACTGGCATCAAGATCATTGGCACGAGCAGCGAAGACGTCGATACGGCTGAGGACAGAGCAAAGTTTGGCCACCTACTTGATACGCTTGGAATAAAGCAGCCAGCGTGGAGGAAGTTCACTTCACTTGCAGAAGCAGAAGAGTTTGCAGATACTGTCGGGTTCCCGGTGCTGGTCAGGCCTTCATACGTGCTCTCCGGCGCTGCGATGAAGGTAGTGTGGGGCGAACAACAATTAGAGCGATTCCTGACAGACGCGACTAATGTTAGCCCCGATCATCCCGTTGTTATCAGCAAGTTCTTGCAGGATGCTGCAGAGGTTGAAGTGGACGCGGTAGCTGACGGCAAGGATGTCGTTATTGGATCTGTAATAGAACACATTGACAATGCTGGTGTGCATTCGGGAGACGCAATGATGAGCATACCGCCATGGCGGCTAGATAGGAAAACTATCGACACCGTAGTGGATAACTCTATCAGAATAGGCAAGGCCCTTAATGTAAAAGGACCATTTAACATCCAATATCTGGTGAAGAACGAAGAGGTGTTGGCAATAGAGGCTAACGTCAGGGCCTCCCGCTCTATGCCATTTGTTAGTAAATTTGTGGGTCTCAATATTATCAACCTGGCTGCAAAGGCAATGACGGGCAAGCGCTTGCCGCCGGCTGCCAAGGACTTGTGGTTAAAGACCACAGGCTTTGGGATCAAAGTCCCTCAATTTTCGTTCATGCAGCTTGAAGGATCGGACATTGTGCTTGGGGTAGAGATGCAATCGACGGGCGAAGTCGCGTGCTTTGGTACGAGTTTCTACGACGCGCTGGCAAAAGCGTACATGGCAGCAGGTTATTCATTGCCACTGTCGGGGTCTGCACTGATAACGGTCGGAGGTCAGAAGAAAAAGGAGATGTTGCTTCCGATAGTGTCGCTCATCTCGTCCATGAACTACAACATGATGGCAACCGAGCATACGGCAGAGTTTTTGGAGAACAACAAGTTCAAGAACTTGCAGCTGGTCTACAAGATTAGCGAGCCGGACCGCAAGCCCAACATTGCTGAACTATTGTACGAACGCAAGATCGATTTTATCATTAACATTCCTGCCACTTCTACTATCGAGAAATATGTCGGGATGCTATACGACGAATACCAGATTAGAAGGAAAGCCGTCGAGATGGGCATCCCCGTGCTGACGACGATAGAGGCAGCCAGCTCGTTTGTCAAAACGCTCCAGTGGCTACACAACAATAAACCAACGCTGGCTCCGCTCAGGAATTACGTCAAGCTGGAATAGATGAAAGATTCTTGTTCTTAGGCTGCGAGCGAATCGAGGCGGAAAAGGAAAGATAGCCTGCCCGCACGCAGTATGGACGTTTCCCTGATCCGGCGAACAAAAAAGGTAGGATAGAAAGAAAAGTCATCCGATGATATATTGACTTACCTCTCCAAATTCCAAGTCCAGAAAGACCTGTGATCCATCAAATGCCTCTAGATGCGACTTTGGTATCCTATACTCTCGGGAACCAGAGGACAGGATCAAGATGAATCCGTCATATTCGGAAGCGATGTAGCCCAGAGGTTCTCCGTCTTTTGTCTGGCGTTCTTGTGAATCACTCGATCCCAGTTCAGTACGGCTGGTTCAGAAAATGCTTTTTGCATTTTTTTCGCCAATTCTTATTTCTTGTCATAACGTATTAAGAATCGCTTAACAAAGTGAATTAACATGGTTAGTCCAGATTTACATACTCGGTGCACGCCCCTCTATTCATGAAAGGGGAGCGGAAATTGTCAGAATCCTCATCAAGACTCCCTCATTCTCAGTACCGTGATAGGATCTACATGATCAGGGACATACTTCTAAAGTTAGTGGAATATGGTGAACTCAACCAGACCGCCCTGATAAGCTTCTGTGGTCTTAACCTCACCAAACATAGATCAATCATTGAAGAAATGGAAGCGCATGGGCTCATCAGGAGGGAAGTAGAAACATTCGGTAGAACTAGATCAGTATCTTATTTCAAAGCGTCCCCTAAAGGCTCGGAATTCTTTAAAGAGATATTGGAGCCGTATGAGAGAGTCTTTCCCAGGAACTAAATTTGCCTGTTGCGAATATGTTCTCGCTCAACACATGTTGAACCAGAGTAAGTCAGGTACTATAGAAAATTGTACTGCAACAACATATAGAACGGACTTAAATGCATCTTTCTGTTGTAAGAATTAGTGACAAATAAAAAATACAAAATTTTGCTGGTGGATGACGAACGTGATATCCTTTCGATAATTAAGCATGGCTTGGAAAATGAAGGCAGCTTTGAAGTCGATGCTTTTCATGACCCTGAAAAAGCGTTAAGCCAATTCAAGCCTGGCAAATATGATTTACTATTACTTGATATCAGAATGCCAAAAATGAACGGCTTTAAATTATATCGAGAACTGCGAAAGCTTGATGAAAATACCAAGATTTGCTTTATTACTGCGTTTGAGATCTATTACGACGAATTTCGAAAGATGTTTCCAAAGGTACGTGTTGACTGCTTTGTTCACAAGCCAATTCGTCTTGAACAGCTGGCTAAGACGATAAGGGAAGAAATAGAACTAAAACAGCAAATGGAATTGGCAAAGGAAAGAACAATTTAGTGCAGCCGGTCTGCGCTTATCCGAATCGTGGACAAAATAAAGAACATCTTCCTGAAGGTAGCGCGGTAAGTATGATAACGTATGAACATAGCTGATTCAGAAACGTCGGTAATAATAGTTGCCAAGACTTGCGGATGTACAGAGAAGCGAAAGGTATCGTATGCATTGTTGCGAGGTTATCATGATCTTTGTCTGGATAAGAAAGATATCGTATCCGCTCAGCTAGAGGCTTTCGAGCGGCTTTCGAAATACACTGCCGATCAGAATGACTGCGATGCGCTAGAACAGGAGATAAAAAAGCTCAAAATGGCCCTCGACCTCATGACGTGACGATCAAGCACAAGAAGAATCCCTGTTCAATTACGTGTTTTGCTTCATAGGACTTCCAACACTTATGCGTCTGAGGATCTCCTTGTTGATTTCCTCATGCTTTATTTGTTCTCCCCTGCGCCCTGGCGTTATCATTGCTTGATGCTTGACCCGCGCTAGTTCATCAGATATCTCATCTAAACCAAAATGTGAACTAGTAAGATTCTGCATCTTTTTCTTGTGAAGCTCATGAGCATACCTTTGCCGGAAATCTTTCTCTTCTTGCGTATCGTCGTTGTCATTAGCCATTTGTGACCGCAATTCTCCAGCTCAATTCAACGCAAGCCTCGTTTTTAGGTCTTTGAACCTATTTCTGATAGTTACTTCTGTTACTCCAGCTGCATCTGCGATATCTTTCTGAGTTTTACTCTCGCCATTGGCTAAGCAAGACATGTAAAGAACTGTCGCCGCAAGACCCATTGGAAGCTTGCCTGCAGAAATCTCTTTCCCAATGAGTTCGTTCATAGTGTCCATTGCCATCCGTTTCGTCTTCTCACTCAACTTTGCCTTATTTGCTATCTTGGCAATGCACTTCATTGGGTCCACCAACGGCACCTTAATGTCAAGTTCTAAAACAAGAATTCGGTAGCTGCGCGAAATGGCCTTACGCTTAACGTTAGTCGCGTTAGCTACATCTCTTAATGTTCTTGAGGCTTGCATCTCTCTGCAGGCGGCATATACGGCCGCGGCCAAAATGGAAGAGGTAGACCTTCCCCTTACCAATCTTTTTTCCTGGGCTTTTCTGTAGACATAAGCAGTCTTTTCCATTATGGCGTCAGATAGGCTTAGTTTATCCTTTAATCTGCCAAGCTCATTAAAGGCATGAAGAAGATTTCTATGGGTAGATGAATGTGCTTTTGTTCTGAAATCCCAAGTTCTTAATCTCTGAATTCTTGAATTCATCGACGGATCTAACTGACGACCGCTAGAATCTTTATTTGCCTTTCCAATCACTGTTGCCAGACCCATGTCATGATACGCAAGAGAAGTAGGAGATCCTACCCTTGACCTGTCATTACTCTCTGAATCGAATGTTCGCCATTCTGCGCGGTTTTCTTGGAGTCTATCGGATGATACAAGCCCGCACTTGTTACAAGCTATTTCACCAGATTCCAAGTCTGTTACCAGCTGGCCTTTACCACACATACAGGACACTGTTGAAGTTTGCATTACTATGACGGAATATGAAGAATTAGAAGAACTAGCTTCTCGATTTTTACGAATTAGTGATCATATATACGTGGCTCAGCTATATAAAGAGCACTAACACAATGGCTTCAACTAGTGATGGATTTTCACTTTTTCGACATCATGGGTACAATGACTGCACAATGAGCTGTGTTAGATGCCTGTATTGCCTATATGACATTGTGAGGATGAAAAATGCGGTCTTTTTCCGTATTGGCTATGCCAATGGTAAATTCGCTGGGAGTATCTGGCTACCCTGCGCTGCAGAACTTCCTCTCGCACATTTTGGAAAAGAGAAATAGGTTCTTCTTACTGTTCAGCAAGAAGATGTTCTTTTTCCTGTCGGCTGCGCTGACAGTCGAAATGTTAGAGGAAGCATTCTGAGAGAGAACTTGACGAGAGGTCATTGAATCCGTGGATGAGTTGGATAAATATCCAGGTATCTATCATTTTTATGAGACTGGTAGGCTTTTCTTACTACCTATGTTAACTGGAGGCAACGCGATATAAGATAAGATATGGTCAAATTCTATACCGCCAAGGAACAAGCACTGATAGATATTTTGAAGGCGCATCCAAACTCTACCATTTCAGAAATGAAAATGCATATCGGATTGCGAAGCAGGAATGAAGTGCCGCATGCGCTAAATGGTCTTCGCATTAAGGGAGTTCTGCTACATACGGACGATAAACCACCAAGATACTCTTTTTCAAGTATTGATTAATTGTTAGACGAGCAAGAACAGACCCCTAAGCGAAAAATTGGAGACGCGTTTCTAAACTTCGTACGCATTATTAATGGCGTTTCCCCCATTATCGTCAATTCAAGCATACTCTAATAAAACAAACAGCCTTATGGCAGCCCTACATTACACTGGTTAATGTACATACAGTGCAATTCATGCGGAGAACAATTCAACAACCTTTCGAAAGGCGTGCAATATTCCAGTGTGGCAAAGGGATTATTGGTTTTCTGCTCGGATGACTGTTGCAAGACCTTTCTAAATACTAGTCCCAACAAGTATACTAACGCGCAAGTTCACTTGAAGTCTGGATAAAAATCTGTGTATGAACACATCGTGAGAGCCTTGCGATAGAGTGTAAGTTCTCACGTGCAAGAACCCCGGCGGGCTTGCCAAAGGCAACAGGACACAGTGTTTGTAGTTGTATCGGCGGCACATTAACACTCTAAGCTATAATCATCGTAAGAGTGGCATCGACTCCATTAATTGCATTGAAATCGCGAGAAATCATGTTTCTCAGCTTATCTTCTGTTTCTGCATTTACCTTAACCATAAGGTCATATCTTCCCTCAGTTCTGTAAACATCTGTCACTGACGGAATTCTTGATATTTCATCCATGATTCTCATATCAAATGGGAAGTGACAATTAACCAGGACAAATGCCGCGATCATGGGTTATGATGCGTGTGAATCCGATATATGCCTTCGGAGTTCAGCATAGAAAGCAAAACGCCCGGGGCATTTGCTGCACGTCCAGACCAAAAAACGTGTTCTTGCTTCCACAATGGGCAACATATTGTTGAATTTGATATGGGGGTAATATCACTTAAGAACCTATGAAGCGAAGTTAAGTGGTACTATTATCTTCGAATAACTTGTCACTGTCTTGCTCGCAAGGTAAATGATGTGATTATCCGAGGTGGCATTGTGTTGCTCTATTTTTCATACTATTCAAGTACCGATTTTTCCAAAATCACTTTAGACTCTGCAAAACTTATTTTGTAGTTTCTTAGTACGTCCATGCCCAATAGACTAGGATAACGTTCCTGATCAGGTTTCTCAACATTGATTTGTCTCAGAAATTTGACAGGCTTTACATCGACAGATTCTATTCCTTCGCCGAAATACAAATGGCATGACTCCGCTAGATATGATTGGGCTGAGCCACCAATCCCCAGCGAATCTTGGTTTTTTGTCAATTTAGAGTAATCTATTTTCATTTGTCGAGCATCAAATTCATTTATTGTAGTAATAGTGGTTCCGGTGTCCACAACTAGGAGAATGTCCCTATTAACTTGTAGTTGATCACAAATAAATTTCGCGTAGATAAATGGTAACCAGCCGCTTATAAGACGACCTTCGATTGTCAAGCTCTACTTTAATGAAGTGTTTTTTAGGTGATTAATTCTTACCGATTAGAACGCCTTCCTTTTCCTTTTCTATCAATTTGATGAAAATGGTAAACAGATCGATTTCCATTTGAATGGGATTCATGTATCTTGTCTAGCTATTTAGATGTCTCAAGAGGATTCGGGATGCATTCCATACGCGTGGTTTTATCATCAGAACAAGACATCAGAGCTTAGCCATATCTGGTTTTGCATAAAGCAGTGTTACCACGTACGTCTGAAAGTTGCATTAGCCTCAAGACGTATGGTGGTTAGCTGGTAATGAAAATAAGCTCTCTCGATAAACTGAGTAATTGTGTTCGAATCCAACTTTTTTGCCGCTCAGAGTTAAATGATCCCGTATAGCATCATTGGCCATCAGCTAGGAATAACAACATCATCGCGGCTCACTCTATAGAGTTGAGCGGCAGTATCTAAGGTTTGTTGTTATCATCGGGCTCGATAATTTTTCCAGCCTTTTCAGCATCGAAGGACCATTACCACGTGTGTGGTCATCACTTCATGACCGCATTAAAGGTAACCGTTGGAACATTTATCTGAGCAGAAATCTAAGATAGATTTAACAGCGCCTGAATATATTACTCCTTCATTGAACCTTTGAAACTCTCCACAGGACTTGCATATTCTTCTCATTCTTTTACCTACATTATTATCTAAAGTACATCTACCTTAGCGGAGTTTTTGCCGCGCTGAGACAAGTGCTATAAGTTAGTGTCAGCATATTGGCTATGAGGACATATCTACGGCAACAATTAAGGTCTACAAAAGAAACGTGGTGTTTGTAGATTTAGCTAATTTGGGGGAAGAACTGAGCAATATGGGACTGAGTGAAATTTTGAAAAAGTGCTATGACAAGCCGTTTGGACATGAAGCCAAAAGTATAGTTGCAGGCCCTAGCTTCATCCAGTTCCTAAACAAGTTATTTAGAATCCAAATAGCACGTGGAGACACTTCAATTTGAATCCGGAAATCATGAAAAATACTTTATGTTCTCTCTATCGGGGACATGGGATGAGATAATCAAATTGCAATAATGCAAATTTATCACTTTAGGTGCAAAAACTGTGGGTATGAATCGAAACTGCCACTTGGCAGCTCAGACCTTGACCAAACTCTTACAGACGTTAATGCAGATTATGCACAATACCGTCTTTTCATATGTAAAGTAGAATCAAAGTTCGTGCATGCTGATATTCATGACAAGGATTTTGAAGAGAGGTGCCCTTCCGATGGAAGTAAGCTAATAGAAATAGACGAAACAATTCTACCTGTGAAGTGTCCTAGCTGTAACAAGGAATTGGTTACGGAAGTGAGCGCACCATTGGAAGAGCAAACATGAAAGCAACCTACTTAACTAGTCGATACTATTTGACACCATGAGCAACTCTGACAATTGCATTCAAAACGAACATGATTCCTGCGACGGCATCGTCAAGAGGGTACTAGGGGGTTCAGACTTGGCTAACATCTGTGCTTGTCAATGTCATAACAGCAGTTATCAGCTCGTCAAGAAGATGTTTGGAGTAATTAATCAAAAAGATTAAGAGACACAATAAAAGCCGGCAGCGACATGCAATAGCTACGGACGTTCTTATGCGCTGTCGATCATCTTGGTAATGAGGAGGATCAGATGGAAACAGCATTGACACTCGTAATTGTCGCTATAGCCTGGAGTCGGTGGCGCACTTGCCTATGCGATTGCAGGCCCAAAGATACGCCAGCGAATACACAGTGGTACAGTCCGTACCCTCTAAGCATGAGCCATTCCCTACTTTTTGATTCAGTATTATGTTGCACCATATGGAACGAATTCTTTGGGTGAAAAATCAACCCGTTTAATTCAAAACGTAACAAAAAATAACAGGGCTAGGCCCTGTAGAATTGTTGCTGTTGTGCCGACCAATAAGAGGTCCAAGTCTTCAATAGGTTGTCGTTGAAATCTGTGACTGCATCAACCGTTCTATTGTAGATCTTGATATTCTCTCTTGCGGCGTCCAATGCATTCAAACTGAGCTGGTTGAAGACGCCAACTGAGCGGGATACATTTGTTGTTAGTTCTGTAAACTGTTTTGCAATCTGTTCTGACACCTGAGGAACTTGGGGAATGTTCAGTGCAGATATGACCTGTTTTTGATTAGCAAACCCAGTTTGAATCATGCTCTTTACGGCCTGAATGTAGTCGAGCTGCAAGCTAGATATTGACTGAGCCAATTGTGGTTGAACCTTTGCTACTTCATCAGCGATTCGAAGAACGTTTTCTCTTATAGTATCAATGGTTTCCGTATTTTTGGGTATTTCTTCGTCTCTATTTTGTTTCTTTTCTGACACGCATTTGTATAGTAGTCCAGGTATATATATCTTGGTAATATATGGTAATGATTACCATGAACGGGCATTCGTTGCCACTACTGTTAATCCTTGTGGAAACGTCAAATTTGTTATCATTTAATCGTTCGGTTTGCTTCGCCGAACCGCAGATGTTATGAATCTGGACTTGGAGTCGATAATTGTCGCATTCTTATTAGCATTTGACGTATATCTTATTAAAAAATAGAGAATTTTAGTTTGATCTAGTCATGTTCCACTGGCCGAGCAAATTTATTAAAGAGTTTGCGACAGGATTGTTTTGTCGCCCACTACTGAGCCGTCAAGCGTTACAACCATGCATTTCTCTACGCCGTGTTGCACCACCCTTGTAATTATAGGCGATATAGACTTGTGGTAATACTTTTCTCCAGTCACAGAAAGGTGTGGGTTAAAGCTCGGCACCACCACGATGTCAAGAGTACCTTCCTCAGAAAAGAGCGCCCCCTTCTTTGCTTGCAGGTAGATCCAGACCCGCTGGCCATTTATCACGCTCCCCCTTTTGAAGAATACCGGATGCATGTGCCCCATGACAATGCGGTTAACATGGGCCCGCATGTCTGACGGCATGCTGTGGCCATGTACCAAAAGCGTGTCACCAAGTGTCATCCCCATGCTGGCTATCATGTTCACAGTGACTGGAACTAGGTGACGGATGTTGCCGTCGTGGTTGCCCGGCACTAAATAGACTTCAACCTTAGCCGCCAGCTGTTTCAGGAAAGTCGGTATTTCATCCCACTCTTGCTTGTTTATCGAGCCGATCGAGTGCTTAACGTCACCCAAGAGAATTACGGCGTCGGCGTGCTCTTGGTCCA
>Ga0209157_1002456_pt1 | contig 14777 bp, 10 predicted proteins | sample GraSoiAngelo_135_FD_185892 | JGI IMG/M metagenome (GOLD analysis project Ga0209157, IMG submission 185892) | Grasslands soil microbial communities from the Angelo Coastal Reserve, California, USA - 14_0929_05_40cm (SPAdes) (version 2) | ecosystem: Environmental > Terrestrial > Soil > Grasslands ... | reverse complement strand
CACTCGACCGCCGAGAGCCACGAGCGCGTGATGGTGGTCGAGGTGATGGGCCGCTTCGCCGGGTGGATCGCGCTGCACTCGGGAATCGCGGGCTCGGCCGACGTCATCCTCATCCCCGAGATCCCGTTCGACATCGCCAAGGTGTGCGACAAGATCCGCCGGCGTGAAGAGGAGGGCCGCCATTTCAGCATCGTCGTCGTGTCGGAGGGCGCGGCGCCCAAGGGCGGGTCGGTGTCGCTCATCGATCCGGAGCACCAGCGCCTCGGCGGGATCGGTGACAAGGTGGCGCACCTGATCGCCGAGATGACCGGCAAGGAGACGCGCACCCTGGTGCTCGGCCACCTGCAGCGTGGCGGCAGCCCGACGACCTTCGACCGCCTCCTGGGGCTGCGGTTCGGGGCAGCGGCGGTGCGGTTCATCGCCGAGGGCAGGTTCGGCTCCATGGTGGCGCTGCGGCCGCCCCTCATCACCGCCGTCCCGATCGAGGACGCCCTCGCGATGCCGCGGCGGGTACCGCTCGACTCCGACACCATCGCCACCGCGCGGGACATCGGGATCAGCCTGGGCGACTGATCGTGCACCTCGCCCGAGATCACTTTCTTCCTCCCGATCCCCAGGCGTTCCTCGCGGCGGAGCCCGCCACCGGGCGCGTCATCGTCATCGCGCCGACACGGGCGGCGTGCGAGACCATCGAGCTCGCCATGGGGCTCTCCATCGACACGCTGCTGGAGCGCGAGCACGGGGAGGACATCCGGCGCCTCGCGGCCTCGGGGCGCGGCTTCGGGGTCGTGGCGGGCACGGGCACCGGCAAGACGCTCGGGATCCGGCCCATCGCGGAGACCATCGTACGGGAGCCGCTCAGGGTCGGCGTCGTGAATCGCGAGCGCGAAGCGACGCCGGAAACGCCGACGTGGAACGTCGTGATCGTCACGACGGGGATCGCGCGGCGCTGGTTCGAGGATGGGCTCATTACCGCGCGCGACACGCTGGTCGTGGACGAGATTCACCAAACGTCGGCCGAGATGGAGCTCTGCCTCGCCCTGGGCAAGCGGGCCGGGTGCCGCTTCATCTGGCTGTCCGCGACCGTCGACCCGACGTTCTACGCCCGCTATCTCGATTCCGCCGAGGTGCTCGAGACCCGCGCGTTCGACCCCGCCCGCGCGGCGGCCGTGCGGGTGCTGCCGGAGCAGCCGCTCGAGTTCCTGAACGAGCGGTTCATCCGGCGCGCGATCCGTGAGCGTCGCGGCGTGGCGGTGTTCGTCCCAACGCGCGCCGAGGTGGAGCAGATCGCCGGCGAGCTGGGCGATCGCTGGCAGGCGCTCGCCACCGCGTTCTACCACGGGGGCGAGCCGATCCGCGTGATTCGCCCCTTCCTGGACGGCGAGGTACGCCGTCCCTTCCTCCTCGCGATGACCGCGGCGGGCCAGTCGGCGCTCAACATCCGCGGGCTCGACACCGTGGTCATCTACGACGCGCGCTACGCCAACGTGGTGGAGCGGGGGCGCAACGTGCTGACGCGCCTCTACCTGGGTGCGAACGAGATCCTCCAGATGGCGGGTCGCGTGCACGGGCGCGTGGAGCGGGGCGAGGTCTACATCCTGACTGACCGCGACCTCGCGTTCGACGAGCTGCGCCCCACGCCGCCCGAGTTCCAGCTCGCGGGCGACGCCGAGCGCGTGGCCATCACCTGCGCGGCGCTGGGCGTCGACGCGCGGGAGCTCGACCTCCCAGTTCCGCTCGACCGGCGGGCCTACGGGACGGCCCTCGAGCTCCTGACGGCGCGGGGGCTGATCGAGAAAGGTCGACTCACGCGCTACGGACGCGAGGTGGAGGCGATGCCGGTCGAACGTCCCTGGGGCGAACTCCTGGTCCACGCCGACGCGGATCTCGTGCCGGTGGTCGCCGTCGCCGCGAACATCGAGTCGCTCCACCGCATGACGCGGGAAGAGCGGGACCTGCGCGGCCTCGTGGTGTCGGGGAGCGACCATCTCACGGCGTACAACGTGTACGCCGAAGCGGTCAACAAGCACGGGTACCTGGGCGAGGTGTACGGGCTGCCCCGTCATCTGTTCGACGAGGGAATCGACGAGTGGGCGGAGGGGCGCGGCGTCCTGGTCAAGGCGATCGAGGACGTCGCGCTCGGCTCCGCGTCGGTGTATCGGCAACTGGAGCTACCGCTCCCCGAGCGGCTCGCCCACGCGGGCCAGCAGACGCTCGCGGCGTTCGCCGATCTCGTGGCGCGGATCATGCCGTTCGACCTCGTGATCGACGAGGAAACGGCGGACGGGCGTGAGGCGCGGGTGAGCCGGGGCTCGGTGTGCGGCAGCTGGGGCGCGGTCGCGGGGACGCTGCGCTACTTCGCCGACCGCTTCGGAACGCCGCGGGCGGCGATCGAGGGGACCCAGCTGCCCGAGCGCGTCGTGCGACGCTACGCGCGGCGCGGCGCGGCGTCGGTGGAGTACTTTGGCTTCCTGCTGGAGCGCGAGGTCGAGCCGCTGCCGGACCCGTTTCCCGCCGAGCTCGCGGAGGCGGCGCGCGCGGCGCTGCGGGACGCGCTGCTCGCGGGCGAGGCGGCGCATCCCAACCAGGCGCGCCTGCGCCGCGCCCTCGAACGGTTCGGCTTCTACTGGCGGCGCTCCGGCGGGCAGGTCGCCGCCGCCGCGACCGAGCGCCTGGCCGCCGGCCTGGACGCCCAGCTCGGCCACGTTCGGTCGTGGCAAGACTTCCTCGACGCGCGCCTCGCGCTCGACGTCGACGCCGCGATCCCGGCAGACGTGCGCGCCGCGCTCGAAGGGCTCCCCTCCTCTCTGCACTTGTACGGCGACCGCGTGCCGCTGGACTACGAGGTGGAGCAGGGCCGGGGAGTGGCGCGGCTGCGCCTCAAGGAAGGGCAGGCCCGCCGCCTGCAGGCTCGCGATCTTCCCCCGTTCGATCGGCCGCTGCGTTTCACAGTGGTGCGCGGCAAGCGGGAGGCCCTGCGGGCCGACAGCCTGGAGGAGCTCCGCCGCCAGCTCGCGGGGCTGCCGCGAGAGGAGCGGGCCCGCCTGCTGCGGTCCGGCCGTCGCGTCCGGCGCCGCTGACCCAGCCGTCGGCGCCGTGTGACCTTCCCGGTCGGCGGGGGTCTCTTACCTGACGACACCGAATGAAACCCTCACGACGCCGAATGAAACCTTCGCGGGGCCCTGCTGGTATCTGGGACTGACCATGACAGCCAAAGACACGACTGCTTCGGCCGCGACCTTGTCGCCGCTCGCGCGCGCGATTCTCGATTCCCTGACTCAAGCGCTGGTCGTGTTCGACCCGCAGGGCCGCTTGGTCTATGCCAACCCGGCCGCCCGCGCGGCGTTGCAGGATGCCGGGGACGTCGCCGGGCGGCGGCTCGACGCGCTGCGGCCACGCTTGGCATCGCTGGGTGCGCGGATCGTGCCGCTCCGCGCGGGCGCGACCGAGGTCGGTGTGCTGGCGCACGCGAGCGCCGAGCAGGCCGCGACGCTGGCCGAGCGGGAGCGCCAGGCGATCGTCGAGATGCTCGACGGCACGAACGGCCGACTCGCCGAAACCGCCCGGCGCCTCGGCATCAGCCGCACCACCCTGTGGCGGCGTCTCAAGGCCTACGGCCTGCAGCCCAACGGCCGTCGAGGCGGGAGCTCCTCCGCGCGCGTCTGAGGCGGCGCGCTCTGCTGGCGTCGCCCTCCTCCCCGCTCTACCTTCCCCGCTCCGTCGCGCCGTCGGGGACGTTATGCCGGCCACGCCGTTCGTCATCGAAGAGTATGTGCGGTGGTCCGACGTGGACGCCGCCGGCATCATCTTCTACGGCTCTTACGTCCGCTTCTTCGAGATCGCCGAGACCGAGCTGTTTCGGGCGTGCGGGCTCGCCTATTCCGATTTCTTCGACCGCTACGGCATCTTTCTGCCCCGCAAGGTGGTCCACAACGAGTTCTACTGGCCCGCGCGGCTGGACGACCGGCTGCGCGTGGCGGCATACGTTGGGCGGATCGGCACGAGCTCGATGACGCTGAACTTCGACGTGCTGCGGCACGCCTCACCGTCGCTCGGCGCGGCCGGGTGGATGGTGCTCGTCTGCGTCGGGCGCCGCGACCTCAAGCCGCGGCCGCTGCCGGGTGAGCTGCTCCAGGCGTTGGCGCGTCACACACTCTCGCCCGAGGCGGCCCGCGCCGCGCTCGGCGTCACGCCCCCTTGACCCGCCTGCCGCTCGCGGCGCTCGCCCTCGCCGGCTGCGCGGGGGCGGCGGAGCGGGAGGGGGTGCTGCGGGCTCGGGTCGCGTTCCCGCCGCAGGACACGGTGCGCTTCACGGCGCCGGCCAGCGCGCGCCCGTGCGGGCAGCCGGGCGCGCTCGTCGCGCGCGGATCCGCGGGAGGCAACGGCGTGCTGCTGTGGCTGCGCTACCGAGACTCGGTCGCGAGCGGTGACTATCCGGTGCTGGTGCGCGGCGACACGGCAACGGCGCCCGGTGCCGTGGTCGGCGTGCGCTTCATGACCGGCGCGTTGACGCACGGAACCGCACTCGACAGCGGCGTGGTGACGGTGTCGCGTGTCGGGGAGCGGCTGACGGCGCGGGCCCGCGGCTCGGGTCAAGAGGTCGGGGGCGCGCGCCGCGCCAGAGTCGTGGCCGACTTCGAGGCGCTGGTGATCGGCCGCGACACGGTCCCCTGCCGCCCGGTCCCATGACGGTGCGCGTGGGGGTGATCGGGACCGGGTTCGCACGCCGGGTGCAGCTCCCCGGGCTGCGGCTCGTGCCGGACGTCAGGGTGACGGCCGTGGCGAGCGGCCGGCGCGAGAACGCCGAAGCGACGGCGCGGGAGCACGGGATCCCGCACGTGTTCACCGACGGCGAGGAGCTCGTGCGGTCCGGCGAGGTCGATCTCGTCCTCGTCTCCTCGACGCCGGACACGCACGCCCGCTACGCCATCGCGGCGCTGGAGGCCGGGAAGCACGTGCTGTGCGAGAAGCCGACGGCCCTCAGCGCCGCCGAGGCGCAGCAGATGCTCGACTGTGCCCGGCGCCATCCGCGCCAGATCGCCTGGATCGATCACGAACTGCGCCACGAGCCCAATCGCCGCAAGGTCCGCGAGCTGATCGCCGGCGGTGCGATCGGCGCGGTGCGCCACCTCGAGCTCGTTCTCAAGCCCTACCTGCGCGGCGACGGCCGGCCGCAGACCTACGCGGCGCCCTGGACCTGGTGGTTCGACGCGGCGCGCGGCGGCGGCATCCTGGGAGCGGTCGGCTCCCATTACATCGATCTCGTGCGCTACTGGACGGGGAGCGAGCCGTCGCAGGTCGCGGGCGGCGCGGCCACGTTCGTCACGGAGCGGCGGGATGAGCGTGGCGTCGCGCACCGGGCGACGGCGGAGGAGTTCGCGAGCTTCACGCTGCGGATGACCGGTGGCGCGGTGGCGACGATACTCCTCACGACGGTGGCCCACCACGGGCCGGGGCATTTCGCCCAGGTCACGGGGAGCGACGGGACCCTCGTGCTGTCGGGGGAGACGAAGCTCGAGATGATGAAGCCGGACGGGCCGCTCGCAGACGCGAGCGCGCCGGACGAGCTGTGGGAGAAACTCACGCCCAACACGATGTGGGCCCGCTCGTTCGTGCGGCTGGTTCGCGATCTCGTCCGCGTCGTCGCCGGCGCCGCTCCCACGGTGCCGCCCGCGACGTTCGAGGACGGCTGGAGGATCCAGCGCGTGATGGACGCGGTACGCGCCGGGGGAACCACGCCGTTAGATTGAGGCCCGTGGAGCAGACCTACTTCCGCAAGGGCTTCGGGCTGAAGGGCGCGATCGAGGGCGCGCTCGCCGCCGACTACCACAGTCGCGTGGTCGATGCCATTCGCGGCGCGGGGTACGAGCTCGTGGTGGGCGACCTCACGTTCAAGCTCGCCGGCGAATTCGGCTTCTGCTACGGGGTCGACCGCGCGGTCGAGTACGCGTACGAGACCCGCACCAAGTTTCCCGCGAAGCGCGTGTTCCTCGTTGGCGAGATCATCCACAACCCCCACGTGAACTCCAAGCTCACCACGATGGGCGTGCAGATTCTGCTGCGCCGGCCCGAAGGGGAGTTCGACTTCGGGCCCGTGACCCCAGAGGACGTGGTGATCCTCCCCGCGTTCGGGGTAACGGTGCAGGACTTCGAGCGGCTGCGCGCGATCGGCTGCGTCCTCGTGGACACGACCTGCGGCTCGGTGCTGAACGTCTGGAAGCGGGTCGATTCCTACGCGCGGGACGGCTTCACGGCCGTGATCCACGGCAAGTCCTACCATGAGGAGACCAAGGCGACTTCGAGCCAGGTGACCAAGTACCCGGGCGGGAAGTACCTCGTGGTCCGGGACATGGCTGAGGCGAGGGAGGTGTGCAACTACATCGAGGGAGCGGGGAGCCCTAAAGGACTCCCTGACGGTCGCGGGGAGCGGCTGCTGCGGCTCTTTGGGGAGAAGATGTCGCCAGGGTTCGACCCGGGGCGCGATCTCGTGCGCGTGGGCGTCGCGAATCAGACCACCATGTTGTCCGGCGAATCGCTCGCGATCGCCGCCGAGCTGCGCAAGAGCATGGCGAAGCGCTACGGCGAGGCCGCGCTGCCGCAGCACTTCCGTAACTTCGACACGATCTGCTCGGCCACCCAGGAGCGCCAGGACGCCGTGCTCAAGCTCATCGGGGGCCGGCCCGATCTGATGGTGGTGATCGGCGGCTACAACTCGAGCAACACCACGCACCTCGCCGCCATCTGCCAGGAGAAAGTCACCACCTTCCACATCGAGGACGCGGGCTGCATCGACGCCGCGGCTGGGACGATTCGCTTCCGGCCAGTGGGGGCGAAGGTCGAGGAGCGTCGCGAGGAATGGCTGCCGCAGGGGCCGCTCACGATCGGCGTGACGGCCGGCGCCTCGACGCCCAATAACAAGATCGGTGAGACGATCGAGCGCATCGCGGCGACGCGCGGCGCCTCGCTGGGAGCGGTTGTCGGCCGGTAGCAGCTTCGGGGAATTTTCGGTACATTCGAGGGATGCCTCTCTCCGGTTTCCACCCAGCCGTCGCGCGCTGGTTCGGCGCACGCTTCACCGCGCCCACCGAGCCCCAGCGGCACGCCTGGCCGCTGATTCAGGCAGGCCGCGATGCGCTGATCGCGGCGCCGACCGGCTCGGGGAAGACGTTCGCAGCGTTCCTCGCCGCGATCGACTCGCTGGTGCGCCAGGGCCTGGACGGCCCCCTGCCGGACGAGACGCAGGTGGTCTACGTCTCGCCCCTCAAGGCCCTGTCGAACGACGTGCAGAAGAACCTGTCCGAGCCGCTCGCCGAGATCCGCCGCACGCTGGAGCAGCTGTGCCTCCCCGACGTCGCGATCCGCACGCTCGTGCGGACGGGCGACACGCCGGGCGCCGAGCGGCAAGCGATGCTGAAGCGCCCCCCGCACATTCTGGTCACGACGCCCGAGAGCCTGTATCTCCTGCTCACGGCCGAGCGCTCGCGCGCGATGCTGCGGGGGGCGCGGACCGTGATCGTGGACGAGATCCACGCCGTGGCGCGCGACAAGCGGGGGAGCCACCTCGCCCTCTCGCTCGAGCGCCTCGACCACCTCGCCGGGCGCCGGCTCCAGCGCATCGGTCTTTCGGCTACACAAAAGCCAATCGAGGAAATCGCCCGCTTCCTCATCGGCAACGCCCCACGCCCTACGACCGTCAGGGAGTCCTTTAGGACGCCGCACGCCCCTTGCGAGATCATCGACGCGGGGCACGCGCGCCGCCTCGACCTGGCGCTCGAGATCCCCTCGTCGCCGCTCGAGGCGGTGATGGCGGCGGAGGTGTGGGAGGAGCTGTACGACCGGCTGGCACAGCTGATCGGCGAGCACCGCACGACGCTCGTGTTCGTCAACACGCGGCGACTTGCCGAGCGACTCACGCTGCACCTGTCCGAGCGGATCGGCGCCGAGCACATCACGTCGCACCACGGCAGCCTATCGAAGGAAAAACGGCTCGACGCGGAACAGCGGCTCAAAGAGGGGAAACTCAAGGCGCTGGTGGCGACGGCGTCGCTCGAGCTCGGCATCGACATCGGGGCAGTGGACCTCGTGTGCCAAATCGGCTCGACGCGCTCGATCGCCACGCTGCTGCAGCGCGTGGGGCGCTCGGGACACCACCTCGAGGCGATCCCCAAGGGTCGGGTGTTTCCGCTGTCGCGCGACGAGCTGATCGAGTGCGCAGCGCTGCTGCGCGCGACCCGTGGCGGCCGGCTGGACCGGCTCATCATCCCCGAGCGGCCCCTCGACATTCTTGCACAACAGATCGTCGCCATGGCGGCCTGCGAGGAGTGGGACGAGCAGCACCTGTACGACGTGGTGCGCGGGGCCTATCCCTACCGCGACCTGTCGCGCAAGGACTTCGACGCCGTCGTGTACATGCTCGCCGAGGGGTTCACGACGCGGCGCGGGCGGCGCGGCGCCTACGTGCATTATGACGGTGTGAACCGGCGGCTGCGGGGCCGCCGCGGGGCTCGGCTCGCCGCCCTCACGTCGGGGGGCGCGATCCCGGACATCGGAGACTACCGCGTGGTGCTCGAGCCCACGGAGACGTTCGTCGGGACCCTCAACGAGGACTTCGCGATCGAGAGCATGCCGGGCGACATCTTCCAGCTCGGCAACGCCTCCTACCGCATCACGCGAGTCGAGTCCGGTCAGGTCCGCGTGGAGGACGCGCAGGGGCTGCCGCCTTCGATCCCGTTCTGGGTGGGCGAGGCGCCAGCGCGTACGGCCGAATTGTCGCAGGAAGTCTCGCAGCTGCGGCAGGAGGTGGACGCGCGCTTGGGCGATCCCGCCGCGGCGATCGGCTGGCTGTGCGAGGCGACGGGCATCGCCGAGCCAGCGGCGCGACAGATCGTCGAATATCTCGCCGCCTCGAAGCGGATCCTGGGCGTCATCCCGACGCAGCAGACCCTCGTGCTGGAGCGGTTCTTTGACGAGGCGGGCGGCATGCAGCTCGTGCTGCACGCGCCGTTCGGGAGCCGGGTCAACCGCGCCTGGGGCCTGGCGCTGCGGAAGCGCTTCTGCCGCAGCTTCAACTTCGAGCTTCAGGCGGCGGCCACCGAAGACGCGATCGTCCTCTCCCTGGGCCCGCAGCACAGCTTCGCCCTGGCCGACGTGTTCCAGTACCTGAAGCCCCAGACGGTGGAGCACCTGCTCGTCCAGGCGATGCTCGACGCGCCGATGTTCGGCAGCCGGTGGCGCTGGAACGCGACCCGCGCCCTCGCGGTGCTGCGCCAGCGGGGCGGCCGCAAGGTCCCGACACCGCTGCAACGCATGGACGCCGAGGACTTGATCGCGGCCGTGTTCCCCGACCAGCTCGCCTGCCCCGAGAACCTCGTGGGCGACCGGGAGATCCCCGATCATCCACTCGTCAACCAAACGATTGCGGACTGCCTGCTCGAGGCGATGGATTTCCCGGGCCTCAAGCGCGTGCTCGAGGAGATGGACGCCGGCCGCTTCACGCTCGTGGCGCGGGACACGCCCGAGCCGTCGCCCCTCGCGCACGAGGTGCTGAACGCCAAGCCGTACGCCTTCCTGGACGACGCGCCGCTCGAGGAGCGCCGCACTCAGGCCGTGATGACGCGCCGCGGGCTCGACGTCAAGAGCGCGGACGAGCTCGGCACCCTCGACCCGGCGGCGATCGAGCGGGTCAAGGACGAAGCGTGGCCGGACGCGGCCAGCGCCGACGAGCTGCACGACGCGCTGCTGGTGATGGGGGCCCTAACGGCCGGGGAAGGGGGAAGGGGGAAGGGAGAAGGGTCCTGGCGGCCGTACCTAGAGGATCTGGCGCGGGCGGGCCGCGCGGGCACGCTGCTCACCGAGCCGCGGCTGTGGATCGCGGCCGAGCGGGTGCCGATGCTCGCCGTGGTCTTCCCGGGCGCCCCGACCGAGCCCGCGCTCACGCCGCCCGAGCGGGAGCGGGCGCAGGCATGGACGCGCGAGGACGCGGTCCGCGAGCTGGTGCGCGGGCGGCTCGAGGCCGTAGGTCCCACGACCGCCCGGGCGCTCGCCACGTCGCTCGGCCTGGGCGTGGACGACGTGGACCTCGGGCTCGCGGCGCTCGAGCGGGAAGGGTTCGTGCTGCGCGGCCGCTTCACGCCCGGCGTGTCCGAGCTCGAATGGTGCGAGCGGCGGCTGCTGGCGCGCATCCACCGCTACACGCTCGACCGGCTGCGCAAGGAGATCGAGCCGGTCGCGGCCGCCGACTTCCTGCGGTTCCTGTTCCGCTGGCAGCGCGTGGCCGAGGGGTCGCGTGCCGAGGGGCCGGAGGGGCTGGCCGCGGTGCTCGACCTGCTGGACGGGTACGAAGTGGCCGCCGGGGCGTGGGAATCCGACGTGCTGCCCGCCAGGCTCGAGCAGTACGATCCGCTGTGGCTCGACGGGCTGTGCCTCTCGGGTGAGATCGCCTGGGGCCGCGTGTCGGCCGCCGGCCCCTCGAACGGCCACAAGTCCGGGCCGATCCGGACGACCCCCATTGCGCTCTTCAGGAGGGAGCGGGGAGCGGTCTGGCGGTCGCTCGCGGTCCCGCCCGATCCCCCGGCGCTCCCGCTGTCGCATGCGGGTCGCGCGGTGCTGGAGGCGCTCGACGAGCGGGGCGCGTCGTTCTTCGGGGACCTCGTGAACGCGACGGGCCTGTTGCGCACGGCGGTCGAACAGGGACTCGCCGAGCTCGTCGCGTGGGGGCTCGTCACCTCGGACAGCTTCGCCGGCCTGCGGGCGCTGCTCGTTCCCTCGGACCGGCGGCGGCCGCTCGGGGGGGCCAGCCTCCGGCGACGGCGCGGTCCGGCGGCGCCGTTCGGCGTCGAGACGGCGGGGCGGTGGGCGCGCGTGACTCCCGGCTCCCCGCTCGCGGAGGAGCAGGTCGCCGAGGCGGTGGCTTGGCAGCTACTGCGACGCTACGGCGTGGTATTCCGCCGTCTGGTGCAGCGCGAGAGCTTGCTCGTCCCATGGCGAGACGTCCTGCGCGTGTACCGCCGCCTCGAGGCGCGGGGCGAAATCCGGGGCGGCCGCTTCGTGAGCGGGTTCTCTGGGGAGCAGTACGCGCTCGCCGAAGCGGTGGGATCGCTGCGCGCGGTGCGGCGCGAGGAGTCCTCGGGCGAGCTCGTCGCCGTGAGCGGGGCCGATCCCCTGAACCTGGTGGGCATCATCACGCCGGGGGAGACCGTGGCGGCGCTCATGACGAATCGGATCCTCTTCAGGGACGGGGTCCCGATCGCCGTGAAGGAAGGAGAAGGAGGCCCTGCGCACCGCCCTCGTCCGCGGGCGGGTGGCACCGCTGGTCAGAGCCTACATGGGGAAGAGTCGGGCGGCGCGGTAGCGGCGTTACGGCCGCGTCAGATCCACCGTGACCACCGGCACGTCCCAGTGCGCCGCGAGGATCTCGAAGCGCCGCTGCTCCTCGCGTCGTAACACCTCCTGGTCGGGAAAGAGGCGCCGCAGTTCCGCTTCGGGGAACGGCTCGTGCGGCGCCGCCGCGTTCTTCCACACCAACGTGACGCGATAGTCCCAGCGGCCCTCCTCAGTGCCGTGAAACCTTGGGGCCGCCGCCGTGATCTCCTGAATGCGCCCGAGCTCCATCTGGCGCTTTAGCACCGGGTAGTGGTTCTTCTTGAACAGCCGGATGAACTCCTCGGCGTAGCCCCAGCGCGCCTTGTAGTAGTACTCCACGACGAACGGCTCACTCGGGCCGGCGGGCGGCGCTTGCGCGGCGCCCGCCGCGGGCGCCGCGAGGAGTAGCGCGAGCATCGACCGACGCTTCATGCCTCCCTCCCCATGATCAGTGCCTCCAGAGGCGCCGCCACGCACGACCGGCGAGGCGGCGAATTATCCCCGTGCGAGCAGACTGCGCGAACGCCTTGAGATGCACGACCGCGAGCACTCTGTCAAAGCCCGCCGCACGGTCGGCGGCGTTGCGATACCACGCGAGCCACCCGAAAAGGCGCGCTCCCCAGTACAGCGCGGACTTGACCGGCCCGCTCACGCCGAGCACGCCCATGGCCTCGAGGAAAATCGCGTCCGCCAGCGGGCGCGGGCGGGCCTGCGTCCAGTACAGCCAGTCGTGAATCACCGTGGCGTTCCCGTAGCGGCCCCACTGCGGCAGGATGATCCAGAAGGGCCGCGGGATCGTGGCGAAGTCGGTCTGGAACCCGACGGCGACGTCGATGCGGTCGCCGCTCGCCTCGGTCCCGACGTCGTAGCCGAAGTCGCGCATGATCACCCACGTCCTGCCGTCGGCAAGGGGGGACACTAGCAGGACGTCGGTGAAGCGGCTCATGGGGCCGAACCCGGGCTCAAGCCACGGGCTGCTTCAGCTTCTCGAGGTAGAGCTTGCGGAGCTTCGCCACCTTGGGCGCGATCACCAGGCGGCAGTACCCCTGGTTCGGATTGCGGCGGAAGTAGCCGCGGTGGTACTCCTCGGCGGGATAGAACTCGGTAAAGGGGACGAGCTCGGTCACGATGGGGTCGTCCCAGACCTTCCCCGCCTCGAGTTCCTTGATGACCTGCTCGGCCGTGGCGCGCTGCTCGGCGGTGTGATAGAAGATCGCCGAGCGGTACTGCGTTCCCGTGTCCGGGCCCTGCCGGTTGAGGGTAGTGGGGTCGTGCAGGGTGAAGAACACCTCGAGCAGCTCGCGGTAGGTGACGATCGCGGGATCGAAGGCGATCTGCACGACCTCGGCGTGTCCCGTCGTGCCGGTGCAGACTGCTTCGTAGCTCGGATGGGGCACGTGCCCGCCCGCGTAGCCCGAGGCTACGCCTGTGACGCCGCGCAGCTGCTCGAACACGGCCTCCAGGCACCAGAAGCAGCCGCCGGCCAGGGTGGCGAGTTCCATGCAGGGAAATCTAACTCAGCCCCAATCCTTCGACTCCGGTGCGACGCGGCGGAACGTCTTCAGGAAGGCGTACGGTGAATCGGGATGCGGGATGCGAGATGCGGGATGGGTGGTGTGAGGCCGCATCTCGCTTCCCGCATCCCGCATCCCGCGCAGCGTCAGCCCCTGCACTTCTTCGGCGAGCAGGTTGAGCGTCCCGTCGTCCTTCGCCAGCTTGCCGCGCACCCAGAGAAGCGGCTCGCCGCGGATCGCCGGCCGGTGGCGCTGGTACACGTCGGGCCGCACGATCACGTTCACCATCCCCGCCTCGTCCTCGAGCAGCACGAAGATGAACCCTTTCGCCGTCTCCGGCCGCTGGCGGGCGACGACGAGCCCCGCGACCTCGACCCCTGAGCCGTGCTGCAATCCGGGGAGACGATCGCTCGACACCACGCCGGGCGGAAGCGCCCCGCGCAACAACTGCAGCGGATGGCCGCTCGCCGCGAAGCCGAGCACGGCGTACTCGGCGAGCACTCGCTCGCCGGCCTCGAGCCCGCCGAAGCGCAGGCGCTCGAACGGCTGGTCGAGCGGGAGCTCGAGCTGGCGCCGGCGGCGCGCCTCGTCGCCCGGATCGCTCTGGGGCGGAAGCCAGAGCCCTACCTGCCACAGAAGCTCACGCCGGGTGAGCCCGAACCCGTCGCACCCGCCCACCCACACGAGGTGCTCGATCGCCGGGCGCTTGAGCTGCGGGGGCGCGCGCCGCACGACGTCGCCCACGCTCCGAAAAGGGCCGCCCTGCTCGCGCTCGGCGACGACCGCGGTCGCCGTCTCCTCGCTCCAATCTCGGATGAACGCGAGGCCTACCCGCACGACACCAGCTCCCCTTCCCCCTTCCCCGGCCTTCAACCGGCCATTTCCCTGGCCTTCAACCGTGCACCACACATCGCTGACGTTGACATCGGGGAGCCGGATCTCGATCCCGTTCCGCTTGGCGTCCCGCCCCAGCGCGTCCAGGGAGTAGAACCCCATCGGCTGGTTGTTGAAGAGGGCGCAGTAATACTCTGCGGGATGGTAGTGCCGCAGCCACGCCGACTGGTAGGCGAGGAGGCCGAACGCCGCCGCGTGCGATTTGGGGAAGCCGAACTCGCTGAAGGCGATCACCTGCGCGAACACTTTCTCGGCGACGCGCTCCGTCACTCCGCGGGCCGCCGCCCCGGTGCGGAACTCCTCCCAAAAGCCCGCCATCAGCTCGCGGCTTCGCCGGCGGCTCATCGCGCGGCGCAGCGCTTCGGCCTGCCCCGCCGTGAAGCCCGCGAGCGCCTGGCACACCTGCAGCACCTGGTCCTGGTAGAGGATCACGCCCAGCGTCTCGGCGAGCACGTCCCGCAGCAGCGGATGATCCACCGGTGGCTCGTAGGGGCGGCCGGCCTCGCGGGCGCGGCGCTGTTCCTCGCGCCGCCGCACGTAGGGGTTCACCGCCCCGCCCACGATCGGGCCGGGGCGGACGATCGCCACTTCGACGGCGAGATCTTCGAGATCGCGCGGCCGGGTGCGGCGCAGCATCTGGATCTGGGCGCGGCTCTCGATCTGGAACAACCCCACGGTGTCGCCCCGGCAGATGCGGTCGTAGACTGCCTGGTCGGCGAAGTCGATGCGTGACAGGTCGGGCGGCTCTCCCTCGCGCCGCGCCACGAGCTCGACGCATTCCTCCACCAGCGACAGCATCCCGAGGGCGAGGAAGTCGATCTTGATGAAGCGCGCGTCGTCGCAGGAATCCTTGTCCCACTGGCACACGACGCGGTCCGGCATCGCCGCGCGCTCGAGCGGCACGAGCTCGACGAGCGGCCGGCTCGAGATGATCATCCCGCCCACGTGCTGCGACACGTGGCGCGGCAGCCCCGCGATCTCCTCCGCCAGCTCGCACAGCTCCTTCCA
>Ga0209157_1002454_pt1 | contig 14785 bp, 20 predicted proteins | sample GraSoiAngelo_135_FD_185892 | JGI IMG/M metagenome (GOLD analysis project Ga0209157, IMG submission 185892) | Grasslands soil microbial communities from the Angelo Coastal Reserve, California, USA - 14_0929_05_40cm (SPAdes) (version 2) | ecosystem: Environmental > Terrestrial > Soil > Grasslands ... | reverse complement strand
AAGTCGAGACGGGGTGGTTCCTCCCCAAGCAGCCAACTTCACATCAACGCGGACGCTTCAAAGGATGATTTGGAGGGGTATGACGGAGCGAAACGGATAAGGCTCTGGGCTTAGATGCGCCGAGTGATGTTCAACCGCAACTTTTCTGTCGCCGTTGTGGTATCAAACGGCAAGAGGTCGGCGAGGTGGTACAGTGAGAAGCTCGGCTTCGAGTCCTCGGTCCAGGGGCACTGGGTCACTGTCTGGCCGAAGGGCGCAGCCTGGAAGATTCACCTCTGCCAGCAGCCGAAGGGCAAGCTTGAGCCCGGGAACACGGGTATCTCATTCTACGCGAAGGACGTCGAGGGAACGGTGAAGGAACTCAAGAAGAGAGGTGTGAAGTTCGAGACGGACCTCACCAAATCCGAGTGGGGAAGTCTCGCGATGCTGAAGGACCCCGACGGCAACGACATCTGGATCAACGAGGATGCGCCCTAGGGCAGTCGTCGCAACAGTCTCGACCATTCCCGTCGTGGTGGGAGGCTACATGCTCTTCGACGGAATGCACGCGCTTCTCCTGGGGAGGTACTTCGGGCCGGGAGTCGGACCTTGGGGTTTCCTGGTCTCGCTGGTGGGGGTAGATCCCGCCTCAATGGCAACCCCTTTCGTTGTCCAGGGATTCCTCTGGCTCTTCTTCCTCGTTTCGGGGTTTTACCGATGGTGGTGGGCTTGGTACGGAAGGGTCGTCACCGCGATCGCTACGCTGTGGTACCTCCCCTTCGGGACTGTACTATCGCTCGCTCAGGTGGCGGTCCTGGTCAGGTACAGGCGCTTGTTGAAGTCGTAGCCAAACGGCTACTCTGAGCCGCCCTCTTTCTTCCCCTCTTGGTACTCCCTTTTCGCCCGCCCCAACGCCCTCGCGAGTGCTGGGATTTTCGTGGGGCCCCAGAGAAAGATGACGACCACTATCACTCCAATGATTATCCACTCGAGTGGGTTCAAGGCCATGGACTGGTTAATGGCGTCACCATTATTATAAGATTTGCCCGAAGCGGACGGACCGAATGAGGGTGATAGCCCGGGTTCGCGAGCCGGGATTCGCTAGACTAAATAAGAGTGCCCCGCGAATTGACCTTCGGAGATGTCCCTCAGTGAACGCGCGCTTTCAGCTCTCAAGGAGCTCGGGCTGACGGGCACCGAAGTCAAAGCCTACATCTCTTTGCTGCGGGGAGGCACGATGACCGCGAACGATGTGAGTCGCGACGCAAGGATTCCTTACTCGAAGGTCTACGAGGCCCTCGAGTCGCTCCACGAGAAGGGCTGGGTCGATGAGCAGAAGAGCAGGCCCGTCGTCTACACCGCGAAGCCGCCTGACACCGCCATCGCGGAGTTGAAGTCCAGGTATGAGGCGGAGAGGAGGGAGAAGGAGCAGTACGCCCTTCAGGAACTGATAGGGGTACAGAAGAACAAGAGTGAGCAGGAGAAACAGGACATCTGGATTGTGCGAGGGTACGGAGAGATTTTGTCTCGAGTGAAGAGCCTGCTCTTGAATTGCCGAACCGAACTGCTCATCGCGCTGCCACCTCAGCTCCTGCCCTTTACTGAACAGCTTCTCCCCCTGATGGCGACGCTGAAGGAGAAAGGCGTGAAGGGTCAACTCCTGACTTCGCCATCCGTCTCCGCTGCCAGCATCGAGCAGCTGTCGAGGGTTGCCGAGGTGAGGGCAAGGAAGACGATGTACGGTGGGGGCGTCATCGCTGACGCGAGGGAGGTCGTACTGCTGCTGGGCGGCGGTGATCAGCCAAACAAGCCTCTGGCGATCTGGGCCGACCATCACGGGCTGGCTAGTTTCGCGAAAGACTACTTCGAGTTCCTCTGGAACTCCAAGGACACGACAAAGGTTCCCTAGAAACCGCTTCCCAGCACGAAGACCAGAATCATCGTGGTGTAGAGGACGATAAGGCTCGCCATTATCGACTTCTCTATCCTGACGCTCGAAGAGACGCTTATCCCCGCAGCCAGGATGGTCGCGCTCCATGCCTGAAAGATTACCAACGCGACGGTCAGGATGTCCCTGTTTGCGGAGAGGCTGACGGTTGAGGAAATCGCGGAAAGGGCGAGAGAGAAGATCACGACGGGGAGAAACGATAGGCTGCTCGACGCTGCCAGAGGGAGTAGATTTGGTCTGTCGTGAAAGATAGTGACAGTCGCCAGATAACTCGTCAGAATTAGCGCTCCCAGGCTCAGTAGATAGCTCCCAACCGAGACAATCCCGCTGGAGGCGGGGGCGAGGTAGAGGAGTAGGGCTTCGTCTCGGGTGTAGAGCATCGCCGCGGCGAATGCCCCGGAGAGAAGGAAGAGGGAGAGGATAGACCTTCGATTGCTCGCCGTCAGTCTTACCAAAAGATACCTGGGGGCGATGATGGTCTCCGCGTAGTCTCTGAACCGTCCCGACCTCTTGAAGTTCGGGGGCACATCCTTGATCGATACGGCTTCAGGGTTCGCCTTCAGGTACTCGTAGACCTCCTGCCCTGGCTTCGTGAGCGAGTACCTCTTGGAGGAGTCCCTGGCAACAATCCCCTCGAGAGTATCAATGTGGTAGTAGAGTGCGCCCGTACCCATCCCGAGCTCGGCGGCGAGGTCCTTCCAAGGCATCGCTCCTCTCGCCCCCAGGAGCTCGATGATACGCTTCCTCGCAGGGTGGTCGAGGACCTTGATCACCCTATTCGTCTCAGGTCTCTCGTGCATCATGTCGAGAGCAGCCATCCTGAGTAGAAAAAAGCATTTGAGCTAAAAGGCATCCGAATCCGGGGTCTGAATTTGGGGTCTGCTAGATGTAGGCTCTCGGGCGCCTGGCGTAGGCGATGGCGAAGAGCGAACTCACGGCGAGGATCGATAACGCCAGCAAGGGGGCATCGACCATTAAGATGTTACTGAGCGTGCTTGCGACGACAGGGAGGATTGCGAGCGTATGAAGTGAGAAGTGCGGGATGGAGACGAGAAGCTGCCATCCAGAGCTGGTCGAGAAGATCATGTAGCGGGCGGGGTCTGTTGGCTGGGCCTTGAGAACCTGCAGAAACGAGGAGGCTTGCTGTATGGGAGCCCCATCGAGCGTCACGAGGAGAGCTCCGGAGCCAAAGTTCGGGCTCGCATCCTTGGTCAGGTTAATCAGGATTACCCTGGACCCGGTCGCGTTTCCTGAGATCGAGACCAGGAGCCCGGAGTCTTGGTACTTGCCCACGGAGACTGTGAAGTTGGGGTCGAGGAGCGATGTGCTCACCCCAGATTCCGTCCAATGGACTACAGCCGGGATCGTCTTGTCCTGAAGTGCGTTATTCACGTTCTCCTCATCCTGCTTGTCGGCCGAAGTCGTCGTGACATCGTGAGCGCCTTGGTGCCTCGCTGTTGACTCGCTAGCTGTCGACTGAGCGATCGTCACATTGAAAGTAGCCGGGTCACTCCGCATCACGGTCGTCTGGGACGCGAAGGTTGAGATATCGAGGAGAGAGAGTCTGATTGCATGGGGTCCTACTGTCAAGGCATGGACCGCCTCGATGTGCCCGTTTCCTTCATGGCTCGTAGTCATCTCTCCGAGCCTGGTCCCATCTGAAAGAAGGAGCAGATAGTGAGTCTCGGGATTCATACTTTCGAATTCCGCGTGTACCTCTATCGTCGTGCCTTGGATCACAATCTTCGCATCGCCTCGCCCTACCAGGTACCCGCTAGGGGCGCCCTGGACCGATTGAGGTACCATCTTGAGGGTGAGCTCCTGTGATTGCTGATGCTGTCCACCGGAATGGGAACTCTCAGTTTCAGTCTCAGAGGTCTCGGACTCGTTCTGGCAAGTACCCAGCGGGTGCTCTTCCCCAAGGTGGGTAGTAGAAGTGCTTCCCTGCGAAGTCGCGATATCAGTGCTACATTCGTTCGCCGAATCGCTTTCACACATTTCGCTATCCGTCTCATGTGCGGTTGTCGAGGCAGTTGCACTCGAAGAAGTCGTCGAACAGCTGTTAGGGGTCTCTTCGTCGACCAGCAGAGGCGCATTGAGCCCAAACGCGATGGGCGCCCTATTCGCGGCTGCGAATACGGCACCTGTCATAAGTAGGAGGAATACCGCCGTAGTTCCGGCCAGCGCCTGAGCCTTCGAAGCCAAGTTCAAAGGGAACTCATCTCATTCGCATGGCTTCGATATAATGGGGGACTTCCAGGAAGTTGAAAATGCAGGTTTCAGGACGGAAAAGCGAACATATTGCACATGAGGAGAGGTCTTTTAGTCGCCGCAAAAGAGCCACCGGGGTGCCCAGAGACGACGAGACGGTCATCAGGAGCCTAGGGACCGACATCGAGCTGGGATGGGAGGAAGCGATGCTGTACCTGAAAATCTTGAGGGAAGGCGGAATACCGAAAGCCGAAAAAAATCGTTCGACCGAGGTCTTGCTCTCGAGAGGCATGATCCTGCTCTCGGGGGATGGGAGCAGATTCATCGCGCTGCACCCCAGACTCGGCGTCGCGAACTACTTCAGGACCTACCAGGAACGGGTCACGAGGGAGCTGAGGGAGAGGAGGATGAGGGTGGACAAGCTAATCTTGGAGCTGATTCCGGTCTATGAAGCCGCAACGAAGAAAAAGCTCGCCGAGCAGGGTGAGAAGTGACCAAAATGGTCGGCCACGAGCATGAAATCGTCTTTATGGGGATGGTGAACGTGAACAGAGACAACTACCTCCAGGGTGTCGTGGACGTCTGGCGATGCAGGAGTTGCAAGCGCACCTTCTGCGACGACAAGAGGTACGGGGAACCCCTGAAGTCGAGTGTAGGCTTCGATTCAATCCCCGACGACGAGCAGTGGGCCATCTTAACGTGCACGACCGCCAAAGAGGTCTTCATGAGGAGCCTTGGGGTGAAGCCGGGGAAGCAGATCGAGCACACCTGCAAGAGTGGGGAGCAGCACCAATTCGTAGTGCGCAACGACCTATCGCTTGATTCCTCCGCCGCACCACCCATCCACCGGCTCTACCTCGTCAAGGATTACGTGAATAAGGTCATCGAGGCGGGCATCTACAGACTGACGATGAAGTGAGACGAGTTGCTTCGACGCATAGCCGCGATCATCGCTCTGATCACCTCAATCTGGGCGATCCTGGCGGTCAGCTCAGGACTTTCCCTGCTCGCGCTGCCGACCGGCAACCTCGAGGGAGGGAGCACGCTGGACGCGGTCATACTGATCTTCGGAGTCATCCTGTTTGGGGACGGTCTAGCCTGCCTCGTTGGGGTGAGACTCGCTTTCCAGGTCGCCGCTGTGGACGCGGCCGCCCTAATCGTCTCCTTCTTCCTCTCACCGAATGCGCTCGGCGTCGCGACCTCTCTGGTGGCCATCGCGCTATCGCTCGTGACGCTCGTACTCGGCGTTGCTGCTTCTAGGTCGCCTGGAAAGCTCTCGGAGCAGACCAACCCGATGAACCTGCCCGTCTTCGGCTAGATTCGGAAGACTTGGAATCGCCTAGTGGCTAGGATCTTCTGGACGCGACGTCTCAGCCGCTCGAGGTCCATCTCCTCGTAGCTACTCTGAGGCCAATTTAGCTGCCTGCTTGCGCGACGCAGGACGCTCTGCCCGGTCTCCTCTTCGTCCTTCTGGTGGTGGACAAAGGCGGCGCAGACAAGGATGAGCCCTTGCAGGAGAAGCTTCTCATCGCCCGAGGAGACCCTCCACAAGGCTTCGAGTGTTTCATGAGCCTCCCAGAATCTCTCTGAATTGAAGTAGCTCCTCGCCTCGGAGATGATCTCCTCCTTCGATTTGTGAGGAGGAGGCTCGTTGAGGTCGTGCACGAATTCGATTTTCGAGACAGGCTCTAGCGCCGCCTGAAGAAGGTCGAAGTCCGGTCTCGAATTCACAAAGACGTCGATCTCCAAAGCCCCGTACGAGGTCCATTTGGGGTTGCGGACGCTGCCGCCCACCGAGGTGGAGAGGGAGCGGACGCCACGAAGAAAGCCCTCCCTAGACCGAAAAGAATCCGAGGCGAGGCGTACCAGGTACCGGAGCGGCAATGACTCACGCACACCGATCGTTAGTTATGAAGGATACCCTCTGCGCGGGTTCCCAACTCAAGATCACCATCATTCATCAGGTGGGCTATTTCGGTCATCACCCGCGCCATCCTTCTTCTTCGGCTAGCGACAAAAATCTTCCCCCGAGAAGCCCGGTCGCCGCGAACGGAAGGGCGGTTCGACGGAAGTCTCAGCAAGTCCTAAGCGGGGAGTGAGGGCGTTTTCGCTGATGGAAGGGCTTGGACACTGACTGCCTGTGGTTCACCTTCACGACGCCCCGTGGAAGATGAGGCCGTCGCGGCGGTCCTGCTTCACGCAAGCGGAGTGCACGACAACAGGAATCTTTCCAGAGCTGAGGCGCTGAAGTAATTGAGGCATGGACGAGGAGCTATGAAACCCCGCCCTCCTTTGCGACCGCCGTGGTCACCGTCAGTTCGGGTCGGCCTCCCTACCCACCCACTCACCCGCGAAGATATCGAACCGACTATTTGTTTATAGCCAGCGGGGTTTCGAGGACGTCAGGCCACCCCCCATGGTCGAGATCGATGTCACCTGCAACCTCGAGAGTTTCAGAAGGTTTCTCATAAACAGCACCTGCAGATCCTTCATTCCCGAGTCCTACATCCGCGACCCTGAGGTCTTTCCTGAGAAGGAAGAAGAGCCGGGCTCTATCTACATCGAGGCGGCGGACAAGGTCACGCTGAAGAAGATCAGGGACATTACTTTCATCAACGCGAGGGACATACTCGGAATCATCTACACCTCGAAGAGTGGCAACAGCAGGCTGAAGTGGAGGCAGCTCAGAGGGAGGATCGGACGAGTGAACGGAGATGCCTCGACGAACAGCCTCGTTAACCTCTCGATGGCCAGGGTGATAACGCCTGAGTATGTGGAGGAGCTGATGGCCACCTCGGCGCAGGGGACACCCGCGGGGGAGAGTGTCCAGCCGCAGGACGAGGAGGGTGTGGAGCCTCAGCAGGCGAACCTCCCCTCCGAAGCGCAGGGCGAGTAGAAGAAAAAGAAGAAGGAGGAGGAGCGAACCCTGCATCAAAATACTGCGGCGACGAGCGTTCTCCGAACTCATTTTATACCCTAGAATCGGGGACGCTACCCCATGACAAGGGTGAGAGTTCAGCGAATAAGCAGCGTCCCGGACCCGCTCACGGGAATGCCGTCGAAACAAATCGAGCTTGTCGAGCTAAGGGAGAGGGGACAGGTGAACCAGTTCGCGGGCACAGACGAGGGGAGAGTAATCCAGGGGATAATTTCGCAGTTCCAGTCGATGGGCTTTGTCCCACAGGTGAGGGAGATGGGTTTCGCGAAGATCGTGATGGTCCTCACTGAGACGGAGTACGACATGCTTGGAGTGAGGCTTGACGTCAACGAGATATACGAGCTCGAAATCAGGAACGGCTCGCTGTCTCTAAGGAAGTACACCGAAGGAACGTAAGGGTTAACTCCCGGCAAGAGGTCGCCGCACCATGAAGGTTAAGGTAGGGGACAGAGCTCCAGACTTCACCCTTCCCGACCAGTCGGGGGAGGTCGTCTCTCTGAAAGACTTTCTCGGGAAACGGAGCATCGTGCTGTACTTCTACCCGAAGGACTTCACGGTCGGCTGCACCACCGAAACGAAGTCATTCAGCGAGCGGTACGAGGAGTTCAAGGAGTTGGGAGCCGAGGTAATCGGTGTGAGCTCCGACACTGTCGAGTCACACGAGAGCTTCGCCTCGGAGTGCAACGCGTCTTTCACACTACTGAGCGACGAGGGAGAGAGGGTGAGAAGCCTTTACGGGGTCGAGTCCTCCCTAGGGCTGATACCAGGAAGAGTCACGTACATCATCGATAGGAGTGGTATCGTAAGGCACATCTTTGCCTCCCAGCTCAATCCGAAAAAGCACGTTAAGGAGGCAGTGGAGACTCTCAGAACCATAACGAGTAACTGAGAAGACATGCAAGAAATCTGAGTTTCTACTCCATATTTCTTAATTAGCAATTCCGCTAATCGCAACGACGGCGCATTAATCGTTGCAGACAGTAACCGAGCTTAGGATGGCACTCACCAAGATCGAGAGCGCGTCTTATCGAAAAGAGATGAGTGGCATCACCTTCGCGAGGTTTGTCCTCTTCCAGCTGAGCGAAATCGTGGCGACGGATAGGCTTGTCGTATCCGACGAGGCCGTCAAGGTCCTGGACACAAAGGAATAAACGAAGAGAGCTGCACCATGCCGACGAACCCTCTTGAACCTCCCTCTAAAAATCGTCGGCCTGGGTGATTCCACAACCGCAGGCACACCGGGTTTTGAGTCCCCCCTCGAGGCCCCCCCGGACGGTCGGGGAGACGTCGAGAGCCAGTACGCCTACTGGATGATGAAGCTCCATCCCGAATGGCTCGTCCTTAATCGAGGCATCAACGGCCAGAGGTCGGATGAGATCCGTGAAAGGCTTGAACGAGACGTCCTGCGAGAGGAGTGCGATTACGCAATTATCCTCGCGGGCGTGAATGACCTCTACCAGGGGCGCACCTTGGACTCGATCGAGGAGAATCTTGTGGCAATGCACAAGCGGTCGATCAGAGCCGGAATCCGAACCGTCGCCGCGACCGTACTGCCGTACAACACCATGAGCCAAGCCGACTACAAGTCCCTCGCGGCGCTCAACGACTGGATAAGGAGGGTCTCACATATTATGGGCACACTCTTCTGCGACACAAGCGCCGCCGTCTCCGACCCATACGACCCGACCAAGCTTGCGAGTTCGCCGGACGGCCTTCATCCAGACCCCTCGGGCTACAGGAAGATGGGAGAGGCGCTCGCCCGAGTAATCGAAGAGAGCCAGGTTAGAGACTTCACAGAGTAGGTCGTAAAACCAAGACTAGGTTCAGGGTATACGAAGCACTGATCGGGAAGAGGACTTCTTCAGAGTTGCTGAGGTGCGGCCGCCGGGATTTGAACCCGGGCAAGGGGCTCTCTCCTCATGAGAATGGGAAGCCCCCATCCTAACCAGGCTGGATCACGGCCGCACGAAACGTAAAGGACCACCTGGCCCGTATAAATGAAATCTAATGGTGTAAAATGACAAGATTGATGGGGGTGCACAAATAATCCCTGGACTTTCTTTGATGCGGATCTTGACGCGCAGGCACTATGACACTGGTGTGAAGGCAGCAAGAGAGACGGGATCGACGCGTTGAGTTTGTGGCTCCAACCAGATTGGTTTCGACCTTTATGAGACTTCTTCAGACTAAAGGCATCGATGAGAGACGCCTGAAAGCTAGGGTGTGATGATACATACTCAAGATGATGAAACAGAAGGCAGGTCTTATCGGAAGAGGGTTGCCTCGTTAGATGATTACAACTTCATTTCAGCAGTTGTGAAGAAACCTGGCATCGCAAAACCCTTAGCCCACGGAACCATTGCGATTCGTCATAACCCTGTCAGTCTTCTGCGCCAAATCAAGAGCGATGTTTCAGAACTAGGGGAGAGACTCATTGGAATCCCGCACGCCGCACCAACTCTCCCAGCCCCGAACAAGAAACGCTATAAGGGAAATCGTAACTGACGAAAACCGTGCAAAAGAACCTGCTTGAGAGCCTCGCCCCCAGGCTGAGGGAGCTCAATCGAGGGGGCTACACCAGGGTCTACAGGCGAGGCGGCAAGACGTTCCCGACCGAGATTCACGCACTTATCGCTGAAATTCTGGATTCCCTCGGGTCGCATTACGCAACGGGGGTCCGGCTACCAAAGACGAGTCTCGTGGCGGACTTCGTCCTCGATAACACCATAATCCTGATTGAGAAGAGGCCGAGGGAGGGGGACCAGGCAAGCCTGCTACAATCCGGGAAGAAGTGTATCGTTATCGAGAGAAGCAAGACGAAGGGCGACAGGCTCGATTCGGGAATCAGGGCGTTTCAGGTTGGCGAACTCGACGACGGACGCTTACAGACCATCTTTCTCGACGACCCTTCGTTCAACTTCGACTACGCCCACATCCTCCCTCAGACAGAGAAATGCTCCGTGATGCACGGCCATACGTCATCCGCCCTCATCGAGTTGGTAGGGGTACCCAAGGACGGGATGGTCATCGACTTCAACGACGCCAAGCCCATAATTCGAGAGGCGATCAGAGAGATGGACCACAAGCTCTTCATCAGCGAGAGGTACGTCGCGGGGAGGGACGCCACCCACATAAACCTGAAGTTCACGACGGTTCACGGAGACTTCGAACTCAGAGTACCGGAGGCTACCGCTCTCCTCCTCGAGGGAGAAGCGACCGTCGAGAATCTCGCGCAGGAATTGATTACGAGGATAGCGCCGAAGATGCCCGATAATATTCGTGCGGTGGGAGTCTACGTCTACGAGGGTTTGAACAAGGGGACTCACCTCCTTGCGGAGGTACACCGCATAGAGGGCGAAAAGCGACGAAGGACGCGATAGTCCTACTCTCGGGCGGAATCGACTCAGCGACCTGCCTCTACCTATCAAGAAAGAAGGGGTACAGGAACCGTGCACTCACAGTCAAGTTTCACAGGATAGCCGAAGGGGAACTGCGCGCGGCACGGGCAATATCCGGACTTGCCGGGGTGGAGGAGCACAGAGTCGTCGAGATTCCGCAACTGAAGGAGGCGGGTGATATGAAGGACGGTCGCAATTTCAGAGACCTCCCGCCGACCTACATTCCGATGAGAAACGGCATCTTCTACAGCGTCGCGGCCTCGTACGCGGAGGAGGTGGGTGCCGACTACATCATCGGCGGGCACAACAGGGAGGACGTCGAGGTCTTTCCTGACACGAGTCCCGCCTTCTTCGAGAGCTTTCAGAAGGCAATCTGGGCGGGCTCGAGGCTGCTCGGGGAGAGAAGGACGACCGTTCTGCGCCCTCTGCAGCTCAAGAGCAAAGCAGAGGTCGTCTCGCTCGCGGCAGGCCTCGGGGTTCCTCTCGAGCGCACCTGGAGCTGCTACAGGGAAGGCAGCCGACACTGCGGGGAGTGCGAAGGCTGCAGGAAGAGGGCGAAGGCCTTCTCGGAAGCCGGGGTTAGTGATCCGCTACGCCTGGCGTAGACGCTTCTACGACTCGGGGAGTCGTCTTGCTCTGCACTCCTCCTCGGAAATATTGGGCGTCCGGCAGGCTTATATTGGGTGACCAATACTATCTTCGAGAGCGTTTTTTGGTTACCGGAGAGGGCGGGGCTGCTGGGCAGTCAGTCGAGCCTCGCAAAGAGAGAGCGGAAACACTAAAAACCACACGAAAATCGGTTGACGGGATTTGAATCGAGCAGGAGACCCGAAGGTCGGCGCATCTTCCCAGGTCATAGATACATCATTCGATGTGCAGGAGGAGCCTGCGGCGATAGCTGTCCGCGCAGGCGTCTCGAACCTCAGAGTCCTGTTTCAGAATGGAAAGATCACATTCCCCGTCACCCTGACCATCCTGACATCGACCGGGCTGCACAGGGGCGTTCACATGAGCAGGCTCGTCCGGGCGGCTACAACCCGAAAGTCCAGGAGTCTGGAAGGATGGTTAAGGTCGATCTGCAGAGAGGTGAACGAGAGTCAGCCCGAGACCAGGGTTTCGTGCCTCTTCGAGATGCCCTACTCAGACCAGTTCGTGAAGGTGGCTATCAGCACGACGGAGAGAGGGGCGGTGACCTATCAGTTCACGGCGACTGGCATGACGGCTTGCCCGTGTAGCAAGAAGATGATCGGAGTGGGGCATATGCAGAGGGCCGAGCTCACCCTGGCTCTCAGGAGCAGGGGAGCGCTGGAGATCGCGGATGCGGTGGGGAAGCTACAGGAATGCTTCTCGGCGATGCCGAGGGAGGAGCTGAAGCGTGTTGAGGAGGCTAAGAAGATCCTCGAGGCTCAGGGGAATCCAAAGTTCGCTGAGGACTTGCTAAGGGAGTCTGTGAAGCGTTTCCCTAATGCCCTCTTCGTCAGCGCGAGAGCTCTGGAGTCGATACACGCTCACGACGCGGTTGCCAGCTGGTCCAGGAAACCCGGCTGGGTACCTCTCCTTTAGGGCGCCCCCCCGTTGGCATGGCCGCATTCGGCGGGGTCTCGGAGGTTTACGACGCGGCCCGGGACGTCCCACCGAGGGTACACGGGAGGATCGTGCGAAGGATGAGATAAGAGTACGGCGGAAGAGGATGCGCACGAAGCACGAGTTCAGTCTTGTCACGAGGACCCCCCGCGAGCTGCTGAATCTCCACCCATCAACTTAAATCGAGTGAGAATCAAGTTTCACCGAGGACTGATGGCAGAGCTCTACGTGGGGACCTCGGGCTGGTCCTACAATGAGTGGAGTGGCGTCTTCTATCCCTCGGGCAACACGAACAAGCTCTCGTACTACTCCAAGGTCTTCAACACAGTCGAAGTAGACTCGACCTTCTACGCATATCCGAGCAAGGGGCTCGTTCATGGCTGGGCTCGGAACACCCCTAAGGGGTTCGTCTTCTCGGCGAAGTTGCCCAGGGCCATCACCCACGACAAGGTGCTAGACGTCGAAAAGGGGGCCGAGGCAGACCTGCTGCGCTTTCTCGGACTGATGAAACCCCTGATCGCGAGCGGGAAGTTAGGCCCCCTTCTCATCCAGCTCCCCCCCAGCTGCACCCAGGAGAGGGACGGCGAGAGAGTCAGGAGATTCCTAGAGATTATCCCCGAAGACGTCATCTTCGCGATCGAGTTTCGGCACCCGTCTTGGCTGAAACAGTCGGTCTGGGAGATGCTGACGGAGCACAACGTGGCGAACACAATCGTTGACGAGCCTCTCCTCCCCCCCGACCCCGTCGTGACCGCCGACTTCGCATTCGTCAGATGGCACGGAAGAGGCAGCCGCCCCTGGTACAACTACAGGTACAGCGAGAAGGAGCTCACCCCATGGGTCCCGAAGGTGAAGGACGTGGCGAAGAAGGTCAAGCGTGTCTATGGTTACTTCAACAATCATTTTCACGGGTTCGCCGTGGAGAATTCGCTCAAGATGCTTCAGATGCTCGGGGAGGCTTCTCCACAGCAGCTCGAAGTCAGGGAGCGAGCGACAAGGTACATCGACTCGAAGGACGAAGCGAGGGGGAGGGAGAAGGCGCAGGGAAGCATCCTCGAGTACATGTCAAGCGGAGGCTGACGCTTGAGGGCTACGGTACTCCTGGACCGCGAGAGACCCAAAATCTCCATCGGAGAGGTAAGGGATGTCCTCAGGGGGGCGGGTCTGAAATTCTCGACAGAGAACCCGGATATTGGCGTAGTAATCGGGGGGGATGGTGTCTTCAGCTACTACGGAAGGATGCAGAACATCCCCCTTCTCTTCGTGGGCGTGAGGTCGGCCCAGGCGACGGGCTCAAAGGCCTTTCTCGCCGAGACCTACTTCGACGAACTCGAGAACGCGCTCATCGGTATTCGCGACGGAAGATACACCGTCGTGAGACACAAGCGGCTCGAGGTGCGCAAGAACGGAAGAAAGCTGGGGGAGGTCTTCACGGACGTCTATCTGCAGAGGGGCATTGAGAGCAACGGCCTCAGGTACAGAGTCGAGGTGAGCGGGGGTCAATCCTTTGGCGAATCGGCGATTGGAGACGGTGTCGCGATCTGCACGAGGGCAGGCTCGACGGGGTACTACTCCTACCCCGATAAGATCAAGACGGGGGACTGGCTGGAGAGCAGCCGTTACACGATCATCGGCGATGACGAGGTTGGCGTCTGTCACATCGTCCCGACGTTCACCTCGAGGGACGGTTCGTCCCTGCAGCCCCTGAGGTACACCGTTCCTTGGGAGAGCAGGGTCACAGTCAGGCTGGTCCGCGAGGCTGATGCGAGGCTCTACGGCGTGACGGAGGACCGTAGAGGCGTCAGGGTGGGAGCGAAGGACCTCGTAACGGTAATGCCGAGCGCGGGAACGACGCGCCTGATAAAGCTCGCGGCGCACCTGGAGAGCAAGTCCTGAGCTCCGAGAAGGAATTCTTGGCGAAACAAAGTGAGAGGTGTGAAGAAACTTGTCTGGTAACCCGAAGTTCGGTCCGGACTTTCAGGATGCCAGGTCTACCCTCTACAGGGCGGAGTACGCCGCGGTCACGCTCGCGCTAATAGGGTACCTGATTTGGCGATCCCTGTATCTCGGCGGACTGGATTGGCTACAGACGATATTCTGGGCCGTCCTCCCCGACTTGGCCGCCTTCATCCCGATTGGCGCCTCGTCGAAACGGAGGGAGTGGCCTGGCTGGGGCGCCGACCTCTACAACCTATTCCATACAGTTCTTGTGTGGGGTGTGGCCTTCGCAGCCTCTTGGCTCTTCCTGACGGGGATCTACTGGCCAATCTTCGGTTGGCTCGGCCACATTACAGCCGACCGCGCCCTCGGGTATGGGCTTAGGCGGGCCTCGAAGCCCACTCGGCCAGAGGAGACTTGACCGCGATAGTAGCCTGAAATACGCTCACACTTCTCGGATTGTGGTGGAATCCCGTAGAACGGATGCGCGGTTCGTCCTAATCTCCTTGGGTTCCGGACTATTCACGGGAGTCCTTGCGGGTCTCGTCGGGTTGGGTGGGGCTGAAGAACGCATCCCGTTCATCCTCTACGCCATCAGGGTTCCCCTGAACGACGCGATAGTAGCTAACCTAATCATCAGTTTCGCCACATCGGCGGTGAACTTCACTCTGAGGGTGCAGGCCGGATTCGTGACGCTGGATGCTATTACTATTGGTGCGGCCATGATAGTGGGCTCACTGATGGGCGCCTACGCCGGCTCAGTTCTGAGCCACCGATTATCGGAGAGGA
>Ga0209157_1002452_pt1 | contig 14794 bp, 11 predicted proteins | sample GraSoiAngelo_135_FD_185892 | JGI IMG/M metagenome (GOLD analysis project Ga0209157, IMG submission 185892) | Grasslands soil microbial communities from the Angelo Coastal Reserve, California, USA - 14_0929_05_40cm (SPAdes) (version 2) | ecosystem: Environmental > Terrestrial > Soil > Grasslands ... | reverse complement strand
CTCCTGCGCGGCGCTCTCGCGGACACGCCCGCGCGAGAGCGTTTCCGCCGCGAGGCGCACGTCTTGTCCCGCCTGACGCACCCGGGCGTCGCGACCATCTTCGACTTCGACACCCAAGACGGCGTCGACTTCCTCGTCATGGAATACGTCCCGGGCGGCACACTCCAATCGCGATTACAGAAGGGCCCGCTCGATCTGGACGAGCTGACCCGGCTCGGAGCGGATATCGGCGACGCCCTCGAGGCCGCCCACCGCTTGGGGTTCCTGCATCGCGACCTGAAGCCCGGCAATGTCGTTCTGACGGCGGCTGGGACGCCGAAGATTCTCGATTTCGGTTTGGCCGGCTTGCTGCACGCGTCCCAGACCGCGACCGAACTGACGCGGTCGGGCGCGGTCTTCGGCTCGCTTCCGTATATGGCGCCCGAGCAATTGCGCGGTGATGTGGGCGATTCCCGCACCGACGTCTACGCATTCGGCGCGATGCTCTACGAGATGGCTACCGGCCGGCGGCCGTTCGAGAAGGACCGGCCCGAGGCCTTGATGTTCGAGATCCTGCATGGGGCGACGCACCCGGTTCGCTCGCTTCGGCCGGAGACTCCCGCCGAGCTGGACCGCCTGATCGACTCCTGCCTGAGCAAGCATCCGGAGTCGCGCCCCGCGTCCGCGGGAGCCGTGAGCAAGACGCTGCGCGGTATCGGCGAGCAGCCTCGGCGCGGAGTTGAACAGGCGCCCGCGAGGGATATCGTGCGTTCTTTGGCTGTGCTTCCGTTCGACAACGTTTCACGCGACCCCGCGCAAGAGTATTTCGCGGACGGCATGACCGAGGCGCTCATCTCCGAGCTTGCGCGCCTCAAAGCGTTGCGGGTGATCTCGCGCACTTCGGCCATGAAGTACAAGGGCGCCCAGAAAGGCCTCCCGGAGATCGCGCGCGAATTGAACGTGGACGCCATCCTCGAGGGATCGGCGCTCCTCGTCGGCAAACGCGTGCGCGTCACGGTACAGCTTGTCTCCGCCAGGACGGACGAAACGATGTGGGCTGACCGCTACGACGGCGAAATCGAGGATGTGCTGGATCTGCAGGGCCGGGTGGCGGAAACGGTGGCCAAGGAGATCGCGGTGCAGGTGACCCCGCGCGAGGCGACGCAGCTCGCGAAACGGCGTCCCGTGAACCCCCAGGCACACGTCGAGTATCTGAAGGGCCGTCACACGGCCTCCGCCGGTTCGCCCCAAGCGATCGAGCTGGCCCTGAGGCATTACGAGCACGCCCTAAAGCTCGATCCGACATACGCTCCTACGTGGGCGGGAATCGCATACTGTCACAACGTCCGCGCCGGACGAGGAATGGCTCAACCGGCCGAGGCGAATGCGCAGGCCCGCGCGGCCGCTTTGAAGGCGCTGGAGCTGGACGATTCCCTCGCCGAGGCCCATGCCGCACTGGGCGCTGTTGCGGTGGACGAGAGAGATTTCCCCGGCGCGATCCGGTTCCTGCAGCGCGCCGTCGAGCTGAATCCCGGATTGACGGCCGCACACACCGGCCTCGGAAGCCTCTATTACTGCTCCGAACGCCACCAGGAGGCGCAGGAGGCGATGCTGAAGGCGCTCAGCCTCGACCCGTTGTCGATGCTGATCCACACATGCGTCGGGGACGCCTACTACTACGCCCGCGAGTACGAGCGCTCGCTCGTCTACTACCGAAAGGCTGTCGAGCTCGATCCCCGCTTCGACGGCGCGCACACGGATCTCGCGCGCTCGCTCGAAGCCCTCGGCCGCTTCGACGAGTCCCGCCGCGAGTACGAGGAGGGCCGGAGGATGAGCGGTGGCGTTGCGGGGCCCTCGTTCGGTCTCGGGCACCTCGAGGCCAGCAGCGGGAACGAGGCCGCGGCGAGGCGTATCCTTCAAGAATTGACCGAGGCCCGCTCGAAGCGCGTGGTCTCGGCGTGGGGTATCGCCGCGCTCCACGCGAGCCTGGGTGACGTGGACGAGGCGTTCCGGTGGCTCGACGTCGCGCTCGAGGAACGTGCCACGGGGCTCATGTTCCTGCGCGTCCACCCTCGTCTCGATCGGATCCGCCAGGATCCCCGCTATCAGGCCTTGGTACGGAAGGTAGGCCTCGACACCGTCTAGGCCGGGGAGCGTCCCCGGTGGCGAAAGCTGCCGGGACCTTGGCGCTTGTGGGACGAATACGTGTGCCGGCCGCGTGGCGTATCGTGGCGTATGATGTACAAGAATGGCCCTAGCCCTCCTCGGCACCGCCTACCTCGTTCTCGTCTCGATCGCGACGCTGTTTCCGATTCCGCTCCTGTGGGGGTTCCATCTCCCGGCGTTCTTGTCGCCTCCCGCGCGCATGCTCGTTTTCGCGCTCATGGCATCGGGCGTCGCATTCCTCTGGACTAGTGCATATCGGAGCAGGCGGGAGGGTCAGCCTTCGGTCGACCTCGCGGGCGGCGGAGCCTCGCCGGGCCTTACCCGGTGGATGCCCTGGTTGCTTCTTCCCGCCGCCGGAGGGATCTTCTGGGCCCTGCGTACGAGGACCTATTTCCTCGGCGACCAGGCGCTTTGGATCGATCGACTTCGCCACGGCACGAAGGTCGTCTACAGCGAGCCTCTGTCCGCTCTGGCGTGGCGCGGTTTCCGAGCGCTGTTGCTTGCGTTTGGAATCCCCATCGAGCCTTCCGTGCTCGCGATCCTCCCGGCTCTCAGCGGCGTGCTCGCGATTCTGCTCTGCTGGGGTATCGGGCGGGAGCTATCGCTCCATCATCGCGCGAAGTGGTACGCGGCCGTCCTCCTGCTTACCGGTACGTCCCAGCTCTACTTTGGGTACATCGAGACCTACCCGATCGTGGGACTTGCGGTCCTATCTTTCCTCTGGCTCGGGCTCCGCGCCTCGAATGGGCGGGCCCCGGTCATCGCACCCGCGTTCGCCCTCGCGGTTGCCGTCTCCAGTCACCTGGCCGCTCTGTTTCTCGTGCCCTCGTACCTGCTCCTTGTTTTCCAGCGTCCGATGCGTTGGACCTGGCGCGTGGCGGCAATCGCGCTACCCCCGGCGCTCATCGTGGGGGTGTTCTCGCTCATTGGGTTTGGCCCGCAAAACGTATGGCGACCGTTTCGTCTGACTTGGTCCGCCTTTCACGTGGCGGCGGGACAGGTGAACCGGCCAATGGGGCTCTTCCCGCCGCTTCGGGTCGTGCTCGATATGGGGAACTTGCTCCTTCTGGTTGCGCTTGTGCCCGTGATGCTCATCGTGGGAACGATCGCACTACGGCGAGGGTCTGAGCGTCGCACTGATTCAGGCAACCCGTTCTTGGGCCCGGCGGCCCTCTCCGGCCTCTTGGTCGCCTGCGCTCTGTCCGTGCCCGGAGCGCCAGCCCAGGACTGGGACCTCCTCTCCGTCTTCGTGCTCCCCACGCTTGTCCTCGGAGTCGCGATGGGGCGAGATATCCTCGACGGCGTTGCGTACGCCAACGCGCGCAGTGGGCTCGTGCTCCTTTCCGCGGGAGGGCTCCTCGCCTTCGTCCTCGTAAACGCCGATCCGGTCGCCGGCGTCCGCCGCTTCGAGACGCTGATGAGCGAAACCGCGCCTCTCTCACCCCACGAGCGAGCCTATGGCAGCGAAAAGCTCGCGGATTATTACGCGAACGCAGGAGATCGACCGAAGGGGCTCTTGTACGCGCAGCGTGCCCTCGCCGCCGACTCGGCGAATGCCCGGTACTGGGGCAAGGTGGGGCAGGCTCTCTATCAGCTGAGGGAATACCCCCGCGCCATCCACTATTTCGAGGAGGCGGCGAACCGTGGTGACTTGCGCGGGCCCGCCTTCTTCTACATCGCGTCCTGCCACATCCAGATGGGGGCACCGGACCGCGCGGTCCCGTTCCTATGGGAAGCGGTTCGGGCCCAGCCCGACGAGCGACGATATTGGGCGGGTCTCGGCTTTGCCCTGATTTCTTCCGGGGACATGGAACAAGGGCGCGCCATCTGGCGGAAGGTCCTGATCCGGTGGCCGAACGATGGCGAGACGCGCGAATCGTACCGCATGGTTTTCGGTTCGGATCCGTAAGCGACATATCTGCAGCGTCTTACCAGATCTCCATTCCTTCGGGCGAGGGACGGGTCGGGGCGCGCACAGGGCTCAAGTGACCGGCCCCCTGCGCCGATAAACCCCTAGGCGGTAAGCCCCTTACCCGGAGAGGAAATACCATGAACCAGGACGCGCAGTTTTGGATCGAGACCATCGCGCTTTGGCAGCCGGTGACCCGTGCGTTTCTCTTTGCCTGGGGGGCCGGCGATCCGTTCTGGCTTCTCGCGATGAAGCGGCTCTTCCTGCTCATGCCGCTCGGCGCGGTAGTCCTGGGCTATTGGACGAGCGTTCTCAGCGTGCCGACGATTGTCGTTCGGGCGAAGCGTCGCACCTTCGTAAGTCTCGTGCTCGTCACCTGGTGGGATCTGGCTCGGGCCATCTTCACGTTCTGGGGGGGAGTGTTCCGCTTCCTGGTGCGATTGGTGATCTCCCTTCTTGGCGCGTGTCAGATGATCCTCGTCGGCGTCTGGGCGGTCGTCCAGGAGCTCATCGCGTTGCCCCTCCGCATGATCCGAAGCGTGGGCAGCAATGTGCTCCAGCCGGGCATTCCCTGGATCGCGGTGGGGATGACGTTCTTCTGGTGCGTGTTCGAAGCGATGATCTTTACCTACGTGATGACGTCCCTCGTCATCGATACGCTCTCGAACCTCGCCGGAACAGAGATGACGGAAACCGCGGTGCGGATCCCGCTCTTCCTCTTCATGCTCTTCATTGTGCTCGGCAGCTACGCGGTGCTTTCCACATGGGCCGCGGCGCTGAAAAGCCGTGACTGGCCCACGATCGTCAAGATCGGTGTCATGGAATTGGTGGCGATGTTCGTCGAGGTGGTCTTCCTGTACCGCGAGTTCGTCGATGCCCTGGTGCCCTGGTTCGCTCAGCATAGCTCCGGGAACTTCGATCTGGGCATTGTCGGCACGCTCGTGATCGCGGGCGTCACCTGGCTCGGCATACGCAGCATGACCTGGTTCCTGTTCGCTTCCTCGGGGACCCCTACGATGATGGCGATCATTCAGCGTCAGGGGGTAGGCAACCGGGACGCCGCAGGCGAGGCTCAGCCCGGGTTCAAATTCTTTTCCGACAATTTCGCCGGCCAGCTCCGGAATGAGTTCCAGTGGGTCGGCGCCGAAGGAGAACGTCTCCTCGAATCGTTCCTCGTGCCTCCGATGCAGGTCGTCGCGGCCGCACTCAACTTCGTGACGCTACTGGTCTCGAACCGGCACTTCATCGACCTGCCCCTTCAGAAGGTAGAGGACTTCAAGGACGCGCGACTGCTGGTCGCGGAGCTGAACAACGCGCGCGTCAGGAAGGCGGCCTGACATGCGGATCCTTTCCCTTGCGCTTCTCCTCGCAACGCTTCTCACGCCGGCGCGCCCGGCGACCGGTGTACAGGTTGCCCCCCATGCCTCCGATCATCCCGTGGCACAGCCCGGTCGCCTCGTCGTCTTCATCGGCGTTGATATCAGCGGTTCCTTCATGGACGGCGTGTATTTCGACGATTCGATCGAGTTCCTCGCCCGCTACATCCACGCGCACCTGAACGGGCTCGGCGGCATGGAGATCCCGAATGCCATGTTCGTCGGATCGATCGGAGGTGCAAAGGTGGGCGAAGCGAAAACGCTATTCCCGATCCAGTCGTTTCAGGATCGTACCGTCGAGGAAATCGAGGCGCAGCTCAGAGTCATTTTCCCGAGGAAGAAAGAGAATCCGTTCACCGACTTCAACTCCTACTTCGCGCAGGTGGCCGAGATGGTGGACTCGAAGAAGCTGATCCTGAAGCCCATTTCGATCGTACTGCTCACCGACGGTAAGCCCGACGTGGGCGGTACGAGGGCGGATAAGTTCCGAGCCATCCGGCTCAAACCTCTCGAAAACCTATCCCGTAACATCACCCTGCGCGTCCTCTACACCGACGCGATCACCGCAAAGGGTTGGCGGAACAAAGTGCCCCGCAAGCGCGTCAAGGTCTGGACGCAGGACGCGATCGTCATGACGGAATGGAAGGATCCCAAGACCCTGATTCCCGGCAGGGACCCTGCCGCGCAGCAAAAGTTCTTCTCCTGGGTCAAGGACAACGTCGACTTCCAGCCGCGCTTGCGCCGGGTGGACTGAGAAGGTTCGAAGAGGACTTCTCGCGAACGGCCCACGAGGCCTCGGGCCCCGGCAGCTCTCGCTGCCGGGGCCGTCACCACCACTCACCAAGCCGCACGGCTACTTCAGGGTTTCCCCCCCGATTTCGGCTTCTCCGCTACTACTTGGGCCCGACGACGGAGCACCGGTAGACTTCATCGGTTGCCCGGATCGTAATCTCGCCGTTCTGCGCGGCATCCGTGACCTCGGTGTCGGAAGTCAATTGGCGGGGCGTGTGTCCGTTGCTGAACGTGATCTGGAACTCGCGCCAGAGCGGATTGAATCCGTCACCCTGAATCGCGTCGAGCACCGAGATAAAGGGTTGCCCCCCCGGCAGACCAGGATCCGACATGAAGATCTTGTTGATCGCCGCATTGTGGGCGATCGCGGACTTCTCCGCATCCGGCGGCAGCTCCTTGAAATTGATGGTGAAGACCTTCCCGTCATAGAAGGCGGGCATGTCCCCGGCCGATCCGTTCGTGCTGCCGGCGCGGGCAGGGCTCCCGGACAAAGAGACCAATACGAACGCGAGGGCGATGAGCGACAGGTGTCTGGTCATGGTATTCCCCTTGGAATGGCAGGCCCGTCACCGGCCCGGGCAAGCCTGAACCCAATTTAAGGTCTCCCACGGACCGGGCTTCCGGTGTCCCGGCGTCTATGTGAGAGAAAGGCCGCGGGGGGTCGCCGCGATGGTCCTCCGCCGGCACCCGCAATCCGGCCCTGCCCCACTTACGGCAAACCCGCGTCTTTGTGTCGACTCGATGGCGGTCAGACGCGCCGCGGGAAAGCTCGGCACAAAGACGCGCCTTTGGCGTAACTACAAAGGGGGAGGATGTGACCCTGGACACGGGAGAAACCCAAATGCGAAACAAGATTGCGCGCGGTGTTGTGAAGTTTGTCGTACTAACTCTGGGGCTGTACTCGGGCACTGAAATGACCGCGATGCTCGCGCACCGGACCCCGGTGAGCGCTTCCGCGGAAGTTCCTGGCGAGAAGCATCCGGACGACTCACGAAAGGCGCAGATCAAGGCGATCGACGGGCAAGTCCGAGCGCTTCGGGAACAATACAAGGCGCAGATGGATCCCCTCCAAGCGCAGCTCCAGTCCCTTCGGGAGAAGCTCGAGGCCGAGCTCAAGTCGCTCGAGGCGCAGCGCGAAACACTCGTGGAGCAGGGCGAGTCGGAAGGACTCAAGTCTCTCAACGAGGAAGAGGCGACCCAATTGGCTACGCTCGCAGATCAAGAGAGAGCGGAGGTCGAGAAGGTTCACCAGCGTTACAGCGAGCAGCGGAAGAGCATCCGGCAGGGATTTCAGGAACGGCGCCACAATCTGGAGACCGGCAAGAGATAGGCTACGCGGCGCGTTCAACGCGCTGGACGATCTCAACAGTGGTGGAACCGCTGACTTCAAGTCCGGATATGGTCTCGGCGGTGGGCTGACGTATCTCCTGACCGAGCACTTCGGGGTTCGCGGCAACTTCACGTTTGCCCGATCCCAGCTACAAGACGCCGCGGCCCCCATCTTGGATCGCACCGAGGTCAGCCGCTATTTCTACGACGCGATCCGGTCTGGCATGCAAGGATCGCCGGGAGTAAGCTCCTCCAGTCAATCCCCGGACAAACCACGATTCTTCCCGGAGGTCCGCCATGCCACACCTGAATGAGATCGAAACCTTCCGCGCTGTCTGGGACCGCGAGGCCCAGGGAACCATCCGTCTCCTCGAGGCCCTTCCAACGGGACAGTACGACTACCGCCCCGATCCGAAGGGGCGCTCGATCGGCGAGCTGGCATGGCATCTGAGTGAGATCGACGGGTGCGTGAGCTTCGGAGTCGTCGAGCGCAGGTTCAAGCCCGAGGACACCCTGCCTGAGCTCGTGCGCCCGCGGGAGGTTGGCCTCCTGGCTCCAGGCTATCGCCGCGTCCACGAGCTGGCCATGGCGCGGCTCGATAAGGTAAAGAACGAGGAGCTCGAAAGCTCCGTTACGTTCTTCGACGGTAGTCCGATGACAATCCGCGACGTGCTCTGGGTGGGGCTGCTCCACCACATGATCCACCATCGCGCCCAGCTCGCGCTGATGTGCCGCATGGCGGGTGGCATACCGCCGGGCCTCTACGGCCCCAATCGTGAGGAAATGCAGGCTATGCGGGCCCAGATGCAGGCCGCAAAAGGCTAGCGCTTCTCCGGTCGCGTCTTACCTGTTCGCAGGGCCTACTTCTTTGTGCCGCCCTCCGCGGGCTTCCCACCGCCGACCAGATCGGTAACTCGCACGAAGAGGGCACGGTAGTCCTTCATCTCGATCATCATCCCGGTAACGGTGACGGTTTTCGCGAGCAGGGGCGCGAACACCTTCTTGAGATCCGCCTGGCCGTCGCGCCGGGGGTGATGCTCCTCGGCGAACAGTATGTAGAGCTTCTCGTCGCTATCGAGGAGACCGATCGGTTGCCCATGCTCGATGCACTTGCTACCACAGGGAATGTGCGCCTCCCCGCGCTTGCCGAGCTGGAGGTAGCACGAGACGTCCACGACTTCGCCCGTGACGGTCGCCGCCTTTCCACTCGCGAGCACCTTCTTATTGGCTTCTGCCGTAGCTGCTTCGTAGGTAGTCGCCGACCACCCCGCCGAATCTGGCGTGCCAACGTGGATGTTGACCGGCGCCGGAGTGGAGGTGGCCTTCGGAGCATTGGATTCGGCGAGCCGACCGTCGAGCGCGTTGCGGTTGTGCGAGGCGGCGACGCCTACGGCGATCGCGAGAGCGACGAGCAGCACAACAGAGACAATTCGTGTGCGCACGATCTTCTCCTTGAAAAAGGTCGATGGAGAACGTTGGAGCAGGAGAATATCCTATCACGAGATGTTGGGGTGGGTGGCTGTCCGATCCATCAGTTTCTTGGTCCGAAAAGTGAGCGCAGGATCAATCCCTGGTGACAGCATTCATTGTGCGACGAGCAAACTCGGGCAAACGAGACATCGGTCTCATAGCCCCTCTCTTCGACTCATATCGCCAGTTTTACGATGAGCCGGCAGACGCGGAGCTGGCCGCTGCGTTCATTGGCGACCGCCTCAAGGCCAAGGAGAGTGTGATCTTCCTCGCGGAGGAAGGCGGGGAAGGGAACGGGGAAGCCCTCGGCTTCGTGCAGCTGTACCCCTCCTTTTCGTCGGTGGCCGCATGTCGGATCTGGGTGCTGAATGATCTGTTCGTTGCCCCAGAGGCCCGTGGGCGCGGGGTAGGGAGGGCGCTCATGGGGGCGGCTCGTGAGCACGCGATTCAAACGGGAGCGAAGAGGTTGACCCTCGAGACGACATCCGAGAATCGCACGGCCTGGTCGCTGTACGAGGATCTTGGTTACGTGCGCCAGAAGGACTCCGTGAGAGTCTACACGTTGGAACTGGGCTGACAGTGATCCCGCTTCGCGCATCGGCAACCGAACCTACACCGGTGGAGGAACTGATCCCATGAGACCCGCTCGGATCTTCACAGCGCTTGGCGCCCTGCTGACCGTCCTTTGCTCCCCCCCGCCATCGGCGATCGGCGCGGGTAACCCCATGACCCTAGTCGGGACCCTGGCCCCGTGGCCGGCGGGGCAGTACTCGAACGTCGCGGCCGACGCGACCCGGCACGTCGCCTACCTCGGGTCGTACGATGACCAAGGCGTTGCCGTGATTGATACCCGGGACCCGGCTAACCCCATCCTGTCCGACCGCCTCTCTACGCACATTACGAGCGAACTCCTGACCTCCGATTCCGCCGATCTCGATCGGGTCGGACGCTACCTGGCCGTGAGCCATCAAACCTGGTCGGCGCCCAGCGCGTTTGAAGGGATCAGCGTCTACGACATCGGCACGGATCCTTACCACCCGTCGCTTCTCCGTCGGATCGCGATTCCAGGCGGTGTTCACACAGTCCAAATCGATCCAGAAGTGGAATCGGGCAGGCCCTATGCTTACGCCAACAGCGAGGGAAATCTAAAGGTCACGATCGTGAACATCCTGACGGGCGCGACCTTGAGCCAATACGCGTCGAGCGAGGGCATCGGTTGCGTCCCACCGCCGCCTTACTGTCAGGGCTTCAACTTCGCCCACGAAGGATTCATCCAGCGGCACCCGCGAAGCGGCCGCGTCCTCGATTACGTGAGCTACTGGGACAGCGGCCTCCGCATCGTGGATGTGACAGATCCCGCCAATCCCATCGAAGTCGGAGCCTTTGATTACAACTTCTTCACCAACGGGCTCACCAGCGGTCACTATGCGGCGCCCACGCCCTCGGCGAACTGGGTCTACCTAGAGGATGAGATCGGCCTCCTCGAAACCGGAGGCGTGCATGTCCTCGACACCAGCGGGTGTGACGGATCGAGCTACTGCACGCCGACGCTGGTGGGGGGATGGCACATCAATGGACACCCTGTACAGGGCGCCGCGCTGAACGCCCTGATCCACAGCGGCAAGTTTGTCCCCGCCATCTTCGCCGCTTTCAAGCGAGCCTTCACGTTCGACGCGCACAATCTTGACGTGCGGGGCGAGAACGAGCTTCTGGCCGCGAACTACGCCATGGGGATCCGACTGATTGACACGAGCAACAAAACCGCGCCGGTCGAGGCCGCATTCTACCTTCCGAACGCGAACGAGAGCGACGCCTGCAAGCAGGGTTGCGGCTTCAATACGCGTTTGACATGGGGTTCGTACTTTGGCTCCGACGGCCGGATCTATGCGAGCGATCTCGGGCGCGGACTTTTCATCGTGGAGGAGCGCGTTCGGGGCGCGGCCCACGCCGCCGCCCCAGCCGGCCAGTCCGCCTACGACGCAGCCGGCATGAGCGCCGGGGAAGGTACCCGCGGCAGTGGTTCTGGGGTGCGGCTACGCGCGGTCCCTGGAGAGGGTTTCGCATTTTCGCTCACGACCTCGCGCGAAGGCCCTGTGCGGATCGCGGTCTACGACATACAAGGCAGGCTCGTCTCGGCGAGGGATCTCGGGGCGCTTCCCGCTGGGGTGCATTCTGTTTCGCTGACGCCGCGTGCGCTCGACGGTCGCTCGCCGTCGAGAGGGATCTACTTCGCCCAGGTGGAATCGGGCTCGGGCACTGCGACCGTCAAGTTTGTCCATTAGAGCGTCGGTGGGATGCGTGTTTATGCTCTTGTCGCGCTGAGCTCGTTGCTCTGGAGCGCCGGCTACCCTCGGGAATCCCCGCTGCTGCGACTGGTTGCCGATATTCCGCTACCCGGGCCTGCCGTCCGGTTTGACTACCAGAGCGTGGACACCGTGGCGAACCGGCTCTACATCTCCCATATGAACGCCGGCGAGCTCATCGTCTTCAACCTGGCGAAACGGAGGGTTGAAGGCACCGTGGGTGATCTCCCCAAGGTCACCGGAGTGTTGGCCGTGCCGTCACTCGGCAAGATCTACGTCTCGGTTCCGGGCGAGCACCACGTTGCGGTGATCGACGCCCGCACGCTGCGCGTTCAAGCTCGGCTCGGCAAGATCGGGTTTCCGGACGGCATCGCGTACGCCCCTGACGAGAAGAAGCTCTACGTCTCCGATGAAGCCGGTGGGGGAGAGCTGGTGATCGACTGTGCCTCGGGTCGCGTGTTGACCACGATCCCGATTGGAGGAGAGGCGGGCAATACTGTCTATGACCCAGGGGCAAAGCGGATTCTCGTGGCCGTCCAGACACGTAACGAGGTCGTCGAGATCGATCCCTACACCGATCGAGTGACGGCAAGGCACAAATGGGCTGCCGCGGCTCACCCCCACGGCATGGCGGTGGATGTTGTTCATCGATTGCTCTTTGTCGCCAACGAGCGCGATGCGTCCCTTTTGATGGTGGACTTGAGGAGCATGAAGGTGCTCAGCAGGCACCGGGTCGGAGGAGATCCCGACGTGCTGGCCTTTGACCCGGGCCTGAATCGCCTCTATGTGGCATCGGAATCAGGCGTCGTGTCGGTCTTGACGGAACGGAATGGTAAGCTCATGCACGACGGCGACATGGTCGTGGCCCACGCCCACACCATCGCGGTCGACCCACGAACGCACCTGGTCTATTTCCCGCTCTCGAACGTCGACGGACATCCAATCATGAGAATCATGCGGGCCCACGAGTCTCTCAATAATTAGGTTGCCTCGGCGATTCATCCTGGCCCAGTCTGATAGCATATGAACTCGCTCCGAATGAGCCGATTCCGCAAACATCGCGTTGCTTCCGTGCTTGCGCTGGGGGCGGCCTTTCTAGGTGTTTGGTCGGCGCCGGCCTGTGCTTTTATCTGCGCGAGCCACGACCCAACAGCCGTGACCGGGACGGGTGGGTGCCACCACCAGGCCGGGACCAACCACGCGGCTTCGAAATCGGACCAGAACCACGACTGCCAGGGTGCCACGTGCTCCCGCCTGCAATCCGCCGTCCAGGCGAGCCCACGATCCGAGCTTGTTCCGCCGTCCTCGTCCCTATGGTTCGACATAGCGCCCAGTCCGGCGCAGCACAGTGCGCATCTGATCGGCATTCATCCGTCATGGCCTTCGGCCCGCGCCCTCGGCCCACCGGTTCCTCCTCCTCTCTTCACGGTCCTCCGCGCCTGAGCATTCTCCGCAACTAGCCGCGCTTGGCATGGACGGCGCCTGCGCTCTCGTCATGCGCTTGGCCATGCCGCGGACCGGATTCACCACAAATTCCCAATAGAGGAGGAATCATGTTTGCCCATGCCAGACCGTGGTGGGGCCTCGCGCTCGCGCTGAACCTTGTTTCCACCCGTCCCGCGCTGGCGCAGATGCATCATCACACCGCTTCGGTTCCCGACTCGACGCACCATCATGCGATGCCGGATTCATCCGCGCGCCACGGAGCGCATTCCGATGGCGCGGCCCCGGCCGTCATGCATCACCACGACATGGAGGGGATGGATCGGGCTCAGGGGACGCACACGATGGACCACCACGGCCACATGGCGATGAGCGCCATGTACGGACCGTACCCGATGACGCGTGAAGCTTCGGGGACGGCCTGGCAGCCCGACCGCGCCCCGCACCGCGGTCTCCACGCGATGAGGGGATCCTGGATGCTGATGCTTCACGGGTCCGCCGACGTGGTGCTGGACCAGCAGGGTGGACCCCGGGGCGACGACAAGGTTTTCAGCAGCAACATGGTCATGGGAATGGCGCAGCGTCCGGTGGGACCGGGGAGGCTCGGACTGCGCGCCATGCTCTCGATCGAGCCGGCGACCATCGGTAAGGAGGGCTACCCGCTGCTGCTCCAGACCGGGGAGACGGCGAACGGCCGAACCCATCTCATCGACCGCCAGCATCCCCACGATCTCTTCATGGAGCTTGCGGCCTCGTACAGCATTTCCAGCGGGAATCGGTCGCTTTTCGTCTACGCGGGGCTGCCCGGCGAACCGGCGCTCGGACCGCCCGCGTTCATGCACCGTTTCTCAGGTATGGCGATGCCGCAGGCGCCCATCACGCACCATTGGCTCGATTCATCGCACATCACCTTCGGGGTTCTTACCGCCGGGGCAGTCCTCGGAACGGCCAAGCTCGAAGCCTCGGCATTCCGCGGTCGGGAGCCGGACCAGAATCGCAACGACATCGAGACCCCGAGGCTTGACTCGCATTCATTCCGCCTTTCCCTGAATCCGACACCCGCATGGGCGCTCCAGGCGAGCTATGGAAGGTTGGAGAGCCCGGAGCAGCTCGAGCCCGATGTGGACGTGGACCGCACCACCGCCTCCGCGATATACGCGAAGAGCTGTACCGCGGGCCACTGGGAAACGACGCTCGCTTGGGGCCGGAATCGCAGTCGTCCGGGCCCGACGCTTGACGCGATCGCCGCGGAATCGGCGCTGCAATTGCGAGAGAAGCACACGGTGTTCGCTCGGGCCGAGCGTGTCAAGAAAAACGAATTGTTCCCGGAGGGAGACCCACGGGAGGGCCGCATATTCAACGTAGGCGCGCTGAGCGGCGGATATCGATACGATTTCTCGAGGACCCGGCATGTGGCGCTGGGCATCGGAGTCGTGGGCAGCGTCTCCTTCGTGCCGAGGTCGATACGGGATGTGTACGGCGACAATCCGACGTCTGGGATGGTATTCGCGCACGCGGAGTTGAGGTGACGGGGCGGAAATGCGTAGATCAGTGGCCCCGGTCCGGCTTCGTGCTAGGTTGGTAGGTCTATGAGTGACAGGAATGCGATAGCGATCTCCCAACCGGTCCTCGGTGCGTCGCCGGTCAAGGACCCCATTTGTGGCATGACCGTCAAGCCTGGGACTCCTCATCGCAGCGAGTATCGGGGGAGGGTCTACCTCTTCTGCAGCGCGGGCTGCCGGGCCAAGTTCGAATCGGACCCCGAGCGGTTTGCCTCGGCCGAGGTTCCCGAAAGGCACGAGTCGCGGCGCGGCGCGCATCCACCGGGACCGGCGGAGGCCCGGCTCTGGACCTGCCCCATGCACCCCGAGATCATCCGGGATGCGCCGGGGAGCTGCCCCATTTGCGGGATGGCGCTCGAGCCGCTCGTTCCCTCGCGGGACGAGGAGGAGAACCCCGAGCTCACGGAGATGTCGCGGCGTCTCTGGGTTGGTGCCGCGCTGACACTTCCGCTTCTGTTCGTCGCG
>Ga0209157_1002450_pt1 | contig 14808 bp, 13 predicted proteins | sample GraSoiAngelo_135_FD_185892 | JGI IMG/M metagenome (GOLD analysis project Ga0209157, IMG submission 185892) | Grasslands soil microbial communities from the Angelo Coastal Reserve, California, USA - 14_0929_05_40cm (SPAdes) (version 2) | ecosystem: Environmental > Terrestrial > Soil > Grasslands ... | reverse complement strand
CACCAGGCTTACCGAAGGCGGAGCTGAGAAACGCTGGGGACATTGCTATTCCTCTCAACAATGGCGAGCTCACGAACATCCTCGTGAGTATTGGCCAGACACCGTTGCACGACAAGGAGATAGAGGTCAGGCGTCCTACATTGGACGATGTATTTCTCAACCTTACAGGACGTAGAGTCTCGGAAGAGGGAACTGTAGCATGAGCCGAGTCATCACTATCATCGCGGCTCATTTCAAGAGTTGGTACCGCAGCAGGAGCAACATATTCTGGACTATCGCATTCCCACTACTCCTCATTGTTCTGTTTGGCGCGATATTCGGCAATGGAAGCACCAAGTTCGATCTCTACGTGCAGAACCGGGACTTAGCGGCCGCGACACCCACGATGCTCTCTGCAAACTACGTCTCGACACTGAATGGTACGGGAGCTTTCACACTTCACATGGTCCCTGCGGAGCAACAGCAGGCCCTGGATTTTGTCAAGGACGATGCGCGAATCCACAATCGTGGACAAAGACTACTAGTCGTACCGGTAGGTTTCGCAGACAACTTGACGAGAACGAAGAGCGCGAGTATCCAATTGTACATGGACCAGAGCGACCAAGCCTCTGCATCTCTGGCCGGGATAGTGACGGCAGCTACTACTTCCTACGCCGCCCATCTTTATGGAGCCAGCACGCCTAACACCGTTAGTGTTCAGCAACAATCCATCATAACCCGGAACGTCCGCTACATCGACTTCTTCATCCCAGGAGTCATAGGCATGACACTCCTCACAAGCGGCGTCTTCGGCGCGGTCAACGTCAACGGACGATATAGAGAACTCAAGATAATCAAGAAACTAGCGACGACTCCGCTCAGCAAGCTTGAATGGATTCTTGGAATGGTTGGCTATCAGATAATCATTGCCACGATATCGATCGTGGTCATACTTTTCTTTGGCTGGGCCATATTCGGCGTAACAGTCGCAATAGACATCTACACCGTGGGCCTCGTAGTCGCCGCTGGACTCCTGTTCCCCGGCATAGGAATGGTCCTTGCCAACTTCGTCAAAGAGGCTGAGGGCGCGGATGCTGCAGCCAACGCGATTACATTCCCAATGATGTTCCTGTCCGGAACATTCTGGCCCCGAGAAACACTACCAGACATACTCAAAGTCATAGCCAACTTCATGCCCCTTACCTACATCAACGACGGTCTCAGAGACTCTATGATCTACCTGCTGCCAAGTCAGGCTGTAACGAATACTATCATTGCGCTCGGTCTCGCCGTATTCTTCATCGTGCTTGGTAGCTTGCTGATGAACTGGAAAGAAGAATAAGTCGGGCTCAGAAGAACAAAATCCCGCCGAAGCTGTATTTTTGGCCCCAATCTGATCAGTAGACGATTGGAAACATCTAATTTGAGTGATCGGACGATCGTGAACAAAATCGCCCGTTATGTCTCCGCAGTTGGCAACGCACCGATCGTGGCAGCAACGGTTTTCACAGTCTTGATCGCATTTACTCGCTCTCCTTTGTACCAACTTGTGATCGCAATAGTTTTCGCGACCTTAGTCCCGCTCGGGCTGCTCTTCTATCTCACGAGAAAAAGAATCATCCCCGACCTTTACGCCTCGGACAGGGATTCGAGAGCAATCGCCTTCGTCGGCGTTCTGATAAGCTATTTTCTGGGAGGCGTCGCCCTTGGTTTGACTAGAGCAATACCGATTGTAACAGGACTAATGCTCTGCTATTTCGTGAATGGGTTCATTGCGATGCTTATCAGTCTAAAATGGAAGATCAGCGTTCACGCATGGGGAATAACTGGTCCCCTAACATCTTTGATCTTTCAATTCGGGCTTCTCTTGTCTCCAATTTGGTTGTTGGTAGTTCCGGTTGGATGGGCCAGGCTTGAAATGAAAGCTCACAGTTTGTCGCAAATCCTGGCAGGCGCTATGATTGCTATCCCGTTAACCTGGTTCCAGCTTGTAGTATACACTGCTATACTTTAGCGAATTATCTCTGGTAGGACGTGAGACTGGTTATTGTTTCAGTTCGCGGATAAGTTGCTTCGCGATCGTGAGTCTTTGGATATCGTTTGTACCTTCATATGTTTTGATTATCTGAGAGTCCCGCAGATACCTCTCGACAGGATATTCGGTTGCAACCCCATATCCGCCATGAATCATCATCGCCAATAATGCTAGTTTCTCCGCTGCTTCGGTGGACGACACCTTTGCGATCGAGGCTGCCTTGACGTAGTCCTTTCCCTGGTCCTTCAACGAAGCGGCCCAGTAGGTCAATAATCTCGCTGTGTGAAGACCGATTGCCATGTCCGACAATTTGTACTGCACCTGCTGGAATTCGATCAATGGAGTGTCAAAGCTAGTTCTTGTCTGCGCGTAGCTGACAGCGGCCTCATAGGCGGCCTGAGCAATTCCTACTCCTTGTGCAGCAACGTCGACCCGTCCCCGATCGTAAGTTTTGACTCCGATGTAGAATCCGTCACCTTCTTTCCCGAGAAGATTTTCCTTCGGGACCTTGACTCGGTCGAGTATTAGCTCGGTTGGCTGGGACCCACGGAGCCCGGTCGTTTCAATCTTGCTCCCCACTTGGAAGCCTGGAGTGTTCCTGTCGACGATGAATGCGCTGAGTCCGTGGTGGCGTTGTTGTCCCTTTGTTTGTGGACTGGTCCGGGCGAAAACAAGGTATGTGTCGGCTATCTCACCGTTAGTGATGAACATCTTCCGTCCCGATATCTCCCACTGGCTACCCTGGAGTTTTGCTGTCGACTTTATCCCCGCAACATCCGACCCTGCACCCGGCTCGGTCATAGCGTGGGCCCCGATCTTATCCCCTGCGATCAATGGAAGGAGGAACTGTTTCTTCTGCTGCTCGGTCCCCCATTCGCTGATGGGCTCCGAGACGAGATGGCTTGCGACGAAGACAGTAGAACAGGCTCCAGAAACGCGAGCGAGTTCTTCGATCGCTATAACCATCGTGAGCATGTCTCCCCCGAGTCCACCGTATTCTTCCTTGTAGGTGATGGCCGGAACGCCTAGTTTCGCGATTCTATCTAGAAGTTCGCGTGGAATCTTGTTTTTCTTGTCGATCTCAAATGCTACTGGACGGATTTCTTTCTCTGCAAAGTCCCGGATTGTGTGTCGAAAGCTTTCATGATCCTGAGTTAGCTTGACCTCATAATCTGCCGATCGCGGCGTGAGAGTGCTAGTCAATTGTGGTTACAATCCTATGGGTTGTTGACCTAGGTTGCCTCGGTCTTAAACCTTGAAAGTTTCTGCGCCGAACCGGTCTTCTCATGAAGTTGTACGAGCCTTCAGCACCGCCTCCTCCTGACCGGCCTCCTCCGTATCCGCTCCTCCGGTATATTCCCCGGATCGAGATTACACTCCCTCCTGTTAGTAGAAAGATCGCGATAGTAATCGCGATTCCCTTCCAGTTCCATGTGAAGAGTGACGGATTATTCGCTTGACCATTGTAGTGGTCGACTATTTCTTGTCCGACTTGAAGAGTGGCATTGTATATTCCGTTGTAGAGATCACCCGACGCAAGCGCGGGCTCGATAGTTGATCTTCCTATGCTCCCGACCTTGGCGTCATTAAGGACGCCCTCAAGACCGTATCCAACTTCTATCCTCCATTGGCGCTCGTTTGTCGAGACGACAATGAGAACGCCATTGTCACGTCCGGCTTTGCCAATACCGTTCGACTGGAAAGTTTTGACCGCGAACTGGCTAATGCCAAGAGGCTGGGTTGAGTTAACGATTAGAATGGCGACTTCCGCTGATGTGAGATTATCCACCTGGTAACAGATGCTCGTGATGTCATCAACTTCGCTACGAAGTAACGTTGGAGGTGTCGTTAGATCGTTCACGTACAAGTACACCGATGGAATATCTTGGGCAACAGCCTTGGGAGCGAACAGAAACACACTAACAAAAAGAAGGGTCAGTAGGAGGATTCTCTTGTTCACCAGCAAACGTCCTGTTTATGATCTAGGGTTGCGGGTGGCCGGGAATTGTGTAGTACTGCGTTTCATGAAACCCAAACCAACCAGCAACGACGTTTGAAGGAAACGTTCGAACTTGGGTATTGTAAGCTAACACGTCGTCATTGAATCTCATTCTCTCCACGGCAATCCGGTTCTCGGTACCCGCCAATTCATCCATAAGTCCTGCAACGAGACTGACGGAGTGAAGTTCGGGGTAGTTCTCGTATGTGGCCGTCATATGGAACAGCAAAACATCGATAGCGTTTGTTATGTTCACCCGTTGGTCTAGGCCGCTTGCAGACATCCACTGAGTCCTTAATCTTGTGATGCCCTGTAGTGTTGAGTTCTCGAACTGTTTGTATCCATTTGTTGCATTAACGAGTTGAGGGATTAGATCGATCTTCCTCTGGTACTGGTTTTCGACCTGTGACCACTGAGCTTGAACGGTGGCCTGTTTTGACACTAGTGAATTGTACGTCAGGACTGTAGACGTTACACCAGCAACGCCAGTGATTATGACGGCAATTAGCCCGATCGCGATTATCGGAGACTTGGCAACGATGAACATCAATATAGCGGAGCAAGCATGTGCGTATCAACTAATAAATCGCATGCCCAAGATGTATCAGTCGCATCTTGGCTAAGGGTTAGGCTTCCTTTGGAAGGCTGAAGATTACTTTCTGAATCGAGCGTGAAACTCTCTTTGATTGAAGAGGACGATTCCTGTTTGAAGATTTACGACTTAGAAGCTATCGCCTTGACCGGTTCTATCCGGTGAGAATGGTTTTTGTTCATGTGATTGATTTCTTTCTGGAGGATGTTGAATGCGACTGGTCCGTCTTCTCCGCTGACGACCATTATGATATCCCCGTACCCTAGATAGGCATCCAACACGTTGATGCCGTTCCGGTACAATAGCTCTGTAATGTATGCCCCTAGTCCGGGGGTTATCTCGGCACCTGGAGTTAGATAGATTGTCAGCTTCGCCACTCCCAGTCTAGTCTCGAGAGCCTCGACATCTTCTAGTTTCTTCTTAACGACCTCGTAATCCTCCAATGGGAGGATTATCTTGACCGATGTGGCAAGGGGGAAGATATGGGGAAACTCGGAAAGTTGACCTCCAATCTCTGCAACGTCCTTGATTATCCTCGGAAACTGAGACTTGAGCGCTTTTATCGTCACGTCCACTATGCCGCTTGACAGGGAAATCCTTGCGCCGTTTAGCAAGCCCGTTGGAGCAGGGCTTTCGATCTCGCCTAGGGTGTCAGAGAACCTCTTGATGGCCACGACCAGAGTATTGATGCTGGCCTCCCGTCCGGTGGCTTCCTGAACTTGGGCTCGTACAAGTTCAGCAAGTGAGTGATAGTTTACCACTCTCATTTTGAGGCACTGGTAGATTGGATAGTTCCTTGTGAGAATCTGTCGTATGGCTTCGGGTACCGTTACTGCGCTGCCTCGTATTGCCACGTCTACCTATTCTCCTTGATGTAATATATGCGGGATCCGAGATAAAAACCCTTATATCGACGTAACATCTATTACATGATTGTAAATATATGTTATCAATCACAAATCTACCGACCTATGTATTCGCGACAGTCAAGAATGAACATGCTGCGAAAGTCGTTGAAGAATTGAAACAGAATACTCAGATTGATTTGATCGCACCGGTAACCGGCAGATTTGACCTCGTTCTACGGCTGAAGCCGAACGCGCCGGAGCAGGTCCTCCAAGCATTGGAGAAAATCCGTATGATCGATGGGATCCGAACGGCCACAACACACACGGCCTTTGAAGGGTTCCAGCCGAATAAGAGGTTCGAGTCTCAATCCGCCCTCGGCATATCCTTGATGAATGTAGAACACCGGCCGATCGAGAGTGCGATCAAACAATTGAGCAGTCTACCCGGGATCGTGGAAGCTTGGGCGATACCAGGACAGTTCGATATTGTTGCGCTTTGGCAAGCGAGGACCGCTGATGATATTGTGAAGGCAACCTTCGAAAGACTTCCACAAATGCAAGGAATATTCAGAAGCGAGACACTTCTTGCACACATACCGTTCTACCGAGCGTAATCGTACAATGTCAGCTCCAAGATTGCCGGCGCTATTTCTTGCTATTCAGAAACCGGCAAGTAACGTGGTCCCGATTGGTCGCTTTCCGGAGAAGAGGCAACCCTTGAAGAAATTCGTCATGTCGCTTCGAGACGAGAATTTCAACAGTCTAACGTCGATCGCTGGGGCTCGAGGAATTTCTGTTCAAGAATTGCTCCGAGCTGTCATCATCCCAGAGTGGAGCAAGACGATGACCAAGAAAACCACCGCCTTGCCAACCGGGCCAGTACGGACCTTCTAGGCTCCCATTCAACATCCCTTAGCTATTACGAAAGAGAATCTGACAGAGGTGGATCGGGAACGTTAACTTGGCTACGTTAGAGGCTCTACAACCTCATACAGGCATACAAGAGGATCCGCGGCTGGAATCAGGATTAGTCGTGAGAATCCCTCGGAAACAGATCTCGTGTTAGAGCATCCGAAACTTCCAGTGTTTGATCGATTGGTCTCGGGAAGACTAACATTTGATAATAGTCGATTCCCGAAATATTATGGTCTATGAGAAGAAAGGGCCTAAGAGTAACGCCCAGTAGAGCCGAGGGCACGGCAAGGACATGGTCGAAGTACTATGACAAGTTGGCCGACCATTTTCTCACTCGAATCCGAGTAAAGCCCTCCACGGTAATTCTTGAAGCTGGATGTGGAAAAGGTCAGCTCACTATTCCCATGATTCAGAAGCTCCCCCAAAGTGTGAGGTTAATCGCGGTAGACTCGTCAATTGGTCCTTATCTTGGCTGGCTTGACGAGCTTACATCAAAAATACGCCGTTTAGGACTTGAACAACGAGTTCATCTCATCAAGTCGGACGTTCGAAGAATCAAAGGTGTCAAAGACAGCAGCGTAGACATAGTCGTTTCCAATGAACTCTTGTGCGACCTGCCTCGCAAGGACCAGCTTGTGAAAGCCCTGAATGAGTTCTATAGAATTCTTCGACCCGGCGGCACCATGATCCACGGTGAATGGTCGTCAAGCCCTGTGGATAGTGGCGTGGGCTTCAAGGTCAAGCACTCGCCAGCCTGGAATCCGGATCAACTCTTCAATTACACAAAGAGAGCTGGCTTTCACAATTTTCGAGTCTCATATTTCGACGAAACGGTAGATTTCGGTTATGATACGGCGATCGCGGAGCTCCGAACATGGGGGGTTACGGAATCGTTCTTCAAACACTACGAAAGGTCACTGAAACGATATGGGATCCAGCTTCCCTACGAACATGTTATACAATGTGAAAAGTAGATGCCGAGAGCCCCGAGTTAGATCTGAAAAAAGGCTGACCGGGAATATCTATAGTTCGGCAAAGACCGTTCTATTGAACTGCTACATGCCCATGCCGCCAGGAGGCATACCCGGTGGCATGCCAGGTGGCCCTTGGGGTCCGCTCGCTCCTGAGCCTTTCGAGGAGAAGACATCGTCGACTCTTAGAAGCATGTTGACTGCCTCGACTGCCGAGTTTATCACTTGCTTCTTCACACGAAGCGGCTCAACAACATTCATCTTCAACATGTCAGCGGTCTTGCCCGTTGAAACGTTCACGCCGTACCAGATGTTCTGAGGGCTCTGATGCTTAGCACGTAGTTCGACTAGGATGTCTATTGGATCGATGCCCGCATTCTGGGCTATCGCGACTGGTATCGCTTCCAAGGCCTCGGCGAAGGCTGTTACCGCGAGCTGTTTCCTTCCTCCGACCTTGATCGCGTATGCGCGCAATTGTTTGGCGAGCTCTGATTCAGGAGCGCCTCCTCCAGCAAGGATCTTGCCGTCTTCGACAGCATTCCTTACGACGCATAGCGCGTCGTGAAGCGATCTCTCGGCCTCATCCACGACGTGTTCTGATCCTCCGCGTATCATTATAGTCACTGCCTTGGGATTCTTGCAGCCCCTGACGTAGACGAGCTTGTCCTCTCCTACCTTAACTTCCTCGACAAGTTTCGCCTGCCCAAGCGACTCCTTAGTCAGGTCCTTTACTGTCCCGACGATCGAAGCTCCAGTTGCTTTCGCAAGCTTCTCCATGTCCCCACTACTCACATTCTTAACAGCTAAGATTCCCTTGTTGCCGAGAAGGGACAGTGCTTCGTCGTCCGCTCCCTTCTCGAGAAATAGGACCTTGGCGCCGCTTTTGGCCACGTCGTCGACCATTTCCCTGATGAGCCGCTCCTCCTCTTCAATGAATAGGTGCATTTCTTCAGGTCGATTGATAGTGATCTTGGCTTCTGTCTCTGTCTTCTCTATCTCCAGCTTGGCATTCAACAATGCTATTCCAGGGTTCGATACTGACTTGGGCATTGCTACGTGAGCAACTTCTTTATCCACAACTATTCCATTCACAAGCTCTGTTTCCTCCAGGCTCTTCCCGTGTTTCTTCATAACTTTGACCAAGCTTATGTCTGCGGTAATCTTTCCATCATTTTTCTCCATGACCTGGCTCACGGCGTCAACGGCCAACTTCGCAAAATGAGTTTGGGACCCGAAGATACCTTTAGTGTTCAATGATGTAAGCGCGATCTGCTCTAGCATCTTGCGATCGTCAGGTTTGATGCTTATGGCAATCTTCTCGAGAATCTCCTGCGACTTGTCAGCAGCATCTCGGTACCCGTCTATGACGATATTCGGATGTACGTCCTTGTCAAGCAGACTCTCTGCACCACCGAGTAATTCGCCTGCGAGAACTACGGCGGTCGTGGTCCCATCGCCTACCTCATCATCCTGAGTCTTGGCAACTTCGACGAGCATCTTGGCCGCAGGATGCTGGACATCGATCTCCTTTACGATAGTAGCTCCATCGTTCGTGATCACGATATCTCCCAATCCCATCACAAGCATCTTGTCCATGCCGCGCGGGCCCATAGTTGAGCGGACCGTCTCGGCGAGAATCTTGGCAGCCATAATATTGCTTCTACGTGCATCTCTTCCTCTTGATCTTGACGAGTCTTCTCTCAGAATCAGAACTTGTTGTCCTTCCGACATGTCATAAACACATCCTATGTGTAATAGAGCCTCATGTCTCCTGTGATAAACGTATGTAGGCTTTCTAGATGGCCGCCAGGCCAGAGTTCGCCGTGTCTCCTGGATCGGGTTCAGATCCAGCAAGTTATCTTTTCAAGATGAATGTTCTACAGTTCTTGCGGGGCGTGTCTCCCCAAGTATGCTGGATAAAGTCCTTGGGAAGCCCACGCGAGGTCCCGACTTCAGGCCTGTGGTCAATGGTCCGGGAGCCGGTTTCGGATTAGACTGGTAAGCTGATGTTCTTGCGGAGGTTCGTTCTTTCGTCGGTGCCCAAAAAAGGGGGATTTTAGGTCGTGGAAACTGATTTTGCTTAGAACCTGAAGAAGGGCGTACGGGCGAGAAGTGTCTCGCTCTTGAAGATACCTTCGAGAGTCGGTACTTTCTCAACGGATGTCTTCATAATCTCTTCAGTGGTTCTTGCTTGCCAGAGTGCGACAATGTCGAACTGTCCTGGTACGCTGTATGCTTCTACAAGTCCGGGTACGTTGCTGAGTTGCTTAATCGTGCTCTCAATCGGGTTGTGCTGTACGTTCAACAGGGATATGCCGAAGGCCATTTGGCTCTCTGGCTTCCTGTTAGGCTGAATTCCGTCGAAAGCTGTGTGTGCATCGGTCGTTCTGACGTCTGCAATTTCACGTATTTGCTGGATTGCTTGGTAGACTTGTGTTGGGTTGCTTTGTTTTAATCGTAGGACTAGGTCGTATCGACCCGTCACTGGTGCGATGAAGTCAATCTGGCTGTTCTGTTTCAGTTCCTCGACCACTTTCGCAACACGGCCGCTATTAACGGTCGCGAAGACGTAAGTCGGGAGGTTCGTGTTTGTGTTGGTTTGCATTTTTGTTTTTTCCTATAGCATTTTATTGCTACAATGTAACAGGTGTTACTTGGATATAAGGACTTCCGTACTATGGACTATATATATGTTACAGTGATGTAATAGGTATGGCAGGCGCCTCGGTTGTCCCCTGCATCCTACTGACGATCAGTCTTTCCAGTCTACCGGTTTGGTTTGCACAATCCAGTTTTGGTTGATCGGTTTGCGTCCGAGCATTTGCTGACAGGTTCACATTCGCGTGCTGTGCGCCTGAGGTTCGAATCATCCAAAATATATCCCGAATCCACTATCGAACCGTCCCGTAGTGCAACATCAGCTCGCCATGCTTGAGGCTCTTGACCGAGAGGAACTTCAAGGTCTGCTGTTTCAACATCGAACCCCAGTAATGGTTTTTCCCGCGTCCAAAGATGACCGGCATAACTAGGATCCGGTAGTCATCGGCGAGTCCCCGCTGGATGAACTCCTGAACCAGCGAGGGGCCTGCGTCCACGATCATATCCTTTCCCGGTTCCCGCTTCAGACGGGCGACGATCCGAGAGAGGTCTCCTTTCACAATCCTAGAGTTCTGCCATTCGGCCTTCTTCAAGAAGTGAGAGAGGACAATCTTCTGACTACTATCGAGGAAGCGCGAGAACTCGAACAGGTACTTCGGATCGGATGACTTCCTCGCCGATTCGGAGTGGACGGCCAAGTGGCCTTCATAGGACCTCCGACCGTACAAGATCGTATCCACTGAATCATACCGATTGATCCACATCTCGGTGAACCCTTCACCAGGTTCCTCCGACCGAACATCAGACCCCGGATACTTGGGGAACTCGCCATACCCGTCGAGAGTCATGTACATGTTCACAGTGATCTTTCGAGTCAAGTTCGACCCCATTCTGCCCTTGCCGTTTCTCACTAGATAAGGGCGAACTTTTCAGTGCTGGTGGGGCGGGTGGGATTTGAACCCACGATCACTGGTGCCCGAGACCAGTATCTCTGGTCGGGCGACGCCCTTAGACCATGCTGTCCCCACTCTTTGGTGGTCTGGACCACCGCCCCGCTGCTCGGGCGTGAGAATAGAATAGGAAGATAAACCCATTCAGTACGAGAGCAATCGAGAACAAGATCGAGCAGGGTTCCGATATTCGGCTTATTTGCTCCAGACCTCTCCACCAGTGTAAGGATCCAGAAAGTTCAGCTGCATATCCAAGACCTGCTGGTATATCTTCCCAGCATCTGTCCTCGAGAAATGAGTCACACGGTCATCCTGCGCAATATTGACCATTCTCGTACGGACCAATACTCCACTGGGACCAAGAAGCCTTTCGAACGCCTTGTCGTCTCCTCCAAAAGGTCCGTTTAGCAACGTACTTTTGGCACACTTGTCAGTGTAGAGCTCTATCAGTTTCAGAATCGTCAGTCTCTTTTCTGCCTCTTTTCTGGTCTCAGGTGATAATGGCAAGGGGCCCTACCGGCCGAGCTTGTCAGCCAACATCCAAAGTCGGCTATATCTGCTTCTTAGAACGAGATAGCTGCGAAACGCATAGATGGACAGGACGAAGAGAATGATGTCAAGAACTATCTCAGGAATCAGGACGGAAAGATTATTCGGATTAAACCGCGGCCCTACCGGAAACGGTTGATACCGTAAGTAGATCTCCACAAGCAATCTTATCGTTGAAGATAGCGCCAAGAAAAAAGCTACCATTGATATCGCCGCCTGCACCCACATTCCTCGAACAATATCATCAGCCAGCTGATGGACATCCTGCCGGAAGGCGGTGAGTAGCTCCTTCAGAACGGGATCGTCTACAGATGACATAGCCTAGCTTCCCAGTTCAATCCCGTCTCGTCCTATGTGAACCTAGCAAGCTCAAGACGGAATTTAAGCAAATTCCTAGGAGAATCCAGATGATTCGACTCCCATTAGCTGTAGCAGAGTGAGGTGAAATGGCAGAACAAATAAACGATCAAAAAACCGCGGGGAGAAAGTTCACTACAAGCTCAGTCTTGCTCTTGACACTCATGGTCGGACTAGCATCTGGACTCGTAGCATACGAAATAGGGACCATAGGCTTAGCGAACGGGCTCGGACTCAACCCAACGACACTTCAAAACAATACTACAAGCGACCCGGCAACAACCAACGCAGGACTGCGATGGGGACGTGGAGTCTTTGGTGGACAAGGAGGACTCGTCTTCGGTGCATCAAGCCAAGTCGCCAACGTTTCAGTGACAGGTTTCAACATCTCCGGCAGTAACCAGCTGACAGTAAACTTAGCGTACACAGGCTCAGGAGCGACACCAAGCGTAACAATAGTCGCGCTCTCACGTGTACTGTCCGGCACCACATGCCTCACATTGTCAGGTAGCACAATCAGCCAAAGCGGCTGGACATCACCAGCAACCGTTACGGTAAACATGCCAGGAACCGGCTCGCTGTCGTCAGCCCGAAGAATCATGGTCCTGATCGTTCCCTACACAGGAGCGTAAGACGCAGGACTAGACAAGTTCTAGTCTCCCCTCTCCCCTTCCTCTCTTTTGTCAAGACTATGCCAGTTGAAAGTTAGCACCTCCCAGTTCGGACTTCAAGACGGGATCATCCCTTCTCTCAATCACACTAAATTTTTAAACAACGTTTTGATGCCGTGGGATGAGCAGATTTCTTTCTTTGCAACGCTCTTATGAGAGGCTCAGCACAGAAGTTCTCGATGCTGCCTCTGCCCCGGTAAGATTGCAAGTACTGAAGCTTCTCTCGTCCAAGGGACCTCTACCCTATACGGAGATAATGTACGCGTCCAAATTGGACCCGGTCCGGGACGCTGGAAAATTCGTCTACCATCTCAAAACTTTACGAAAAGCGGGACTCGTAAGTGTTGAGAAAGGTACCAAGAAGTACGGGATAACTGAGCTAGGCAAAGTCCTGGTCGAATTCTCGCGAGACTTAGAGGAGTATCTCGCAGTGAAACGTGGACGCCTCTTTGTCCGTACATCCCGTATGACAATCGAAGAGTTCGATAGGACACGGATCGCGAGTTCCCTAGTCAAGGAAGCTGGCATGCCGCAAAGTCTAGCAAATGAGATAGCAACTGAAGCGGAAGAGAGACTGTTGAAGATTAGTACCAGCTACCTAACCGCACCCTTGATCAGGGAACTCGTCAACACAATACTCGTCGAGAGAAAACTCGACGAATACAGGCACAAACTCACTCGCCTCGGCCTCCCTGTGAACGATGTAACCATCTTACTGAAAGAAGCGAGTACGAGGCGACTCGATCCGGGATGGGTAGAACGATCGGCCGGCACCGCCGTCACAGAGGAATATGTTTTGCTCAACAGTCTGCCAAGAGACCTAGTTGACGCCCACTTATCTGGACAGATACATCTGGACCAACCGGATTCCTGGATACTCAAACCCAGCAAATTCTTCCACAACATACGAGTAATACTCCAACACGGGTCACCAGGAACGCCCGCGCCTCACTCACTTGAGTTTGCAATAGGAACCATCCTCAAGCTTGTCCGGACTGGCGATGGACAAGTTGCCAGGGAACAGGTTTTCGACAATCTCAACGTGTTCCTCGCCCCGTTCCTTAGAGACGCTTCCACTCAACGTGTAAGGGACACTGTCATGCTATTCCTCAATGCGCTCAACTGGGACGGATTCTCAAATCTCATACCTCCAAGATTCACAATCGGTCTGGACAGACGAGTCCCGGAACGTTTGGAAGATGTTCGATCCATTGGACCGGACGGAAAGCAGTCCGGAGTTTACGGGGATTATCAGAGAGAGTCGGAAGAGCTTTTTCGAATTGTACTAGAGGCTCTAGTCGAAATAAGCCGGACCATCCCGCTTGTGAACCCGTCAGTAATACTCCGGCTCAGTAAGGAAGATCTTAACGAAAAAAGCGGACCTCTCGCTGTCGCTTACGAAAACTCGTCGACAAACGCGATCCCAAACTTCCTCATCGACAAGGAAGATTTTATGGCTAGTTCAGACGGAAGCATGATCCCAACAGGACACAACACGTCGCCGACCGTTGGCCAGGGCAGTGTCTTGGGCACCGTATTGATCAATCTCCCACGCGCCGCCTATGAAGCAGTGGGGCGAGATGAGAGACTCTTTCAGAACATTATGCAGGAAACAAGGCATGCCGTCAACGGTCTAAACCTCCGACGTCAACTCATCCAAGAAAGACTTGGCGAGGGACTACTCCCATTGCTCTCTTGGCGTCCAAACGGTGGAGCTTACTTCGATCCCAAGGGAGCGAGTGGAGAGATCGGCCTCCTCGGACTGGACGAAGCCATAGCCCATCATACTCACTCGCCTTTAGACGAGAAAGACAACCTAGGCTTAGTAAAGAAAATCATCGAATCGGCCAGAAAAGCTGTCCAAGAAAGCGAGACAAATGGTCTCGAGGTAAGAATCGGACTTCATGGTTCACCGGAAGCATCTGCTCGACTAGCGCGTGTTGACTCTGAAAAGTACGGATTCTCCACTATAGCATATCAGGGTTCTAAGAGACTGCCCTATTATACTGACATGCCGGCCCTGCCAGCCCTGCCAGCGACAAGAAAGATCCCACTCGACAAGCGAATATCCATAGAAGGAGAGATCCAAAGACTCCTCGACGGAGACGGACTCGTTCCCCTATGGATCAGTGAGAAGACTGATCCTCAAGGACTAGCAGAGCTCTCACGGAAAATCGCGGAGAGAGGCTCAAGCTTCTTCACGTATGCCAAGATGATCTCATACTGTCCACGTTGCCACAACACGACGACCGGGATAGGAGCTAGGTGTCAAAATTGTGGATCCGATCACCTCGTGACCCTTGGACGCTGCTCAGGAAGGACCCTACCACTTGAGATGTGGCCG
>Ga0209157_1002449_pt1 | contig 14809 bp, 14 predicted proteins | sample GraSoiAngelo_135_FD_185892 | JGI IMG/M metagenome (GOLD analysis project Ga0209157, IMG submission 185892) | Grasslands soil microbial communities from the Angelo Coastal Reserve, California, USA - 14_0929_05_40cm (SPAdes) (version 2) | ecosystem: Environmental > Terrestrial > Soil > Grasslands ... | reverse complement strand
GCAGAAGTGCGGCCCGCCACCGAAGGCCAGGTGGTCGTTCGGCCGCCGCTCGATGTCGAAGCGGTCGGGATCGGGGAAGACCTCGGGATCGCGGTCTGCCGCGGCGAGCATGCCCCACACCTTAGCGTCCCTGGGAAGTATCCTGCCGCCGAACTCGACGTCGGCGTGGAGGACGCGCGGGGTCAGGATGATCGGCCCGTCGTAGCGCAGGCACTCGTCGACGGCGCTCGCCGCGAGCTCCGTCCGCGCGCGCAACCTGGCGAGCTCCGCGGGATGGCGGATGAGCGCACGGATGCCGTTGCCGATGAGCCCGATCGTGGTTTCGAAGCCGGCAATCAGGAGCCCGATCGCCTGCGAGAGCAGCTCGGGCGGCGTCAGGCGATCGCCGGCCTCCTCGGCGCGGATGAGCGCCGAGAGCAGATCCTCGGAGAGGTGCCCCCGGCGGGCGGCGATCAGCCCGTCGAAGTACTCCGCCAGCGACGTGCCGGCGGCCTGCACCTCGGCGAGCGTCTCGGGCGGAAGGAACTGGGAGGCGAGGCCGAGCGTCGCCTTCGACGTCCACACCGTGAAGCGGTCGCGGTCCGCGACCGGGACGCCCAGCATCTCGCAGATGACGGTCGCGGGCACGGGGAGCGCCAGGTCGGCGATCACGTCCATCGTGCCGCGCCCGGCGAGCCGGTCCAGGCAGCCGTCGACGATGCGCTGGATCTGCGGGCGCAGCGCCGCGATGGCGCGCGGCGTGAAGGCACTGCTCACCAGGCGGCGGAGCCGCGTGTGGGTAGGGGGATCCTGCTGCAGCATGAACACGCGCTGGCCAATGAGCGACTCGTCCACGCCGGGCAGGACGCCGTCGGTCGTGCGCACGCCCGCCGGCACCTCGTGCAGCAGCCGGTTCACGTCGGCGTAGCGCGTGAGGCGCCAGATGCCGACCGGCATCTCGTTGACCGGGTCGATCTCGCGCAGGCGGGCGAGCGAGGGGTAGGGGTCGTCGCGGAAGGCCGGGTCGAACGGGTTGCAGCCGAGCCACGGGTCCTCGGCGGGCGGGGCGGTCTCGGGCGTCAGCATTCAGTCGGCCCTCGATCTCTGGAGGAAGAGGTCGTCGACCGCCGGCGCGAGGTCGGGTAGGCGCGGGTGTGGAGCTCGCCAGGGGCCGGCCTCGCCATGGGCGCGAGGCTAGTCGTGCGTGCGGGGCGAATCAATGTGTTGATGACCTTGCCGCTGGCCGGCCATCCAAGGAGTCGCAGGCGTCCTTGCAGCGTTGGCTCAAGTCTCGGGGACTGCCACGGCCGGGGCGGTTGCAGTTTCGCCGCCCGGATCCTAGGTTCGCGCGATGGTCGGCATCACCTCGTACGGCGCCTACGTCCCCATGCTCCGCCTCCCCCTGGCGGCGATCGGCGGCGGCGCCGCGAAGCCTGGCGGCCCCGAGAAGGCGGTCGCCAACTGGGACGAGGACGCGGTGACCATGGCGGTGGCGGCGGCGATCGACTGCCTGCGGGGCGTCGACCGTGCGAGCGTCGACGGCGTCCTCTTCGCCTCCACCTCCTACCCGCTCAAGGAGAAGCAGGCGGCGGCTCTCGTGGCGCGCGCGCTCGATCTCCGCCGCGACGTGATGACGGCGGACCTGGGCGACTCGCTGCGGGCCGGCACGACCGCGCTCCGCACTGCAGCCGACGCCGTCAAGGCCGGCTCCGCGAAGCGCGTGCTGGTGGTCGCCGGCGAGACGCGCCTGGCGGCACCGCGCTCGGCGCTCGAGCCGAGCCTGGGCGACGGCGCCGCGGCCTTCCTGGTGGGCGAGGATGACGTCGCGGTCGCGCTCGCGGCGAGCCACACGGTCGCGGACGAGATCATCGACGTGTGGCGCAGCGAGGGCGATCCGTTCGTGCACGCGTGGGAGGACCGCTTCGTGGTCGACCACGGCTATCGCACCAACGTGCGCGAGGTGGTGCGGGGGCTTCTCGCGAAAACCGGGCTCGGCCCGAAGGACTTCGCGAAGCTCGTCCTCTACGGCCCCGACGCGCGCAGCCACGCGGCGCTGGTGCGCGAGCTCGGCTTCGAGCCGCCGCAGGCGCAGGACGCGCTCTTCGGGAAGGTCGGCAACGCGGGGACGGCGTTCGCGCCGCTTCTCCTCGCCGCTGCGCTGGAGGGTGCGCGGGCCGGCCAGCGCATCCTGCTGGTCGGCTACGGCGACGGCGCCGAGGCGTTCGTGCTCGAGACGACGCCGGTGGTGGAGCGGCTCGAGGGGCGCCGCGGCGTCTCGTGGCACCTCGCGCGCCGCGCCGAGCTGCCGAGCTACGACCTCTACCTCCGCTTCCGCCAGCTGCTCGCCACCGAGCACGACCGCCGCGCCGGCGCCGGCATCTCCGCCACCAAGCACTTCCGCGACCGCGACGACGACGTGACGCTCGCCGGGCTCCGCTGCCGGCGCTGCGGCTGCGTGCAGTACCCGCGCCAGCGCGTCTGCTTCCGCTGCTTCGCGCGGGACGACTTCGAGCGCGTGCGCCTCTCCGACAAGCTCGGCTCGGTCAAGTCCTTCACCTTCGACAACTTCGCCGGGAGCCCGAACCCGCCCCTCGTCGCGACCGTGGTCGACGTCGAGAGCGCGCGCCTCTACCTCCAGATGACCGACGCGAGCCCGAAGGAGGTGCGGCTCGACCTCGCGGTGGAGCTCGTCTTCCGGAAGATGCACGACGCGGGCGGGACGCCCAACTACTACTGGAAGTGCACGCCGGTCAGGTAGGCGGGCGTGCCGTGCGCTCCCCGTCCGCCGTTGTCGCGCCGCCAGAAGCAGTCCGCTCCGCATGGGTCCAGGCACACCGGCGCGAGATCGCCAGCGCCCTCGGCATCCCCACGATCGCCGAGTGACGACTACGGCGGCGTCGTCAGCGGGTAGCGCACCCGTTTGACCGCGTGCGCGCAATCGGAGAGAACGTCCCTCGGGAGGAGGGGGCGTGAAGCGCGAGGACTGCATTCTCTTCAGCGGCGGCGCGACCGGCACGGAGGCGGCCTGCGGCGCCGCCGCGCAGCGCCACGGCGTCGACGAGGTCAACTTCACCTTCGAGGGGCACAACCCCGTACGCGAGCGTGGTCGGCGCATCCTGACGGGCGCCGAGCTGCGCCGCGGCGACGTGGGCCTCGGCTACGTGAGCAAGCTCATGCACCGGAAGTTTCCCGACACGCCGCTCTTCCGCAAGGTGCTGCAGACGATCTGGCACCAGGTGCACAACGCCCAGGAGATCTTCGTCGTGGGGAAGATCAACCCGGACGACACCGTGACCGGTGGCACGGGCGTGGCTGGCGAGTACGCGAAGATCCTGCACAAGCCGCTCTACGTCTTCGACCAGGAGCGCGACCGATGGTTCTGCTGGAGCGGCGAGGGATGGCGCGCCGAGGATGCCCCCCTCATCCGGCAACCCTGCTTCTGCGGCACGGGCACGCGCTTCCTCCGGCCCAACGGCCAGGCGGCGATCGACGCGCTGTTCGTGCGGACCTTCGCGTAGGGGTTCCGGGGAAGCGTTTCGCGCGCGCCCCTTGCAGCGCCGGACGGCGGATCGTAGGCTCCCGAGGCGATGAACCCGCACGCCATTCGCGACCAGGTCGCCATCGTCGGCATGGGCTGCTGCAAGTTCGGCGAGAACTGGGACAAGGACCCGCAGGACATGATCGTCGAGGCGGCCTACGAGGCGTACGAGGACGCCGGCCTCGAGGACCCGCACAAGCAGATCGAGGCCGTCTTCTGCGGCGCGCAGTACCCGTCGAAGGGGACGGCCGAGGTGGCCGACGCGCTCAAGATGTACGACCGGCCGGTCAGCATGGTGGTCAACTACTGCGCCACCGGCACCGACGCCTTCCGCTACGGCGTGTTCGCGGTCGCGTGCGGCATGTACGACACCGTGCTGGTGGTCGGCTTCGACAAGCCGAAGGATCGCGGCGTGTCCGGGCCGAGCGTCGCCGTGACCGGCGTGCGCGGGCTCCCGGCCACGCCCGCGGGCTGGTTCTCGCACTGCGCCGCGCGCTACTTCGAGACCTACGGTGCGGGGCGCGAGGACCTGGCGCGCATTGCGGTCAAGAACCACCACAACGGCACGCTCGCGCCCAAGTCGATGCTGAAGCGCGAGATCACGGTCGACGACGTGCTGAAGGCCCGCATCATCTCCTGGCCCTTCGGCCTCTACGACTGCGCCGCGCAGTCCGACGGCGCCGCGGCCGCGATCATCACCCGCCGCGAGCTGGCCAAGCGCTTCCGCGACGACTTCGTGCTCGTGCGCGCGATCGCGATCGCGCTCGCGCCCGATCCGAAGGAGGACCCGGACTTCGACTTCCTGCGCTGGAAGCCGACCGTCTACGCGGCCCGGCAGGCGTACGAGCAGGCCGGCATCGCGAACCCGCGGAAGGAGATCGATCTCGCCCAGGTGCACGACTGCTTCACGCTGACCGAGCTGCTCGCCTACGAGGACCTGGGCTTCTGCGAGAAGGGCGCGGCGAAGGAGTACATCAAGAGCGGCACCTTCGAGCTCTCCGGCGAGCTCCCCGTCAACACCGACGGAGGCTTGAAGACCTTCGGCCACCCGACCGGCGCGACCGGCGTGCGCATGATCTACGAGAACTACAAGCAGCTCCAGGGGAAGGCGGAGAAGCGGCAGGTGAAGGGGAAGCCGACGGTGGCGCTCAGCCACAACATCGGTGGCGCACCGCAGGCGTGCGGCATCTGCATCGTGGCACTGCCGTGAGCGACGTGCGCATCACCGTGAGCGAGCGCCACGGCCGGCGCTGCGCCAGCTCGGGGGCCAGGTGGGAGCCGATCGTCGGCTACTCCCGCGCCGTCCGCAGCGGGAACGTGATCGCGGTCACCGGCACGGTCGGCATCAACGCCGACGGCACGTACGCGCCGTCCGTCGCCGAGCAGACGGCACGCGCGCTCGAGATCATCCGCGCGGCGCTCGGGGCGCTCGGCGGGCGGCTCGAGCACGTGATCCGCACGCGCATGTTCGTGACCGACATCTCCCGGTGGGAGGAGGTCGCGGCGGCGCATGGCACGGTGTTCCGGGAGATTCGACCCGCGACGACGATGGTCGAGGTCGCGCGTCTGATCGACACCGACGCGCAGATCGAGATCGAGGCCGACGCGATCGTGCCTCCCGACGCGTAGCGGGCCGCCGTCCGGGAGGCCTCTTCCGTTGACTGCGAAGCCGGAGCGACAATATGCACGGGGGGCAACCGGGCTTCCCGTCCTGGAGTGCTACACGGGCGGCCCTCGCAGGCTATCACCACCGGTGCGGAGATGACGGCGGGCGAGAACCCGCGGGAAGTCAGAGGCTTAGTCGGACGTCGAGGTTGTCGCTACGTGGGCGGGCGTCGTCAGGGTGGTGGCGATACGCAGACCTGTCGAAGTATTGTTAGGCCGCAAACAGAGGTGACTCAATGATCAACAATCCGGAGACGGTATTTCTCGCATATGTGCGGGCGTTTGAGACCTTGGATCCTGAGGTAGTTTTGCCGTTCTATAACCTTCCGAGCATGTTTGTTACACCTCAGACCGTTTTCGCGGTGCCAGATGCCAATACCGCGCGCGCGTTGCTTTCGCAAGTCATGGGGCAGTTGCGGAGCCAATCCTATCGTCGCACCGAGGTGCTCGGTCTTACGGTTCGTAAACTCTCGCCTGGGCTAGCTTCTTGCGCTGGCGTGTTCGTGCGCTTCACTACCGGCGGTGAAGAAATTGTTCGGCTTGGGTTCACCTACACCATGCAAAATGCCGCAGGTGTGTGGAAAATTGTTGTTGCGGTCGTGCATGAACCGGTTGCGGCCTAACCAGCGGGTGAAGCTGACGTTTCCCGCCGCTGGCGCGTCGGTAAACGCAGCTTACCCTTATACGTTAGGCGTCATGATGCATCCGCGGCACCACCGTGACGGGGTCGTAACCCGACCCTGTCCAAACAACGGCGAATCGAAAGGCGAACGATCATGCCCACAGGCACCATCCGACTGCACCGCGTGCTCCGGACGAATCCCGAGCGCGTCTATCGCGCGTTTTTGGACGCTGACGCTATCGCCAAGTGGCTTCCGCCATACGGGTTCACCTGTAAGGTTCATCACATGGATGCCACCGTTGGCGGCACCTACAAGATGTCGTTCAAGAACTTCACGACAGGCGACGGTCACTCCTTTGGCGGCGAGTATCGTGAACTGGTGCCGTTCGAAAAGATTCGCTACACGGACAGATTCGACGACCCTAACCTTCCCGGAGAAATGCAGACGACCGTGACCTTCAGGCAAGTGTCGTGCGGAACTGAGCTCAACGTCGTGCAAGAAGGGCTGCCTGAAGCCATTCCAATCGAGATGTGCTACCTCGGCTGGCAAGAGTCGCTCGCACAACTTGCGAAGCTTGTCGAACCCGAGATTCCAGGGTAGCAATGCCTAACCCTGCGTTGAAGGCGACGCGCGTGAGGCGAGCAGAGCCCTGCGAGAGGCAGTGGGCGTGCAGCTCAACGGCCGATCGGGGACTGCCAGCGGGGAGATGATCGATGCCGATTCGCGCAGGGAGTACAGCCTCCGAGGTCAACCAAGCGATTTCCGGTACGTTCCCGGCCCTGCTTGGTATCGAATACGTCGACGTCCGTCCCGGACACGTCGTCTCATGCTTGGAGGTCCGCGCCGACCTCCTCGCTCCCACCAACGGGCTTCTTCATGGTGGAGCGCTGATCACGCTGGCCGACAGTGCGTGCGGCATCGGCGCCGCCCTGAGCCTTCCCGAAGGTGCTCGCGGCCACGCCACCGTCGAGCTCAAAGCGAACTTCCTGGCGCCCATGCGTGAAGGCAGAGTCCGATGTGACGCTCAGCTCGTCCACGGTGGGCGCTCCACTCAAGTGTGGGACGCTACACTGACGGACGAGCAAACGGGCAGGCCAGTCGCCGTGTTCCGTTGCACCCAGCTTGTATTTCGCGACTGAAATGCGTCGCGCCCCGGGTTCGTGAGTCAGCCCTCGAAGCAATCGTGGCTCAGGGAGACGCAGCCGCCGAGCTCGTGCCCGGGACCCGCGGCGCGCGCACGAAGTCGGGCCGGTCGCAGGTCCAGCACTTGACCTTCGGCCAGAACTCCCGGATCGGCACCGCGAGCCCACGGCACACGGTGATCGGCATCCTCATCCGATCGGGCATGCAGTAGTCACACGAAACCGTGGCCCGCGTCTCCACGCGCTCGAACCAGGGCGCGAGGAATGCCTCGGGAATGTTGACGGCGATCGCGACCTCCCCCGAGCCGTCTCCCGGTCCCCAGAGATAGTAGTTCTGGTAGCCGCTCACCGCTCGCGGCAGGCCGTATCTTCCGCCGAAGAAGTCGATCGCCCCCGCTTCTCCGTAGGCAGCCCCCCAGATCATGGCGCGCGATCTCTCGTCCGGCGGGAGGCTCTCGTAGACCTTCGCGACCTCGGCGACCAGCGACTCCCAGCCGAGCTCGTCGGCGAAGATCTGCGGCACCTCACCCATCCGCCGGGTCTCGGGCCTCACCTCCCTCATCGGGAGCGCGGCGAGGTACTTCGGCAGCATGGAGATCGGCAGAACCGGCAGCGCATAGGGCGCGAGCAGCGCGCCGCCGACGAGCAGCGTGGCGAGGGTTGCGCCTCGCAGCCAGCCGAGGTGCGACCGGGCGCTCAGGCGCTCGAGGGCGACGGCGCCTGCGGCCATGGGCAGGGGATAGATCGGCGCGAGGTAGTAGGTCTTGGCCTGCATCGCCATGAACCAGAAGAACGACACGAGGAACGTCCAGCCGAGGAACCGGAACGGCTTCACGCTCGGATGGCGCAGGAGGAAGAACGCCCCCGCCAGCCACAGCGGAAAGGTGAGCGGGTGAACGATTTCGACCTGCCCCCACACGAACTCGAGCGGCGTGACCGGCTGATGCTGGTAGAGCTTCGCGTTGCGGAGCAGCTCGAGCGTCGGCCAGCCGTGCTCGATCTGCCAGAGGAGGTTCGGGAGGGCGACCAGGAGCGCGAGCAGCGCGCCGCCGAGCAGCCACCTCGTGAGAAGCAGCCGGCGCTGTGCGGTGAGGAGGAGTCCCACACCGAGCGCGATGACGAAGAAGGCGATCGAGTATTTGTTGAGGAAGCCGACGCCGGCGACGAGGCCGAACGGCAGCCAGAACCTCGGGTCCTCCCGCCGCACCATCCGGATGGCGACCCAGACGGAGGTCATCCAGAAGAGCGGCTCGAACGCATTCATCGTGAGGACGCCCTGGAGGGCGAGGTAGACCGGCGCGACGAGGACCGCGACGGCGGCGGCGAGCTGGGCGAAGCGGCCGCCGCCGAGCTCGCGGGCGATCCGGCCGGCGAGGAAGACGAGCAGCGCGCCCGAGACCGCCGGGAGGAGGCGGATGGCGAAGAGCGAATCGCCGAGCAGCAACCGCGAAGCTCTGGCCACCGCGGCGACGAGCGGGGGCATGTCGACGTAGCCCCAGGCGAGATGGTCGCCGCAGGCGAGGAAGTAGAGCTCGTCGATCCAGTAGCCGTACCGGCCGCTCAGGACGAGGTGGAGGGCGAGCTTCGCGAGCGCGACGCTCGCGAGCATCCCGACGTCGCCCCTGGAGGGAGTCAGCTCACGCCCCATGTCGGCCTCCCCTGACGAGGACGCTTCTCTCCCACTTTTCCATCGAGAGCCAACCCGTCTTCCCGCGTTGACACCCGAGCCCAAGCCATATTCGTTCGACCCCACACCGTCCCGGCGGCCCGCGCGGGCCGCCATTCAGACGAGGTCGACCATGCGAACGTCGCGAAGCGGCTTGCTGCTGGCACTCGCCACCCTTGTGAGCCACGCCGGCCCTGCCCGCGCGCAGTGTCCGGGCGGCGGCTCCCCCGATCCGATCTGCGTGCCGACGGCCGTCTGCACGCGCTACGGCAACGACCCGGCGCCATACGACCCCGCCGACGTGGCGGTGGTCCCGAGCTGCTTCGGCGGCGCGCTGCTGGGACCCGTCCCGGACCGGAACGGCACGCCGCGCTACGCCTGCCTCTACCAGCCCAGCGCCATCTCCACGGCACGGCTGCCGCTCGTCGTCTACCTGCACCCCTCGCTCGCGACCGCCGACTCGGTCTGGCAGGTGACCAACCTCACGACCTTCGTGAACAGCGCCAACGTGAGCGACGACTCGGCGCGCCCGGGCTTCATCCTGCTCGCGCCCGAGGGACGGAAGACCTGCCACTACTACCCGCAGCCGGACCAGCGCCAGACGGGGTGGGACAACTGGTACCGCGACTTCGACCCGAGCGACGCCGCCGAGAACGTGGACGCGTGGGCCATCGACCGCTTCGTCGCCCAGCAGGTGGCGAGCGGCCGGGTCGACACGAACCGGATCTACGTGACCGGCTGGTCGAACGGCGCCGCCATGGGGTACATCTATGGTCTCAGCCGGCCGAGCATCGCGGCCGTTGCGGTCTACAGCGCGCCCGATCCCTGGCACGCCTTCAACGACCCGTGTCCCCAGGTCCCCGTCGTGAACGGGTCGAGCACCGTGGACAGGTACCGCCTCACCAGCCTGGGCGCGCCGACCATGCACGTCCACAACGACTGCGACATCGTCGGGCTCTGCCCGAACGGCGAGCGGCTCACGCGGCTGCTGCTCCCGCTCGGCATCGGCGTGCAGGACGCGATCATCGACACGGCGAGCCTGCCCGCGAACGGCTGCGTCGACGCCTGCGGGACCGACCCGAACGCCAGCTACGACCCCTGCACGAACCCGTTGGGCACCACGGTCGGGGTGGGCAACCACGTGCGCTGGCCCTACGACTGGACGGCCGCCATCCTCGACTTCTTCCGCGTGCACCCGCTCGGCGCGCGCGGTCGCTGAGCGGCGCCGGCGTCCGACGGCGCTCCCGGGACGTCCTTGCGCGAGCTTGGGCCGCTCGGGCAGGAGGCTCCCACCTCCATGCTCTCCCGCGACTTCTCGCTCTACCTCGCCAGCCGCTTCTGCAGCGCGGCTGCGATGATGATGCTGAGGGCCGCGATCGGCTGGCACGTCTTCGCGCTCTCGCACTCGGCCTTTCATCTCGGGCTCATCGGGCTCGTCCAGTTCGTGCCCGTGCTCTGCCTCATGCTGGTGGGCGGCGCGCTCGCCGACACCTACGATCGCCGCACCATCATGATGCTGGCGCAGGCGGTGCCGCTCGCGTGCTCGCTGGCCCTCTGGCTCGCGACCCGCAGCGGCCTGGCGAGCCTGCCTCTCCTCTACGCGACGGTGGTGGCGGTGGGGGCGGCGTGGGCCTTCGACAGCCCCTCGCGCGCGGCGCTCCTCCCGACGCTGGTGGCGCGCGACGCCTTCCCGCGCGCGGTCACCATCGCGGCCACGAACCAGGCGCTCGCTTTCACCACCGGCCCCGCCCTGTGCGGCTGGGTGATCGCCGCCGCGGACGTGGCGAGCGTCTACGCCGTGCAGGCGGGGCTCATCGCCGCCTCGCTCGTGGCGCTCGCCCTCATGGGCACGAGGCGGCGGGCGGCGGCCGGCGGGGTCGTCAGCCTGGCGGCAATCCGCGAGGGGCTCGCCTTCGTCCGCCGCAACCCGGTGGTCCTAGGCTGCATGAGCCTCGACATGTTCGCCGTGATCTTCGGGGGCGCCGCCGCGCTGCTGCCCATCTACGCGACCGAGATCCTGCGCGTCGGCCCGCGGGGCTACGGGCTCCTCACCTCCTCGCTCGAGCTGGGCGCGCTCGTGATGTCGCTCGCGCTCACCATCCTGCCGCCCATCCGGCGCGCTGGGGTGGCGCTGCTCGCAGCGGTGAGCGTCTACGGCCTCGCCACCATCGTCTTCGGGCTCTCGCGCTGGTTTCCCCTCTCGGTGCTCGCCTACATGACGGTCGGCATGGCCGATCAGGTGAGCGTGCTGATGCGCGGCACGGCGATCCAGCTCTCCACCCCCGACGCGCTCCGCGGCCGGGTGAGCAGCGTCAGCATGATCTTCATCGGCGCCTCCAACCAGCTCGGCGCCGCCGAGTCGGGCTTCGTCGCCGCCCTCACCAGCGCGCCCTTCTCGGTGGTGAGCGGCGGGGTGGCCTCGCTCCTCGTGCTGGGGATCGTCGCCGCGGCGCTGCCAGAGCTCCGGCGCTATCGGATCGATGGCGCGGCCGCTTGACGCCCCGCCCGTTGCCGCGTTGACGCTCGCGGGCGGGCGGTGCTAACCGCGCTCTCGTGGAGCGCGTGATCATCATGACCGGCATCGGAGGGCAGGGCATCCAGCTGGTCGCCAAGCTGCTCGCGCAGGCCGCCATGCGCGAGGGCAAGCAGGTCATGATGTTCGGCCTCTTCATGGGGATGATCCGTGGTGGCTCGAGCGAGTCGACGGTCGTCATCGCCGACCGGGAGATCCTCACGCCCCCGATCGTGCCATCGGCCTGGGCCCTCCTCGCCATGCATCCCGAGGGGCTGCCGGCGCTCGGCAGCAAGGCCGAGCCCGGCGGCGTGCTCGTCTTCAACTCGAGCCTGGTGACGGCGCCCGTGTGGGACGGGATCAGCCGCGTCCCCGTGCCGGCCACCGAGATGGCGAAGGCGATGGGGCAGCCGATGGGCGCCAGCATGATCGCGCTCGGCGCGCTCGCGGCCACGACCGGAGTCGTCGCCGTGGCGTCGCTGCACGCGGCGCTCGGCGAGGTGCTGCCGCCGCACCGCCGGAAGCTGATCGACACGAACACGCTCAGCATCACGCGCGGCGCGGAGCACGTCGCCGCGGCGGAGCGGGTGGCCGCCTGGGGGTGAAGAGCCGCCGCGTCGTTGACCCTCCGGGACCTGCGTGTTACGGCTCGGCACGATGCCGCGCCAGCCCGCCACGGTCACCATCGACATCGAGACCTGCAAGGGCTGCATCCTCTGCGTCGAGGTCTGCCCGCCGCGCGTGCTGGTCATGTCCGAGGACACGAACCGCATGGGCTACCGCTATCCACTGCTCCTCGACGGCTGCACCGGCTGCGAGCTCTGCTACAAGATCTGTCCCGACTATTGCTTCGAGGTGTATCGCGGGCCGGCCGAGGCGGACGCATGACCCGGGTGCTCATGGAGGGAAGCCACGCGATCGCCGAGGCGGCGATCCAGGCGGGCTGCCGCTTCTACGCCGGCTATCCGATCACGCCCTCGACCGAGATCCTCGAGTACATGTCGCACCGCCTGCCGCAGGTGGGCGGGGTGTGCATGAACGCCGAGAGCGAGCTCGAGGCGATCAACATGGTGTGGGGCGCGGCCGGCTGCGGCGTGCGCGCCATGATCGCGTCGACCGGGCAGGGCATCAGCCTGATGCAGGAGTCGTTCGCCGAGCTCGCCAACGCCGAGATCCCGTGCGTGATCGTCAACATGATGCGCGGGCAGGGCGACTACTACCAGGCGACGCGCGGCGGCGGGCACGGCGACTACCGCCACATCGTCCTCGCGCCGCACACGGTGCAGGAGGCGGTCGATCTCGTGATGCTCGCCTTCCACCTCGCCGACCGGTGGCGCAACCCGGCGCTCGTGCTGGGCGACTTCGTCCTCGGCCACACCTCCGAGGCGGTCGAGTTCCGCCAGCGCGACGAGAGCGACCTCCTGCCGAAGACCTGGGCGGCCACCGGCAAGGGCACGCGGAAGTCGCACAACGTGACGCCGCTCGGCGCTCCCGAGAAGCTCGACCTGAAGCCGGGCGACCATTACCAGGCGATCGCCGCCAAGCTGCCGCGCCTGGCCGCGGCCGAGTCGCGCGCGGAGACCGGCCTCCTCGACGACGCCGAGGTCGCGGTGGTCGCCTTCGGCTCGCCGGCGCGCTTCGTCAAGTTCGCGGTGCACGCCTGCCGCGCGCAGGGCATGAAGGTGGGTTGGGTCCGGCCGATCTCCCTCTGGCCTTTCCCGGCCGAGACGGTGGCGGCGGCCGCCGGGCGCGTGCGTGCGCTCGCCGTCTTCGAGCAGAACGCCGGGCAGATGATCGACGACGTGCGCCTCGCGGTGCTGGGCAAGGTGCCGGTCGTCCCGATCGGCGGCATCAGCCACGACCCCTCGGGCTTCGGTGTCGGGCCGGCGCTCCAGCCGGCCAACATCATCGCGAAGATCACCGAGGTCTATCGCGGCAAGGCGGCAGCATGAGCGAGCCCGCGCTGAAGAAGGTCTCGGCCAAGCCGGATCTGCTCCTCTCGACGCACCACTCGCTCTGTCCGGGCTGCGGCGAGCCGCTCGCGCTGCGCGTCATCCTCGAGCTGCTCGCCGAGCTGGGCGTCGCGGAGCGGACGATCTGCGTGTGCGGCATCGGCTGCTACACCGCCTTTCCCGGGATCATCGACGTGGACGTGCTGCAGGCGCTCCACGGGCGCGCGCCCTCGGTCGCGACCGGCGCCAAGCGCGTCCTGCCCGACCGCTTCGTCTTCACCCTCCAGGGCGACGGCGACATGGTCTCCGAGGGCCTGCAGGAGATCATCCACTGCGCGGCGCGGGGCGAGCGGTTCACCGCCGTGCTGCTCAACAACGGGGTCTTCGGCGAGACCGGCGGGCACATGACGACCACCAGCGTGCTCGGCCAGCGCACCAAGACCACCATGGACGAGGGCCGGGTGGCCGAGAAGCACGGCTACCCGATCAAGATCGCGGACTTGGTAGCTCTGGTGGACGGCTCGTCCTACGTCGCGCGCGGCGCGATGCACACGCCGGCCGCCATCGCGTGGACGAAGCGCATCCTGGGCGAGGCCTTCCGCGTCCAGCTCGAGGGCCAGGGCTTCTCCTTCGTCGAGATCCTCACCATGTGCCCGACCGACTGGTACGTCGAACCCTCCGAGACGCCGGACTGGATCGAACAGAACTTCACGGGCACGTACCCGCTCAAGATCCTGAAGAGCCCCTGAGTCTCCGCTCCGCAGCGCTGGCGCTCGTCCTCCTCGCGGCGTCTCCGGCCCGTGCCGTGAACCATCTGATCGCCATCGACGAGGTGCTCGGCAGCTGGCAGGGCGACGACTCCGTCCAGTTCGTCCAGCTCCGCATGCTCGCTGCCAGGCAGCAGCTCCTCTCCGACGGCGGCGGCACGCGCGGCCCGGCCGTGCTCGTCTTCGACGACGCGAGCGGCTCGCCCGACACGCGGCGGGTCTTCACCTTCACGCACGACCTGGCGATCGGGCTCGCGGGCTCGCACATCCTGCTCGCCACGCCCGGGCTCACGAGCCTAGCCGGCTTCGCGCCCGACTTCGTCCTCCCGCCGGGCATGCTCGCGCCGCGCGACGGCCGGGTGTGCTACTTCGTGAACCCGCCGCAGGCCGCCGGCCAGCCGACCGGCGTGATCGACTGCGTCGCCTACGGCAAGTTCACCGGCGAGAACGGCCCGTTCGGCCCGCCCACGCCCATCACGCCCGACGATCGCGCGCTCCGGCGCCGCGCGCTCACCGGCCGCAACGTGGACGACTGGACGGGCGTCCTCAAGCCCGATCCGACGAGCGACGCCGGCAACGACCAGACGCTCGCCACGCTGTGCGGCGATGCCGCCGTCTCGCAGGGGGAGCAGTGCGACGGCGACGCGCTCGCCGGGGCCACCTGCGCCTCGCTCGGCTTCGCCTCCGGCATGCTCCAGTGCGCGCAGTGCCACTTCGATGCCAGCCGCTGCTCGTTCTGCGGCAACGGCGTGATCAACGGCCGGGAAGAGTGCGACGGTACCGACCTGGGCGGGCGCACCTGCGCCACGCTCGGCTTCACGGGCGGCACGCTCGGCTGCACCTCGGCCTGCCGTCTCTCGACGGGGAGCTGCGACCCGACCTTCTTCGTTCCGGGCGGCGGGCCGCCCGGGCGGGAGTGCCTGGCCGAGTGGCGGGTGATGAACGCCGCCGGTCGTCCCGGCGCC
>Ga0209157_1002446_pt1 | contig 14814 bp, 9 predicted proteins | sample GraSoiAngelo_135_FD_185892 | JGI IMG/M metagenome (GOLD analysis project Ga0209157, IMG submission 185892) | Grasslands soil microbial communities from the Angelo Coastal Reserve, California, USA - 14_0929_05_40cm (SPAdes) (version 2) | ecosystem: Environmental > Terrestrial > Soil > Grasslands ... | reverse complement strand
GACGGTGCTGCCGCAACACAAGCCTTGAGCGCGCTGAGTGACAAGGAAATTTGGATAGTTGATAAGGTCCAATTCAATCGCGCATTTGTCGAAGGCCTGATCGCACGCATGACCAACGACGAGCAGAAAGCGCAGTCGGCATTTACCGCTGCGCACGCGGAGCAGGAGAAAATCGTCGCGGCCCAGCCGGATTTCGGCCCGTCGTGGTGCGTGCTGGGCATGATCGACGCCGGCCTCGGCCGAAAAGAGGAAGCGCTGCGCGAAGGCCGCCGCGCACTCGAGCTTTTGCCAGTGGAGAAAGACGCACTCGTTGGCCAGTACCTGGTCAGATACTTTGCGGTGATTGCAGCGTGGGTTGGAGAAAAAGATCTCGCCTGCGAGCAGGTTGCCATCGCCGTCCGTCCGCCCAGCAACGTCAGGTTTGGCGAATTGAAACTGATGCCGTTGTGGGATCCGCTTCGAGGCGATCCGTGCTTCGAAGAAATCGTAGCCTCCCTCGCGCCGAAATAGTCTCTGTAGTGGCAGGCGTGCCGCCTGCATTTAGGCCAAAGCAGCCGACACGGCTGCCTCTACACTCCCAATCCGTGAAATCCGCGTAATCCATGGTTCCAAAGTCTTCTCCATTTTCCGCATAACCTCGCGCTGGTTTCCGTTCTGTACCTTAGTTAACGGCCAGAAATGACTTCTCACGACGAGGAGCCAATGAAGGTCAGAACAACAAACTTAAAAAGAAAGAAACAACAATGATGAAAACAAAACTAGTCAAGAGCATAACAAGCTCCTTACTCTTCGCGTGCGCGTTGGTCAGCCTGGTCGCCGCAATGGCGCTGGGCACGTCCGATACCGCGCGGGCGGCGCTCGGTCCGCAACCATGCGGCGTGTACATGCTGAGGGGTTCCTATCTATTCGCCACGCACGGGTGGAACATCGTCGGCGGTGTTGCGCAACCAAAAGCCATCGTAGAAGGGATCGATTTCAATGGAGATGGTACGCTGGTCAGCCCGTTCGCCACGGTCAGCATTAATGGCACGATTATCCATTCCAGCGGATCGCTAGGAACCTATACCGTAAACACGGATTGTACCGGCACGCTCTCATTTACCGGAGGTGCAAGCTTTGACATATTCGTCGAGGCAAGCGGCAGGCAGCTTTGGATGATCCAGACCGGTCCAGGCTCACCAGTGTTTGAGGGCACGGTAACACGCGTGCCTTAGTAAGAACTATTCGGCTCTTGCGACGAGATTCGACTCTTCTGACCGGTTACGGGGTTTGGCGCGTTCCATCCGCGCCAAACCCCTTTACTCACGAACAACCCTGGTCCCACGATGCAGACGCCGCAGCGCGGCGTCCCACGAACTCCAGCTACAGATCGGCGCTTTTCAAGATAGTCGCGCCAGCTTGTATCATTTCATCCAGGGCGCGATCGATGTCGCCATGCTCAAGCTCAATTCCGCGGCAGCCATCGAGGATGACGCGCGTGTTCAGTCCGAGGTGCCGAGCATCCAGCACGCTGTATTTGACGCAATAGTCCAACGCCAGGCCCATGAGGTAGATGTTCTTGACCGATCGCTTCTTCAAATAATCAGCAAGACCGGTTTCCCGGCGATGCGCGTTGTCGAAGAACGTGCTGTAGCTATCGATGCTTCGCTCGACGCCCTTGTGAAAAACATGAGCGATTCGGCTCGTGTCGAATGCGGGCGCAAACTCGGCGCCGTACGTGTTTTGAACGCAATGCACCGGCCATAGGATTTGTTCAATGCCGTCGAGCATAATCCGATCGCCAGGTTTTTTACCCGGATGATTTGCCGCGAAGCTGCCGTGATCAGGCGGATGCCAATCTTTAGTTGCAAGAACTAGCTCGAACTTTCGCTGCAATTTGTTTGCAAGCGCGATGATTTCGTCACCATGCGGCACAGGTAGTGCGCCTCCGGGCAGGAAATCATTCTGAAGATCAACAATGATTAGAGCGTTCATCTTGGATCTGCGTCTCGTGCTACGACCTCATTCGCCTCTCCCTTTCGGTCAAGGGAAGAGGACTAAGGTGAGGGGTTTTCCAGCGCATAGGATCCGCGATGCGAACCCTCACCCTACCCTCTCCCTTGCCAAGGGAGAGGCGGAAGAAGGCTCCGGATGAATGATTCACTTCAATTGTTCCTGGGCGCGCGCGATCAATGTGGCTCTTAACTCGTGCAATGATCGCTCGAGGCCGATTTTGTAAGGCGTCGGGTTCTTCAACCGCAAAATCTCGGGCGGCGCGCAATCGAGTTGTTTGCGCGCGTGCTCACGCGATGCCTCGAGGTTCGGCGTCTGGTAAACTAGTTGGTCTCGGCGGAAGACGGGCACTAGCAAATCGGAGTAGTCGGTCTTCGCAGGAATTTCCGTTTTCTTCTCCGTTTCAAGATCGACAACTACACAAGGTTCGCTTATCGCATGACCGGTTTCGTAAATCGCATCCGCGATGAATCTGCCGTCTGGCTGCTGAAACCGTCGAACCTGCAATAAGCCTGGGCATGAAGTCTTGGCAGCTTCATCGGAAAGCTTGATGCGGTATTGCCATTGACCGCCGGGATGGCGCACCGCGCCGAGCTTATAAATGCCGCCCAGAGCAGCGTCCGGCTGGCCGGTCGTAAGCTTTGTTCCCACGCCCCACATGTCGATCCTCGCGCCGCCCTGTTTCATGTCCGCGATAACGTGTTCGTCCAGATCACCCGAGCAGACGATTTTCGCATTTGTGAAACCAGCCTTATCGAGCATGCGCCGCGCCTCGATGCTCAATGCGACTCGGTCGCCGGAATCCAGGCGCACACCGATCATTTCGTGCCCTTCTTTCCGCAACTGGCTGGCTACGTCGATGGCATGACGCACTCCTTCGATGGAGTTGTATGTGTCCACCAGCAACACGCAGTTGTTAGGCATTGCGCTGGCATATGTTTGAAACGCCTCGTCCTCGCTCTCAAAAAACATGATCCAGCTGTGCGCTTGTGTCCCGCTCACTGGAATGCCGAATCGTTCGCCTGCCTGTAAATTCGATGTGCCGACGCAGCCGCCTATGTAAGCGGCGCGGGCTGCAGTCAACCCGCCATCCACGCCCTGCGCGTGGCGCAGACCAAATTCGATTACTGGATCATTCTTAGCAGCCAGACAGACGCGCGCTGCTTTCGTCGCGATCAGGCTTTCAAAATTCAAGATGTTCAGCAGGGTCGTCTCCAACAGCTGGCATTGGGCAACTGGACCGCTAACCCGGATCAACGGTTCGTTCGGAAAGACAAGTGTCCCCTCCGGTATTGCATCGATGTCGCAGGTCAAACGCAGATCGCGCAGGTAATCCAGAAAGCCAGAATCAAACAACGGCTTGCCATCATTCCCGCGTTGCGAAGCGAGATAAGCGATTTCTGTTTCGGTAAAATGAAACATGCGGAGGAAATCGATCGCCGTTGCCAGTCCGCAGGCGACTGTGAATTGTCCACCGAACGGGTTGTGCCGAAAAGTAACGTGGAATGCTGCCTCATGATCGGACACACCAGCCTTCCAGTAACCGTATGCCATCGTGACCTCGTAGAGATCAGTCGTTAGGGCGGTGAAGCTGTGAACGGGTGGCCCCATCATTCGACTCGCAATTTAGACACCACCACGCGAGTTAGCGAGTGATTGGGGAGCGCAGGCTGCCAGCCTGCAGCATTCGGCCGCTGGCCGAATGCACCTTGGCAACGCAAACACCTGAATCGCACGACAGGTTCGCGGCAAGCTGCCGCAAACTACAGGCTAGCAGCCTGTGCTCCCCAGACAGCCAGCGAGCGTTCGCTCGACGTTTTCAATATGAGGAGCGATGAAGCGAAAATCGAAACAGCCCGAGCGCGGTTTCCGGTTTCTGCACATTAACGAGCGTGAAGCCAAACCGCGGAAGCGCGGCTTAACCGAAATCCGCGGACCGTACTACTCCATAGTCGGCCGGCGTTATCTCGCAGATTTATTCGAAACGATGGGGGCGTACGTCGATTCGCTGAAGTTTGCCGGCGGCTCGTTCACGCTGATGCCAGAAAAAGCTGTGCGAGAAATTATTGGTCTTTGTCACAAACATGATGTGCTCGTTTCAACCGGTGGTTTCATCGAGCGGGTGCTTGTCCAAGGCGGCGATGCGGTTCGCAGATATGTCGCCGAATGCAAGAAGCTGGGTTTCGACATCATCGAAATCTCAGCCGGTTTCGTTTCCATTCCGACTGATGATTGGCTGCGGCTGATTGAATTGGTGTGCAAATCCGGATTGAAAACGAAACCGGAAGTGGGAATTCAATTTGGCGCCGGCGGCGCAACAGCGGCGGAGGAGTTGCGAGCCGAAGGCACACGCGATCCGAACTGGGCTGTTGCTCAGGCAAAACGATTTCTCGAAGCCGGCGCGGACATCATCATGATCGAGAGCGAAGGCATCACCGAAAATGTCGATCCGTGGCGCACGGATGTTCCCGCGAAATTCATTGACGAGCTCGGCATGGAGAAGCTGATGTTCGAAGCCGCTGATCCCGATGTGTTCGCGTGGTACATCAAAAACTACGGCGCAGACGTGAATCTGTTCGTCGACCACAGCCAGATAGTGCAACTGGAATGCCTGCGCGCCGGCATCTGGGGGACGAAAAGCTTATGGGGACGGGTAGTGACATACAAAGAATGACGAAGCACGAATGACAAATGTCGAAACAAGCACGAATGCTCAAATGACGAAACACACGCCAACAACCCGTTTGGTCATTCGGATTTCGTCATTCCTTCGTCATTAGACATCCGTCATTCGTCATTTCGCTGCGAGATGCGCGTTAAACCAATCGCTTGCGAGGTTGGCTACTTTCTCCAGCGCGCCCGGTTCTTCAAAAAGGTGCGTCGCGCCGGGCAATATCTCCAGCTTTACTTCGCAGCGCATTTGATCGCGCGCCATTTCGTTTAGCTCGATCACAATGTCGTCGTTGCCGCCGACGATCAGCAACGTTGGCGCCTGCACTTTTGGCAACGCCTCGCCGGCCAGATCGGGACGTCCGCCGCGTGAAACCACAGCGCCGACATCTTGTGGAAGCTCTGCCGCTGCGACGAGAGCCGCACCTCCGCCGGTGCTCGAACCAAAATAGCCCACGCGCAAATCGCGTGTTTGCTCTTGCTGTTTTGCCCATTTTGTGGCGTGGACAAGGCGTTCCGCCAGCAAGCCGATGTTGAATCGATGCTCGCGAGTGTGCACGTCGATCGCCTCCTCGTCCGGCGTGAGTAAATCAAAAAGTAGCGTTCCCAGCCCGGCATCGTTTAGTGTGCGCGCGACAAATTGATTGCGCGGACTGTGCCGGCTGCTCCCACTGCCGTGCGCAAAGAGCACGAGCGCGGCCGCGTTTTGGGGAATAATCAAATTTCCAGAGAGAACTGCGCGCCCAGCTTGGATTTGCACTTCATTCATTTTTTACTCCTGATCTCACACCTTCCATTTCGACCAACAGCAAGAGCATGAGCGAGAGTAAGATTAGGATGTGAACTCGATTCAGATTTGGTTCAGGTCGTGTTTTGTGCGGCCTGGCTGAGTAACTCGCGCACGTCTTCATCACTGGTTTGTGAAAAATCTTCATAGTATTGGCCGACAGCCTGAAAGAATTCAGGCGTGCTCAGGCAGATTGTTTCGTCGGCTCGTTCTTCGAGTTCGTGGCAGGTGTCTGGTGGACCGACCGGCACTGCCACGACAATCTTTGCGGCGCCGCGCTCCCGCAACGCTTTCACCGCGGCACGCATCGTTGCTCCGGTGGCCAACCCGTCATCCACCAGAATGACAATCCGATCGCGCAGTTCGGGTGGGGGACGTCCTTCACGATAAATCTGCTCGCGTCGTTCCAATTCGGCTGTTTCTCTGGCGGTGATCGCGTTGATGGCCTCGTCTGCGTGCGGTATTGCGCGCATAACATCCTCATTTAGAACGCGCACCCCGCCCGAAGCGATCGCGCCGGCTGCCAGTTCTTCGAAACCCGGCACACCGAGCTTGCGCACGATGAAAACATCGAGCAGCGCGCCCAGACGCTGCGCGACTTCGAATGCCACTGGCACACCGCCTCGCGGCAGGCCAAGCACGATCACGTCAGCGCGACCGGCGTAATTGACGAGCTTCTCCGCAAGCAGCCGGCCTGCTTCGGTTCGGTTTGCAAAAGCGCGTTCCATGCGGCGACCCGCGCCGCTTCAAATTGTTGCCGCAGCGAACGCGGGAAATAACGACTACACCTCGCGGGGAAAAACTATGCATCACTTTTTCGAATTTCACCACCGCCAATGTGATTGGGCATGTCTTTGATTGCACCAATAGCAGCTGCCAATCCTGCGAAGCAGGATGGCGGAAGGGGTGGGATTCGAACCCACGGTGGGTTTCCCCACGCTCGATTTCGAGTCGAGTGCCTTAAACCGGACTCAGCCACCCTTCCTTAACCAAGAAGAGAACGTCGAACGCCCAACGTTCAACATCCAACATCGAATGCAAACGCTACGTGAAATCGTCAAGTAACGCAGACCATCGTGTAAGCGCAGGCACGCAAGGAGCGGCGCTCTCCCAGTCCACCGTTGGGGCGATCTGGAGATCGCCCCTCCTTGAGGGGACGCAGACAGGACTGTCTGCGCCACGCGGCAAAAAAATGTTACAATTTTTGGCTTGCCATGGCTATCCGGCTTACTGCATATTGTATATCCAACCGGACAGCCACGCTATTACTTGTTGTTGACTGGTATTCACAGGTTGTTGGCGCCGCTGTTCACCAGTATTCGCATCTTATTCGGAAATTAACCCCTCCCTCACCGCCATGATTCAACTAAAACCCGGAATTCCGCCCGCTTCACTTAACAGACCGCCTCGATCCGCCACAGGCCGAAAAAACACGACGGCAAAAAGGAAAAATCGCGGCCTGCACTTCAAACGCGTGTTCAGTGATGCCGTCGTTACACCCCTTGATCAAATCGAATGGGAACGGCGCACTGCTGAAATCACTGATGATAGCGGCAAAGTTATTTTCAAACAGGAGGACATTGAAGTCCCGAAGAGCTGGAGTGCGCTCGCCACAAAGATAGCGGTCTCAAAATATTTCTACGGCGATATCGCCAACGGCACCGATCCATACAAAGGCGGAAGAGAAACTTCGGTGCGGCAGTTGATTCATCGCGTCACGCGCACGATCGCGGATTGGGGTATAGCGGATGGTTATTTCGCGGACGCCGAAGCAGCGGAAATTTTCTACGATGAACTGACCTGGCTTTGCCTGAACCAGCACGGCGCATTTAATTCGCCGGTCTGGTTCAACGTTGGCTTGCATCATCAATATGGCGTGGGCAAAGGCGCGGGAGCGGGCAACTATTTTTACAATCGCGAGACTGGCAAAGCGGAGCGCGCGCCTTCGCAATACGAATATCCGCAGGGCAGCGCGTGTTTCATCCAAAGCGTGAACGACACGATGGAAGACATCATGCGCCTGGCCATGAGTGAGGCGATGCTTTTCAAATATGGAAGCGGCACCGGGACCGATCTTTCTTCGCTTAGATCGACACGAGAAAAATTGAGCGGCGGCGGCAAACCGAGCGGTCCGCTCTCATTCCTAAAAGTTTACGACCAAGTTGCGAACGTTGTGAAGAGCGGCGGCAAGACGCGTCGCGCGGCCAAGATGAACACGCTCAAGGATTGGCACCCGGACATCGAAGAGTTCATCGACGCGAAGCAAAAGGAAGAGAAAAAAGCGTGGGCACTCATCGAGCACGGCTATGACGGCAGCTACAACGGCGACGCGTACGGATCGGTGATGTATCAAAACGAAAACGTCAGCGTGCGGGTGAGCGACGAATTTATGGAAGCAGCGCAGGAGGGGCGGGAATGGTGGACGCGCCGCGTGACGGACAGCCAGCCATGCGAGAAGAAAAACGCGCGCGCGTTGCTGCGCAAAATCGCCGAAGGCACATGGGTCTGCGGCGATCCTGGAATGCAATTCGATACGACGATCCACAAATGGCATACGTGCAAAGGCACAGACCGGCAAAATTCGACGAACCCATGCAGCGAGTATCTCTTCCTCGACAACACGGCCTGCAATCTCGCCTCGCTGAACTTGATGAAGTTCAAAACTGCCGACGGCGATTTTGATGTCGAGCGATTCAAAGCGGCTGTGCGCATTTTCATCACCGCGCAGGAGATCATCGTCGATAACGCAAGCTACCCGATCAAAGACATCGCGGAGAACTCGCATATTTTCCGCACGCTGGGGCTGGGTTACGCGAATCTCGGCTCGCTCGTCATGAGTTACGGCTACGGTTACGACAGCGTGGAAGGCCGGGCGCTGTGTGGCGCCGTCACCGGCATCATGACCGGTGAAGCTTACGAACAAAGCGCGCGCATGGCGCAAGCGCTGGGACCGTTCCCCGGCTATCACGACGCGCGCGCCAGCGGCGTCCCGAAGCCGGTCGCAAAGGACAACGTCGCGTCGATGTTGGAAGTGATCGAACTGCATCGCTGCGCAGTGCGCGAAATCTCGGATGCAAAAGAGTTCGCGTATTTAAAAGAGGAAGCCGCGAAAGTTTGGGACCGCGCGGCGGAACTCGGAAAGCGTTACGGTTATCGCAACGCGCAGGTCACCGTGCTCGCCCCGACGGGCACGATCAGTTTCCTGATGGACTGCGACACGACCGGGATTGAACCGGACATCGCGCTGGTAAAATACAAGCTGCTTGCGGGCGGCGGCATGCTCAAAATTGTCAATCAAACCGTCAAGCCGGCGCTGGAGAAACTCGGTTACAACGCCGAGGAGATCGAACGCATCATCGCGCATATCGATGCGTTCGACACCATCGAGGACGCCATCGACACAGATGGATCCAAAATTTCGTCTGGTCTGAAACCCGAACACTTGTCTATCTTCGATTGCGCGTTCAAGCCGTTCAGAGGCCAGCGCTCGCTCCATTACCTGGCGCACCTGAAAATGATGGCGGCAGCCCAACCATTCCTGAGCGGCGCGATTTCAAAGACGGTTAATATGCCGGAAGCGGCCACCGTGGACGACATCATGAGCACCTACGTCGAAGGTTGGCGGCTGGGGTTGAAATCGATCGCGATTTATCGCGATGGTTCGAAACGATCTGCGCCTCTAAACACGCGCAAGACAAAGGACATGGGCACTGTAGCCGGCATCGGTGATGTCGGCACCGACGCGGACGCGCTCCAAAAGCGCATTCTCGAGTTGGAACAAGAATTGGCCACGGTGCGCAACCGGCTTGATCAACCGGTTCGGCATCGCATGCCGGACACGCGCTCGTCGATGACTCACCGGTTCGAGATTGCTGGTCACGAGGGTTACATCACCGTCGGTCTGTATGAAGACGGGCAACCGGGTGAGCTTTTCATTACCATGTCAAAGGAAGGCAGCACCATCGGCGGATTAATGGACACGGTCGGCACGCTCACCTCAATCGCGCTGCAATACGGCGTGCCGCTGGAGAGTCTCGTGAAAAAATTCGCGTATCAGCGATTCGAGCCGAGCGGGTTCACAAAAAATCCAGATATCCGCCACGCAACCAGCATCACCGATTACGTGTTCCGCTGGCTGGCGTGCCAATTCATCAAAGGCTACAAGGAAGCGACAGCACCAAACCGCGCGCAGCCGGATTTGCCGCTCAAAGAAATCGCCGAGATCGAGAAGAAAGTTCTGAACCGGCCAGTCACGGATTTAGCGCGCACTGGCGACAAACAAGTGATCGACGTGATCACGAACAAGTCGTCCAATGATCCCGTCGGCGCGGGAGGAAATGGTAACGGCGCCGGTAATTCGGCCGACCGCGTGACGGTAGCGCTTGGCAGCATCTTCATGGGAATCACCTGTTCGGTATGCGGCAGCGACAAAGTCATCCGCGCCGGCGCATGCGGTGTTTGCATCGAATGCGGCACCAGCCAGGGATGTAGCTGAGGCGGCGCGCTGCCAACTTGATGCGAAATCAGCGCACCAGCCCATTCGGCTGGATAATCGGACTGAACTGCGCTTGATTGGACACGCGCGCGCGCATGGCTACAGTGCGCGCGCCCGCCGTGTTCGGCTAAAATCTGAATGAACAAACTCGACGCGCAGAGACAGAAAGAGATTCAACAAGCGGAGGAACTGCTTTTCGCGGGGCCGCAGGCGGTGGGGTTTGCCAAGGGACTTTTCCAGGGTCATTTCGTGGCCGATTGGGTGATGCCGTATCCTCGCATCCCGGCGGCGCAACAAATCGAGCTGGATGAAACGCTCAGGGAACTCCGCCAATTTCTCGATGAGCATCTCGATCCTGCGGAGATCGATCGCCAGGCAGACATTCCGCGCGAGGTGATCGACGGTCTGGGCTGCGTCGGTGTGCTCGGCATGACTGCGCCGAAGGAATACGGCGGACGCGGCTTCTCGCAAATGGCGAACTGCAAAGTGCTGGAAGAAATCGGGCGCCGTTGCGCATCGACATCGGTTTTCGTAAACGCGCACCATTCCATCGGGATTCGCGCGTTGCTGTTATTCGGGACACACGAGCAAAAGCAGCAATGGCTACCCAAATTATCAAGTGGCGAGCAGTTGGGTTCATTCGCTCTCACTGAGAAAGAGGCCGGATCGGATGCGGCAAATGTGCAGATGCAGGCGCGTCCCAGCGAGGACGGGTCGCACTTTATTTTGAACGGCGAAAAACGTTACATCACCAATGCCGCGATCGCGCATGAGCTCACAGTGATGGCGCGCACGCCCGTGCCGGGTTCAGACAAGACCGCCATCACGGCTTTTCTGGTCACGCCTGACATGCCGGGATTCGAAATCCTCGAAGCGCGCATGCCGAAGATGGGAATCCGCGGGACTGCCACGGGGCGGTTTGCGTTGCACGACGTCAAAGTGCCAAAGGAAAATATTCTGGGCACGATGGGCAAAGGACTAAAAGTCGCCCTGACGGTGCTCGATTTCGGGCGGACCACATTCGGCGCATGCTGTACGGGCGCAGCGAAAACCTGTTTGGAACTGGCCGTTCAGCACGCGAACACGCGCAAACAATTCAACAAAACGCTGGGTAATTTCGAACTGGTCAAAAAGAAAATCGCGCGCATCACGGCCGACGCGTACGCAATGGAAGCGATGACCACGGTCACCGCGTCGTTGATCGATCGCGGTTTGGAGGATTATATGATCGAGACCGCGATGCTGAAGGTCTTCACTACCGAGCGGCTCTGGGAGTGCATCAATGACGTGTTTCAGATTTATGGTGGTTCGGCTTATTTCGTCGATCTCCCATTGGAGCGAATGATGCGCGACGCGCGCATTAACCAGATCGGGGAAGGCGCGAATGAAGTGCTCACTTCGTTCATTGCGCTGGTCGGCATGCGTGGACCTGGCATGGAGTTCAAGGAAATTTACGACACCATGATGAAGCCATCCCGCGATCGAATGAGCAAAGCGTGGGCCGCGGGAAAGAACCGGCTTGGCGCGACGATTCGCGTTCCCGATGTGCCAGTTCAAAGCGACGAGCTTCGCGCGCATGCGCGACAACTCGGCCGATTGATCTGGCGTTTTAATGTTGCCGTCAACCGCGCGTTGATCACGTATCGCGAACCGATTCTCGACATGCAGCTTGTTCAGGAACGCATCGCGAATGCGGCAATGGATCTGTTTGCATCAACGTGTGTCCTCAGCCGCCTGGACAGCGAAATTCAGTTTGCTCGTCGAAATGGCGATGCGGCACCGCCCGATCACTCAGCTGCCGATCTGTTTTTGCGACAATCATTTCGCCGGATTCGCGGTTTCCTTGGCGCACTGACGGACAACGAGGACAAATCGGTGCTCGCAGCAGCAAAATCCAGCTTAGCTAAGCCACCCAGCTAACTCCGAAAGGTTTCGCGAGTAAAATTTGGCCGCACGCATTTATACCGACAAAGATGTCGATCTCCGCTGGCTGAAGGAGAAAACGTGCGCAGTGATCGGCTTCGGCGCGCAAGGCCGTGCGCACGCTCTCAATCTTCGGGATAGTGGGATCGGCGTAATCGTTGGGCTTTATCCCGGCAGCAAGTCGCGCGCTCGTGCCAGGCGAAGCGGGCTTCGAGTGCTCGACACGTCCGAGGCTGTGCGACGCGGCGACATTATTTTTCTGGCGCTTTCAGATACGCAGATCCCGGCCATTTACCGGAAACAGATCGCTCCGAACTTGCGTCCAGATCAGACACTGCTCTTTGCGCACGGCTTCGCGATTCATTACCGGACGATTGTTCCGCCCAAAGACATCGACGTGGTCATGGTCGCGCCCAAAGGACTGGGACCGATGGTGCGTCGAGAATTCGTGCACGGTCGCGGCGTGCCTGCGTTGATTGCAGTTCATCAGGATCGCAGCAGACACGCGAAGCAAACGGCCCTGGCGTGGGCGAAAGGAATTGGCTGCACGCGTGCCGGTGTACTCGAAACGACTTTTCGCGAGGAGACCGAGACCGATCTTTTTGGCGAGCAAGCAGTGCTTTGTGGCGGCACGAGCGCGCTGATTCGTGCGGGCTTCGACACCCTTGTTCGCGCCGGCTATCCGCCCGAGCTTGCCTATTTCGAATGTCTGCACGAGCTCAAGTTCATTGTCGATCTTATCCACGAGGCAGGACTCACCGGAATGCGCAGACTGATTTCGGATACCGCCAAATGGGGCGAGCTGACCGTCGGTCCAAAGATTATCGATCAAACAGTGCAAAAGCACATGAGATCTGTGCTGCGCGACATTCGTTCAGGCAAATTTGCACGCGAGTTTATTCGGGAAATGGAAACCGGCGCGCGTCGTCGCACGGATTTGTTGCGCAAAGCTGAAGCGCACCCGATTGAAAAAGTTGGCGCGCGACTGCGCGGCCTAATGAGCTGGAAATAAAAACAAAAAGCAATCGGCGCTGCCGTGTCGGGCAGCGTTATCGCTCGCCGAACTGCGGTTTTTTGGCGAAATTATTTATTCGCGCCCGATAACCAGTAGCGGGTTGGCGGTGGTCGGAAACGTACCGACCAATCGTTCGCATCGCATGGGAATGCCAGAAGCGACGGTCTTTATGTAGCAGATTTTTACGATCGCTGGACTAGCAATCTGCTGCGTTGGTCGCGCAACTGCGTTCTTGCCTGGATCTGAAGCAAATGCCGATGCGCAAAATGCGAGCGCGAGCACGATGCCTGCATATGTTTTCATGCCCTGATTGTGAGCCTGCTTCGAACTTTGCGCAAGCGAATTCATAGTGCGTAGAAGCGACAATTTCAGCCACCTCCCTTCGCCACGGACACGGCGGGGCAGCCCGCCCTTGTCTCGCAGTTGCGGCAACGACGCGACAGGAGGTCCCGGCGTGCAAGAGCGAACATCAATCTGCCCAGAGAAAGTGTTCCAAGCGCAGATGATTCAGCCGGGCCTTGGCTTCTTCGCTTCGGTTGCCACCCGCCGCGGCCAGGCGCTCATAAATCGCAGCTGCGGACTGCCATTTCGAATCTTCCTCCAGCAGCCGCGCGGCATTAAATCCGGCCTTGTAGTACCAGAAGAGTTCACGTTGTCCGTATGGGCGCGTTTCGTCCTCCAGGATTTTGTAAAACGTTTCGAGCGCGCTGGCGCGGTCGTCTTTCTTTTCTAAACAGAGGGCCTTTTTGAATAGCGCCTGGTTGCGCCAATGGCTGGGCTCGTTTTTGTCCAACGCGAGTTGGTCATAAATTTCTATGGCCTGCTGGTAATTTGCGCTGCCTCCCATCTCAAAAAAAATGTCGCCCTTGGCGCAAAGCGCTTCCCGTTTTTCAGACGGCGGAGCGTCGCTTTTCAGCACTTCATCGTACAACGCAAGAGCATCTTTGGTCTTGCCAAGTTTGCGCTCGATGAGGGCTTGTTCATTGCGTGCGGACCACCGCATCGCGCCGTTTTTCTGCACGACCTGATCGAATAGAACAATCGCCCGATCCAATGAATGCTCGCCCATACTCGACATGGCCGATTCCGCCGCGAAAAAAAGTGCTCTTTCCGCCAGAGAGTCATCCGGGTTCTGTTGCGCGATAATTTCAAACTGCGTCTGCGCGTTTGCGAAATCCTGGCGCCGGTAATAAAGCTCCGCTAATTTCATTCGAACTTCTGGAGCGAATGGTGAGAGGCCGTGTTGCTCCAGAAATCGCTTTGCGAGCTCAATGACTTTCGTCTCGTTTCCACCCGCTGATTCTTCTACCCAGATGCTGAGATAATCGGCGCGCTCCCCGGCCGCGGCGGTCGGCGCCGACTCGGCTGCGCGAGCGAGATCTTTGCGCGCATCATCCATGCGCGGCGGCGACGAGTGAAAGGCCAGCTCAGCCAGGGCAACCCATACTTCCGACACGCGCGGATTCTTGGGAAAATCGCGGATGAACTGCTGCAACGATACCTCCGCTTTTTTGTCGCCTTTTGCCGCCTGCATCAGGCCTTCCTCCAATCGTAAGTTGGCGCGAGCCTCATCGTCACCGCCCTGCTTGTCCAGCTCGCTGTAATTAACCAGGAAACGAGCGTGATTACCAAGTTGCAACCAGCCGTTGGAGGCATTAAAGAGCGCAGCTCTCGCCCAGGGCGAATTGGAATGGGCGATTTGTTCAAAAGCCGCCGTCGCGGTATCAAATCGCTTCGCCAAGTAGTACGCTTGCGCAGATAAAAAATCGATTCGAGCCAGCGAAGCCGGTTCGGGACGCAGCAGACGCGCGTCATCCAAGATCGCAATCGCCTCATCGAAATGCCGGTCTTCCACTTCAAATTGTGCGAACTCTAGAAAGGCAGGTGCGATCGCCGGCGATTTGATGCCGGTGCGTCGCAGGTCGGAAAATA
>Ga0209157_1002445_pt1 | contig 14818 bp, 13 predicted proteins | sample GraSoiAngelo_135_FD_185892 | JGI IMG/M metagenome (GOLD analysis project Ga0209157, IMG submission 185892) | Grasslands soil microbial communities from the Angelo Coastal Reserve, California, USA - 14_0929_05_40cm (SPAdes) (version 2) | ecosystem: Environmental > Terrestrial > Soil > Grasslands ... | reverse complement strand
GCATGCAATGAAGATGGGGCCGCCGAATTCCCGGCGCAAGCCCGGAGCGGCTTCCGGGAGGGGCTCCGGGTCCTGTGCTAGACTCCCGCGCATGCCGCGGGGCATGCGAGTGGTCATCGTCGGGGCGGGGCCCATCGGCCTTGAATCGGCCCTCCTCGGGGCCCATCTCGGATACGAGGTGGAGGTTCTGGAAGCCGGACGGGTCGGGGAGAATCTCCGATCCTGGGGCCACGTTCGAATGTTCTCCCCGTGGGAGATGAACTGCTCCTCCCGGGGACTCGGGATCCTCGCGCGCCAGGGTGTACGACCGTTCGCGGACGGGCGTGCCGCCCCGACGGGACGGGAGTACGTGGCCCGTTATCTCCTGCCGCTCCGCTCGTGCCCGCCGCTGCTCGGCATCGTCCAGGAACGCACCCGGGTCGTGGCCGTCAGCCGCGACGCTACCCTCAAGCAGGATCGGCCCGGGGACCGGGCGCGCGCCCTCCGCCCGTTCCGTGTGCTCGCCGAAAGCGGCGTCCGGCAGGAAATTCACGAGGCGGAGGTCGTGCTCGACGTCAGCGGAACGTATGGTCGGACGCGGGAACTCGGCAACGGCGGTATTCCGGCGCCGGGTGAGAAGGAGGCCGCGACATGCATCGACCGCGGCGTCCCTGACCTCGAGGTCCCACGGGTCGCCGCACGCTTCGCCGGCCGGACGATCCTGCTGGTGGGCGCCGGCCACTCCGCCGCCACGTCCGCAGTCGCCCTGGCGGCCCTCGCCTCACGCCACCCGCGAACCCGGATCCTCTGGTCCTTCCGCAGCACGCGGGTGCCCCTGTACCCGCGGGTCCCCGAGGATCCTCTGACTCGGCGCGATGCCCTGTGCGCCGGGGCGAACCGGCTTGCGCAGGGGAGCGATCCCCGGATCGAGCCGTGTCCGGGGAGCTTCGTGGAGTCGATTGCCCGGCCGAGGAGCAGCGCGCGCGCGCGGCTCGAGGTGATCCTCAAGACCGGCGGTCGCCTGCGGAGGGAGAGGGTGGACCGGATCGTCGCGAACGTCGGGTACACACCCGATGCGTCGATTCACTCGGAGCTCCAGGTCCACCTGTGCTACGCCACCTGCGGGCCGATCAAGCTGGCCGCCGCTCTCCTCGGAGAAGACGGCGGCGACTGCCTGTCGCAGGTTCAGCCCTCCGCCGATCGCCTCTCGAATCCCGAACCCGGGTTCTACATCCTGGGCGCCAAGAGCTATGGCCGCAATTCCACGTTCTTGATCCGCGCCGGGCTGGAACAGATACGCACGGTGTTCGCGGCTCTTGCGGGCGACCCACGCCTCGATCTCGATGTGGCGCGGCTGGGCCACAGGCCGAAGAGAGCCGGAGCCGCCGCGCCTGCGGTCCGGCCGCCGGGCGGCGATCGTGTGCCGGCGGCGCGCGGATGAACGGTCCACAGGAGGCCGGCCGGAGCTGTGATGCCTGGCCGAAGGTCGAGATGACCGGCCTGGACACCGTCTGGTTCTACGTGGCCGGGACTCTGTGCAATCTTCGCTGCACGCACTGCTTCATCTCCTGCTCCCCCGACAACCGCAGCCATGGGATGATGACGCTTCAGGAGATGCACCCCTACCTGGACGAGGCGGCGCGCCTCGGCGTGCGCGAGTACTACCTCACGGGAGGGGAGCCGTTCTTGAACCGCGAGATCCTCCCCATCCTGGAGGCGACGCTTCGCCAGGGGCCGGCGACCGTCCTGACGAACGGGCTGTTTCTCGATCAGCTCACCTGCCGGAAGCTGCGCGCCATCGCCGATGCGTCGGACTATTCGCTCGACATCCGGGTGAGTCTGGACGGCTGGGGGCCGGAGGACCACGACAGGATCCGCGGCGCCGGGACGTTCCACAGGGCCGTGAAGGGGATCCGCGCCCTCGCCGAGCATCGCTTCCTCCCGATCGTGACGGTCACCGAGGCGGCCGAGGGCGTCGGCGGGATCGACGGACGCACGCGCTTCCTCGAACTGCTCCTGAGCGTCGGACTCTCCCGGCCGCGCATCAAGATCTTGCCGCTCTGGCGGATCGGCGCCGAGGCGGGAAGGGCGCGGGGCTACGAGTCGTGGGAGCGCCTGTCGTCCGACGCGACGACACCGGAAGGTCTGGCGGCTCTGCAATGCAGTTCCGGGCGGGCGGTCACGACACGGGGGGTGTACGTGTGCCCGATCCTGATCGACGAGCCCGGCGCCCGGCTGGGAGCCCGCCTGGAGGAGACGCTCCGGCCGTTCGGGCTGTCGTACGGCGCCTGCCACACCTGCTACGTGAGCGGCGTGACCTGCCGCACATGAGCTCTATCCCGGCTGCACTCTCCCCCCGCCGGGCCGCCTTCTTCGGAGGCGTTTACAGCAATTCCCACGCCCTCGAAGAGGCGATTCGGGATGCGCGGCGCCGGGGCGCGGAGGCGCTCTTCTGTCTCGGCGATCTGGGAGGGTTCGGGCCGCATCCCGGCCGGGTGCCTGCCATCCTGCGCGAGCACCGCGTGACGGTGGTACAAGGGAACTACGAGGATTCCGTCGGCCACGACAGACCCGACTGTCAGTGCGGCTACACCGACCCGCGCGACAACCGTTTCGCCCAGATCGCCTACGACTACACGCTGGCGAACACACCCGCCAGCTGCAAGTCCTGGTATCGCAGCCTCGTCCGGACCTTGCGGATCGAGATGGGCGGGCGGAGGCTCCTGCTGTGCCACGGCTCGCCCCGCAGGCAGAACGAGTTCCTCTGGAGGTCGACATCCCCCGTGCCGTTCCTCGAGAGGCTTCTGCGCGATTACGAAGCGGACGTCATCCTGTGCACACATACCGGGCTGCACTGGGGCAGGACCCTGCCGTCCGGCGGACAGGTGATCAACGTCGGCGCCCTGGGCCGGCCGGCGAACGATGGTCGCACCAACGTCTGGTACGCCCTGCTGTCGGTCGGAGCCGCGTACGAGGCCGCGGGGCCAGCCCCTCTCGCGGTCGAGTTCGTCCCCGTGGCCTATGACCACGAGCGACTGGCGCGCGAAATGCGCCGGGAGATGCTGCCCGAGGAGTTCGTCGAGACGATCCTCACGGGATGGTGGACCACCTGCCTGGAAATCCTGCCGGCGCGCGAGCGCGAAGCGGGGCGGTTCTAGGTTAAAATGCCGCCCCGCCTGAGAGTCCCAGCAACGGAGGGCGAGCGATGGCAGAGTCAGCGCGCGCGGGCGGTCACATCATCGGATTCGCGGCAACGACACGCACAGACCGCTGGTGGGTCGGGCCGCTCCTCACAGTCCTTGGCCTGGGCGGCTTCGTCGTGTACGCCACCTGGGCCGCGTTCCAGGGCTCGCATTACTATTACGGGCCGTACCTGTCGCCGTTCTACTCTCCCCTCCTGTTCATCGATCCGAACGCCCCAGGAGCCGCGCCGCTGGGGCAGGCCTGGTTCGGGACGTGGCCCTCGTGGTGGCCCTCGTTCCTGCCGGCGTCGCCTGCCTTCCTGATTCTCGTGTTCCCGGGCGCGTTCCGCGCCACCTGCTATTACTATCGCAAGGCCTACTACCGCTCGTTTTTCGGCACGCCTCCGGGCTGCGCGGTCGGCCCGCTCCCGCGGCGCCGGTACCGCGGCGAGACCGGTCTCCTGATCGTCCAGAACCTTCATCGCTACGCGCTCTACTTCGCCATCGCCTTCATCTTCATTCTTTACGACGACGCGTTCCGGGCCTTCTTCCGCGACGGCCAGTTCGGCGTCGGCGTGGGGAGCGTGGTCCTCCTCATCAACCCGACGCTCCTCGCCGGTTACACATTCGGGTGCCACTCGTGGCGGCATCTCGTGGGAGGCAGGCTCGACTGCTTCTCGTGCGATCGGTCGAGCGCGTTGCGACACGGAATCTGGAAGGGAGTCTCGATATTGAACGCCGGCCACATGCAGTGGGCCTGGGCGAGCCTCTTCTGGGTCGCTCTGTCCGACGTGTATGTCCGCCTCCTGTCGATGGGTGTCCTTCGCGATCTCAGCACCTGGGGCTAGCGCATGCTCGATGTTTCCGAGATCCAGACCTTCGAGCACGACGTCCTCGTCATCGGCGCCGGCGGCGCCGGCCTGCGCGCCGCCATCGAGTGCTCCAATCGCGGCATGAACACGGGACTGATGTGCAAGTCGCTCCTGGGCAAAGCCCACACCGTCATGGCCGAGGGTGGCGTGGCGGCGGCGCTCGGCAACGTCGACAGGCGGGATAACTGGAAGGTGCATTTCCGCGACACGATGCGCGGCGGCAAGTTTCTCAACCAGTGGCGCATGGCGGAGTTGCACGCCCGGGAGGCGCCCGACCGCGTGCGCGAGCTGGAGGAATGGGGGGCGGTGTTCGATCGCACCACGGAGGGCCTCATCAGCCAGCGGAACTTCGGCGGGCATCGCTATCCGCGCCTGGCGCACGTGGGCGATCGAACCGGCCTTGAGATGATCCGCACCCTGCAGGACCACGCGGTGCTCAAGGGCTTCGGCATCTACATGGAGTGCACGGCCCTGCAGCTGCTGCTCGGCGGCGGGCAAATCGCGGGGGTTCTGGGGTACTGGCGCGAGTCCGGCCGCTTCGTCCTGTTCAGGGCACGGGCGGTCGTCCTGGCGACCGGCGGCGGGGGCCGGGCCTGGCGGATCACGTCGAATTCCTGGGAATACACGGGCGACGGGTACGCCATGGCGTACGAGGCAGGCGCCCAGCTGATGGACATGGAGTTCACCCAGTTCCACCCTACGGGCATGGTGTGGCCGCCCTCGGTGCGCGGCATCCTCGTGACCGAGGGTGTTCGAGGCGACGGCGGCGTCCTGCTGAACAGCAAGAGAGAGCGCTTCATGTTCCGTTACATCCCCGAGAAGTTCTCCGTCGAGACCGCCGCGAGCGAGGAGGAGGCGAACCGCTGGCTCAAGGGCGACAAGACGGCCCGCCGCCCTCCGGAGCTCTTGACGCGCGACGTCGTGGCGCGCGCCATCACCCAGGAGGTCAACGAGGGACGCGGCTCGCCCCACGGCGGCGTGTTCCTCGACATCGCCTCCCGCCTGCCGGCGGAGACGATCAGGAGGAAGCTTCCCTCGATGTACCACCAGTTCAAGGAGCTGGCCGAGGTGGACATCACGCGGGAGCCGATGGAGGTGGGACCGACGCTGCATTACTTCATGGGCGGCGCGCGCGTCGACTCCGACACGCAAATGACGACCGTGCCCGGATTATTCGCGGCCGGTGAAGCCGCCGCGGGGATGCACGGCGCCAATCGCCTGGGCGGCAACTCGCTCTCGGACCTTCTCGTTTTCGGGCGGCTTTCGGGCATCGGGGCGGCGCAGTATGTCAGGGGCCTCGGCAACGTGCCGCGCGTCGAGGAAGACGCGGTGCGCGCCGCGGTGCGCAGGGCCACCGAGGTCCTGAACCGAGACACGGGCACCAACCCCTACGCCGTCCATGAAGATCTCCAGGGTGTGATGGGGCGTTACGTCGGCATCGTCCGCGCGGAAGGGGACCTCAAGGTCGCCCTCGTCGAGCTCGAGCGGCTGAAGGCCGACGCCGCGAGGGTGAGGGCCCCCGGTGCGTCGCAGTACAACGCGGCCTGGCACGAGGCGCTCGACCTTCGGGCCCTTCTGGTGACGGCCGAGGCGGTGACCCGGGCCGCGTTGGTGCGCCAGGAGAGCCGCGGCGCGCACACGCGCGTCGACTACCCCGGCGAACGCCAGGAGTGGCAGAACATGAATGTCATCGTGCGCCGGGGGAAAGACGGGCGGATGGAGACCGAGGTCGAGCGAAGACAGGAGCCGCCGAAGACTCTCGCCGCCATCGCCTACGCCACGATCGAAGACCTGGAGGCGAATCGTGTCTGAGCGCCTGTTCCGCATCTGGCGCGGCACGGCGGCGGGCGGCTCGTTCGTCGAGTACCGCGTCGACGTCGACCCCGGCATGGTCGTGCTCGACGTCCTGCACCGAATCCAGGCGAGGCTCGCCAACGACCTGGCCATCCGCTGGAACTGCAAGGCCGGCAAATGCGGCTCCTGCAGCATGGAGATCAACGGGAGGCCCCGGCTCGCCTGCATGACGCGCATGAACCAGTTCGGAGGCGCGGAGATGATTGCCGTCCAGCCGATGAAGACCTTTCCGGTCGTCAAGGATCTGGTGACGGACGTCTCCTGGAACTACGAACAGAACAGGAGGATCCCGCCGTTCCGCCCGAAACCCAGGCCGGCCGACGGGCAATACCGCATGCGGCAGGTCGACGTGGATCGGGTGCAGGAGTTCCGCAAGTGCATCGAATGCTTTCTGTGCCAGGACGTCTGCCACGTGTTGCGCGATCAATCGCGCAAGGACGCGTTCGTCGGGCCGCGACTCATGATCCGCCTGGCCTCCCTCGAGATGCACCCGCTCGACACGGAGGACCGTGTGCCGGCACTCCGCGAGGAGTTCGGGTCCGGCCTTTGCAACATCACGCGCTGCTGCACCGAGGTCTGCCCCGAGCAGATCCAGATTACCGACAACGGCATCATCCCGCTCAAGGAACGGGTCGTCGACCGCTACTTCGACCCGCTCCTCGGGCTGGTCCGGAAGGTCTTCAGGAGGAAATAAAGCCATGCCGCGAGCCAAGCAGTTGACAGTCCAGCTGGCCAACAAGCCGGGGACCCTCGCTCAGGTGGCCCAGTCGCTCGGCAAGGCCAGAGTCAACATGAGAGCCCTCGCCGTCTTCGAGGGACGCGCGAAGATCATCGCCGACGACCCGGTCAGGGGAAGGGAGGCGCTGCAGAAGGAAGGGCTGTACGCTTCGATCGAGGACTGCCTCGCCGTGGACATGGCCGATCAACCCGGAGCTCTCGGGGAGATCTGCGCCAAGCTCTCGGGCGCCGGGATCAACATCGATTACGCCTACACCGGCATTACGCAGGCGGCCGGCAAGGCGGTGGTGGTCATGGTGGTGAGCGACCTGGACAAGGCGGCCAAGATCGTGGGCTGAGGCGGGGCGCCGTTTCCGGGCCTAGTCCTCCTGGTATCTCTGCTTCAGGGCCTGGATCACCGCGGGATCGGCCAGCGTCGTAGTGTCACCGAGGGCCCGTCCTTCGGCGATGTCCTTCAGGAGCCGCCGCATGATCTTCCCGGAGCGGGTCTTGGGGAGCTCGGCCGTGAACACGATGTCGTCCGGTCGCGCGAGTGCGCCAATCTTGCGCACGACGTGGGACTTCAGCTCGTCCACCAGGTCGCCGTTGGTGACGATCCCTTCCTTTAGCGTGACGAACGCCGCCAGGGCCTGACCCTTCAGATCGTGCGCCTTACCGACCACAGCCGCCTCCGCCACCGAGGGGTGATCGACGAGGGCGCTCTCGACCTCCATCGTGCCGATGCGATGGCCCGCAACGTTCAGCACGTCGTCCACCCGGCCGAGCAGCCAGAAATATCCCTGGCGGTCGCGCTTGGCGCCGTCGCCCGGGAAGTAGGTCTTGGCGTCCCACTTCGACCAGTACTGCGTCGCATAGCGCTCCGGGTCCCCGTAGATCGTCTGCAGCATCGCGGGCCAGGGCCGGGTGATCGCCAGGTATCCCCCTCCATCCTTCACGACCCGTCCCTTTTCGTCGAGGACCTCGGCGGACACGCCGGGGAACGGGTGCGTCGCCGACCCCGGCTTGGTGGCCGTGATCCCCGGAAGCGGCGTGATCATAATCATGCCCGTTTCCGTCTGCCACCAGGTGTCGACGATCGGACAGCGCCCGCCGCCGACGAAGTTGCGGTACCAGACCCAGGCCTCGGGATTGATAGGCTCGCCCACGGTCCCCAGGAGCCGCAGCGAGGTCAGATCGTGTTTCTCCGGCCACTCGATCCCCCAGCGCATGAAGGATCGAATGGCCGTGGGCGCCGTGTAGAAGATGGTGACGCGATACTTGTCGCAGATCTGCCAGAAGCGGCCGCGATCCGGCCAGTCCGGCGCGCCTTCGTACATCAGGACGGTCGCGCCATTTGATAGCGGCCCGTACACGACGTAGGAGTGGCCGGTGACCCACCCGATATCGGCCGTGCACCAGTAGACGTCTTCCGGCTTCAGGTCGAAGACCAGGCGGGTGGTTGTATGGACGCCCACCATGTAGCCCCCGGTGGCGTGCACGATCCCCTTGGGCTTGCCGGTCGTCCCCGAGGTGTAAAGAATGTACAGCATGTCCTCCGAATCCATCGGCTCGGGAGGGCACTCGGCGGACCTGTCCCGCATCAGGTCGTGCCAGAAGCGGTCGCGGCCTTCCGTCATCTGCACGGGGAAGTTGCCGCGCCGCACGACGACCACGTGCCGGATGCTGGGAGTGCCGCGCAGCGCCTCGTCGGCGAATTTTTTCAGCGGCACCTCGACGCCCCGGCGGAAGCCGCCATCGGCGGTCACGAGCACCGTCGCCTTGGCGTCGTTGATGCGCTCCTTCAGGGACTCCGCCGAGAAGCCGCCGAATACCACGCTGTGCGCCGCGCCGATCCGGGCGCAGGCCAGCATGGCGATCGCCAGCTCCGGGACGAGCGGCATGTAGAGGGTGACCCGGTCGCCCTTCCTGACCCCGAGATCCTTCAGCACGTTGGCGAACCGGCAGGTCTCGCGGAAAAGCTGGGCGTAGGTGAGCGTGCGCTCCTCCCCGGGCTCGCCCTCCCAGAGGATGGCCGCCTTGTTCCTGACCGCGGTTCCGAGATGACGATCGAGACAGTTGACGCTGGCGTTCAGCTTCCCGCCCACGAACCAGCGGGCGTGCGGCGGCCTCCACACGAGGACCTTTTTCCACGGCCGGAGCCAGACGAGGTCGCGGGCGCAGGAGGCCCAGAACGCCTCCGGGTCACGCGCCGCCTTGCCGTAGATGGACGCGTCCTTGACGCTTGCCTGGCGCCGGAAGGCGGCGTTGGGACGGAAGATCCGCTCTTCGCGGAGCAGAACGTCGATGCTCGACTGGGACGTCGATTTGGAAGTCTTGCGCGGCACCACGCACCTCGCTGCGGGATTGTCGTCGCAGGGGCGGACTATAGCCAAATGGATTCCGGGGTGTCAAACGCGGCGGGCGATCCTCTGGTAGGATCGCGCGCCGGAAGGCGGCGATTGTCCCGGCAAGGGGGGTGACGTGGCCGTCCTGAACTATCTGATCTCACGTTCGCTGCCGCTGGTCCCGCGGCCCGTCGTGAAGGCCTTTTCACGGCGATACATCGCGGGCGATTCGCTGGAGGACGCGGTGCGCGTGCTGCGGGAGCTGAACGGTGCCGGGTACATGGCGACTCTCGACGTGCTCGGAGAAGCGGTCGATCGGCACGCGATGGCCGAGTCGGCCGTGAAGGAATACCTGCGCGCCCTGCGCCTCATCCGCGACGAGCGCCTCGACTCGAACATCTCCATCAAGCTGACCCAGCTCGGCCTCAAGCTCGACATCGACTTCTGCCTGGAGAACGTTCGCGCGCTCGTCCGGACCGCCGGCGAGCAGGGAAACTTCGTGCGCCTGGACATGGAGGACTCGAGCTGCACGACGGACACGCTCGACCTCTACGAGCGGCTTCGGAGGGAGGGCCTCGACAACATCGGCGTCGTCCTCCAGGCGTGCCTGAGAAGAAGCCTTAAGGATGCGCGCGCCCTGCCCGAACGTTCCAACGTCCGCCTGTGCAAGGGAATCTATCTCGAGCCCCGGGCCATTGCCTATCGCCAGCGCGGCGTCGTCAACAAGAACTACGTGCGGATCCTGGACGAGCTGATGGACCGGGGGTTCTACGTGGGCATCGCCACCCACGACGAGGATCTCGTATGGGAAGCGATGCGACTGATCGACCAGAAACACCTGCCGCGGGACCGCTACGAATTCCAGATGCTTCTGGGGGTGGACGAGGAGTTGCGCGGCCTCATCCGGAGGGCGGGGCACCGGCTGCGCGTCTACGTTCCTTACGGCCCGCACTGGTACGCCTATTCGCTGCGGCGCCTGAAGGAGAACCCGAGCATCGCCGGCTACGTCGTCGCGAACCTCTTCGGGCGCGGCCCAGGGACATCGTGATGCGCGACATCGGCCGGCGAGCGCGCCGTGGGGATCAGCGCCGATGCCGTTCGGCCGGCGCCGTCACGCGATGTGACGATCGCGATCGTCCGCGGTATTCTTGTCGAGTTCGGGCGGGTGGGCGGTTCCTTCGCGTCCCGGACGCAGCGGGGCGGCCTGCGGGAAGCTGATCCTTACCTCGGTGCCCTGGAGCGGCGCGCTCTTGACCGTGATGTCGGCCCCGATGATGTCCAGCATCTGCCTGGCGGCCCAGAGCCCCAGTCCCACTCCGTTTCTCTCCGGCTTGGTCGTGAAGAAGGGCTCGAAAATGCGCGGCAGGTGGTCCGGACGGATGCCGATACCCGTGTCCCGCACCCGTGCGATCACCCGGTCATTTTCGTGGGCGGTCTCGACCACGATAGTGCCGCCCCCGAAAGGCATCGCCTCCACCGCGTTGATGATCACGTTGAAGAGCGCCTGTTGCACGCGCATGGCCGACCCCATGACCGGCGGCACGACGGTATAGCGCTCCGCGAAGAGAATCTTCTTTTCGGCGGCGCGGCGACGGCAGAGCAGGATCGACTCGTGCAGCAGGATGCTGACGCTGAACGGGGCGCGCCCGGGTCGGGTCAGGGCGTACCCCGAAAGGTGACGCAGGGTGGCGTTCAGGCTCTCCAGGTCATCCTTGAGCGCTCCGACCTGCTTCCGCGCCCCTTCCGGGAGCCCGCTCGAGGCGGCGAGAACGTCGATGCCGCTCACCAGGGCGCGGAGCGGCTCCCTCATCTGGTGCGCCGCGATCTCGAGATACGCGCTCAGCGACCGATAGGTCTCGTTCGCCATGATGTGGTCCTGGCTGAAGCGGAGCTCCTCCTGAACTTCGAGGGCGGCGCGGGCATCCTCGATCTCGCGGCGGCGGTAAGCGACGAGGACGCCGATCGCATAGGCGGCGACCGGCAGGGGGACCGAGGCGAGCCAGCGCGAGCCCACGGGCCGGGAGGAGGGGAAGAGCGAGACGACGAACGCGAGGGCGAGTCCGCTTGCCGCTCCGTACAGCGCACCTTCTGACATCCAGGGCGATCGGCGTGTGCGCATCCTTCCTCATTCCGTGCCGGGAGCGGTCACCTTCTGCGCCGCGCGCGCGGCGTTGATGGCGGCCATCCGCGCGGCGTTCTTGTTCGGCCCGGGCGGCGCATCGTACACCAGGTCCGACACCGGCCGGCCGCCTCCAATATGCTCCTCCAGGATGCGCCGGGCCTTTTCCGCAGTGACGCCGGCATACCAGACGTTTTCAGGATAGACGACCACCATCGGTCCGTTGCCGCATTGGTTGAAGCAGCCTGCCTTGTTGACGCGCACCTTCGTCTTCAGACCGCGTGTCGCAACGCCCTCTTTGAAAATGCGGTGCACCTCGACGGATCCGTCGAAGGGACAGAACTCGCCGTGCGTGCAGACGAAAACGTGACGTTCGTACGGGGCCATGGACCTCCCTCTTCCACAATGACGGAAAGTACCATAACGGCGGTCGGGGAAACAATGCGTTGCATCGAGTCCGTCAGGCGGTAAACTGCCGGGGACGCAGGGCGGTCCTTCCGGCCCGCGTGGGGAGGCGGCACATGGAGGCGCATGCGCGGGCGCTCGAGGCGCTGAGAACGCGGGGGACTATCCCGGTCTTCCCGCTGCCGGACCTCGTCTTCTTCCCGCACGCCACTCTGCCCCTGCACATCTTCGAGCCGCGCTACCGGGAGATGACCGAAGACGCTCTGCGCGGCGACCGGTTGATCGCCATGGCGCTCCTGAAGCCGGGCTGGGAAAATGGGTATGACGGCAACCCCGAGATCTTTCCCCTCGCCTGCGCCGGCCTCATCGAGGAGGAGGTGCGCCTGCCGGACGGGAGGTTCAACATCCGGCTCCGGGGCATGGCGCGGGTCGAAGTCCAGTCCTTCGAGAAGGAGAGTCCGTACCGGCTGGCCCGCGTGCGCGTCCTGGAGGACCGCAACGAGCGTGATGGCCCGGGGGTCCTCGAGGACAAGAAGCGGCTCCTCGCCGTGTGCGCCGGACTCCTTCAGGAAATCTCCGGCCGTGTGTCCCAGCCGCTCGCCCTCGACAGCGACGTGCCGTTCGCGGCCGTGGTCAACACGCTCTGCCAGAGTCTGGCGATGGAGATCGAGCTCAAGATGAAACTTCTGGGCCAGGACGACGTGCGGGAGCGCTGCCGCCTGCTGGCGGAGATTCTCCAGGAGCGCTGGCGCGACATCGCGCTGCGACAGGCGGCGCGCCAGGAGCCTTCTGGCGGGGGCGTGCACTGACCCTCGCGAGCCACGCGCATGGCCGCGCCACGAGCCGTGCCGCCTGATCCTCGGGAGCGCTTCCCTTACAAGTCGGTCACGCCGCGCAGGGCGGCGATGCTGGCGACCACCTCGCCGATCTTGTTGTTCGGGGTCGAGGCGCCAGCCGTGAGCCCAACGGTCGCGGGTCCTTCGGGCAGCCAGTCCCTCGTCGTGATCTCGGCCGAGGCGCCGAACGGCTTGTGGCGGATCGACTCCGCCCCCATGATGCACGAGGCGTCCTCGATGTGGTAGGTCGGCACGCTCCGGGACGCCAGGGCCGTGAGGTGGCTGGTGTTGCTGCTGTTGTACCCGCCGATCACCACCAGCAGGTCGGGCTTCTCCACAATCAGCGCCAGGACCGAGTCCTGACGGTCCTGGGTGGCGCTGCAGATGGTGTCAAAGGCCCGGAAGCGTTCGGGGATCTCGTCCTCGCCGTAACGGTCGGCGAGGGCGCCGCGGATCATTCCCTGGATCTCGAGGGACTCCGAGGACAACATGGTCGTCTGGTTCGCGAGGCCGATGCGTCCGAGATGCAGGTCCGGATCGAAACCGGGCGAACAGGCGGCGGCGAAGCGCGCGAGGAACATCCCCCGATCACCGCCACGGCGGATGTAGTCGCAGACGACCTGGGCCTCGGCCCGGTCACGGACCACCAGGTGGCGCCCGCTGGGGTATTGAGTGGTGCGGGACGCCGTGGCGCGGGTCTCCTCGTGCGCGTACTTGCCGTGGATGAGGGCCGTGAACCCCGTCGATGAGAAGCGATCGACGTTCTTCCAGACGTTGAGGACCGACCCGCACGTCGTGTCCACGAGGACACAGCCGCTCGCTCTGAGACGGGCCATCTCCTCGACCGTCACTCCGAACGCCGGGAGGATGACGACGTCCCGCGGACGGACCGCCTCGAGCCCCGGGCCGCTGCCGTCCGCCTCCCGCAGGAACCGGATCCCCATCTCTTTCAGGCGGGCGTTGACGTGCGGGTTGTGGATGATCTCGCCGACCAGATAAATCGTGCGCTCGGGGAACTTCCTGCGCGTCTCGTAGGCGTATTCGACGGCGCGGTCGACCCCGTAGCAAAAACCGAACTCGCGGGCCAGGAGAAAGGTGAGCCTGCCCGCCTGCAGCCTGTGGCCCGAGGCCTTGAGCCGCTCCACGATGCGGCTGTGGTAATCGGCCAGAAGCTCAGGTCGAATGGCGTCCTTCAGGCCAAAACCGCGCTGGTAATAATCCGTCTCGCCCATCGTGTCCACCGCGCCCTGCTCGCACCCCTCCGACGATTCTACACGATGCGGGACCCGCGCTACCTCTCGTCGATGCGCTCCGGACAGGAGGCGACGTTCATGCCGCTGCCGCGCAGGAAGTTCACCAGCGTGATCTGGAACGCCCGGGCGGTCTCGATCGCGAGGGAGGTGGGTCCGGAGATGGCGCAGACCACCGGGATGCCGGCGACGGCCGCCTTCTGCAGGATCTCGAACGAGGTTCGACCCGACACCATGAGGATGGCGTCGTCGGTGCGCAGGCCGTCCATGGCGGTCCTCCCGACCACCTTGTCGACGGCGTTGTGACGGCCGACATCCTCACGGCAGACACGCAGGCGGCCGTCGGGGTCGAAGAGGCCCGAGGCGTGCAGCGCGCCGGTACGTCCGAAGCTTTCCTGGGCCGCCAGGAGACGCTCCGGCAGCGACTCCAGGACTGCACGCCGGACTCGCAGACCCGACCTCACGGGCGCCGCCTGGATGGCGAGGGCCTCCAGAGACGCCTTGCCGCACAGTCCGCAGGCGGCGCTCGCCATGAGATTGCGGCGCAGACTCTGGTGGTCGAAGGCGACCCCCGGACGCAGGGAGACTTCGATGACGTTCATCGTGCCGTCCTCGGAGCCGCACTGCCGGATGGTGCCGATGTCGTCGATTGACCGCACCACGCCTTCCGTGAGGCAGAAACCGGCCGCCAGCTCGAGATCGTGCCCCGGGGTGCGCATGATCACAGCCAGGCTCTGGCCGTCGACGCGGATCTCCATGGGCTCCTCGACCACGATCCAGTCGGAGGTCTCGCGCCTCCGCCCCTGCCGGATCTTCCAGAGCGTCCACCGTTCCACGGAATCGCGCGGCATGCACCGTCCATTCTAGGGGCCCGCGTGGATCTTGGGAAGGGTTGCAGGCGGCCGGAAGGTTCCAAGCGCCCGGGAGGCGGCCGCTGCGGCCGCTCCGCGGACCCTGGACGGCGCGCCACTTAGATCTTGACACCGGCTGGGGCTTCTGCAAAGGTATGCCGTCATTTCCAGAATTGCGGTTCCACGGGGGGCACGGCAGAAGCCGCGCGAGCGGCCCGGTGCGTGGGGAAGCGATGCGACGGTCGGTCATCTGGAGAGGAGCGCTCCTGGCGTCCGCGGCGGCTGCCATGCTGGCCGGTCCTGTCTGGGCACAGAATCGTGACAAGGCCTGGGAGGTGACGCCCGAGTTGGGGTGGATCTTCTACGGGAAACCGCACCTGGGGGACGACTCGATCGATCAGACTTTCA
>Ga0209157_1002443_pt1 | contig 14823 bp, 14 predicted proteins | sample GraSoiAngelo_135_FD_185892 | JGI IMG/M metagenome (GOLD analysis project Ga0209157, IMG submission 185892) | Grasslands soil microbial communities from the Angelo Coastal Reserve, California, USA - 14_0929_05_40cm (SPAdes) (version 2) | ecosystem: Environmental > Terrestrial > Soil > Grasslands ... | reverse complement strand
GTCACGCGCCAGAAGCGCTGCCAGCGGTTTGCGCCGTCGATGGCGGCGGCCTCGTGCAGGTCAGGGTTGATGGTCTGCAACCCGGCGAGCAGGCTGATGGCGTAGAACGGCACGCCGCGCCACACGTTCACCGTCATGATCGAGGCCATCGCCAGCTCGGGGTCGCCCAGCCAGTTGATGCGCGAGTTGATGATGGAGAGCTTCCAGAACAGCCAGTTGAAGACGCTGAAGGTGGGGTCGAACATCCACTTCCAGGCGAGCGTCGACAGCACCGTCGGAATGATGAAAGGGAGCAGGATGAAGGCGCGCACCCAGGCCTTGCCGCGGAAATGCCGGTTGAGGAGCAGCGCGAGCCACAGCCCCAGCGCCAGCTTGAACACGGTGGTGACGCCGGTGTAGACGAAGGTGTTGAGCGCCGCCGTGCGGAAGATCGAGTCGTCGAAGATCTTCGTGAAGTTGTGCAAGCCGATGAAGTGGCCCGGCTCGCCGACGACGGTATTGGTTACCGACAGCCACACCCCGCGCACGAACGGGTAGGCGATGAACAGCGTCAGCAGCGCGAGCGTGGGGACCAGCAGCCAGAACGCGAGCGCGCCTTCGCGCTCGAGCATCCGGCTGACCGCGCCGCGCCTCGAATTACACCCCGTTGTAGACCTTGCTGACCTCTTCATGCGCCCACGCCACCGCGGCTTCGGCCGTCATGCCCTGGACTGCCTTGGCGTACATGTCGGTGATGATGTACTTGGTCAGCACCTCGGCGGCCTTCCGGTTCGGCAGCCCGGCGTAGCCCGGCGTGAGACCGACGCGCCCGGCCAGCTTGAAGGGCGCCATCACCGGATCCTCGTCCCACATCTTGTGCTTCTCCCAGGTCTGCGTGGGCGGCGTGGAATAGCCTTTCTGCGAGACGAACCATTTCTCGTAGTTGGCGGGGGTGTGGATCCACTTCATGAATTCCTTCGCCGCTTTCTGGTTCTTGGAATAGCCCATCAGCATGTGCGACTGGAACAGGTGGAAGGCAAATTGGCCGGCGGGACCTTTCGGCAGTTGCGCATGCCGGATGTCGCTCTTCATCTGCGCGCCCTTCTCGGTCTGGTACTGGTCGGGCTTGCGCAGCGTCTCGATGTAGATCGACGCGCCGTTCAGGGTCGCCGAGATCGTGCCGGAGAGAAACGCGCGGTTGTTGTTGGTGTCGTCCCACGCCAGGCCGCCTTCGTCAAACGAGTCCTTCCAGAAGCTCTGCATGAACTTGACCGAGTCCAAGGTCTGCTTGGACTGGAGAACCGCCTTCCCCTTCTCGTCGACCTCCTTGCCGCCGAAGGACCACAGATAGGGATAGCTGAAGGTCGGCGCGTCGCCGAAGGTGTGGCCGAGCGTCTGGCCGAGCGGGCGGCCCTTGGCTTTCAGCTTCTTGCCGGCGTCGTGGTACTGCTCCCAGGTCTGCGGAAACGTGCTGTAGCCGATTTCATCGAACCACGATTTGCGGTACGCGATCTCCGCGCCGATGATCGCCCAGGGCACGGACAGGGACTTCTTGCCCTCGGTCGTGTTGGCGCGGCACAAGCGGTAATAGCCGCCCTGCGCCTTGGCAATGGCTTCGGCTATGTCGGCGACGTCCGCCACCCCGGACGAGTAGACGTGCGGATGGTTGTTGAACGCCATGATAAGGTCCGGACCGGCGCCCGACTGGATCGCCGCCGTGATGCGCGCCTGCAGGTCGTTGCCGTTGATGGTCTCGAGGTTGATCTTCACCCCGAGCGCCTTCATGGCTTCCGGCAGCATCGTCTTGCGCAACAGCTCGTCCGAAGCCGGGACGAAGTCGTTCCACTTCAGCCAGTGCACCGTGCCGGCCTGGGCGAAGACGGGCGCCTGGTGCGAAGCAAGGATGCCGGCGAGCCCGGCTCCCGAATACTGCAGGAATTTGCGTCGATCGAACTGAGCCATGTCGTCTCCCCTCCTTGAGGGCCTACCACTGTACTACTTCATCAGGCCGGGAATCCACAGAGAAATGGCCGGAATGTAAGTGACCAGCAGTAGCGCGAGGCACATCGCGCCGTAGAACGGCCACAGCTCCTTCGACACCTGCTCCATCGTCACCTTGCCGATGGCGCAGCCGACGAATAGCGTCGGCCCCACCGGCGGCGTGATGAGACCGATGCCGAGGTTGAGGATCATGATCATGCCGAAGTGCACCGGGTCGATGCCGAGCTTGTAGACCACCGGCAGGAAGATCGGCGTGCAGATGAGAAGCATCGGCGCGAGATCCATGAAGGTGCCCAGCAGCAGCAGCACGATGTTCACCAGCAGCAGGAAGACGTACTTGTTCTCCGAGATGCTGAGGAAGAAGACCGTGATCTTCGCGGGAATCTGCATGATCGCCATCATGTAGCCGAAGCCGACCGAGAAGCCGATCAGCATCATCACCATCGCGACGGTCTTGATGACGCGATGGATCAGATGCGGCAGGTCGCGCCACTTGTAGTCGCGATACACGAGGAAGGTCACCAGGAATGCATACACGCAGGCGACGGCGGCCGACTCGGTGGGCGTGAACACGCCGGAAAGGATTCCGCCCATGATGATGATGACGGTCACCAGCCCCCACAGCGCCTCGCGGACGATCCTCGGCACATCTTTGAGCGGGGTGGGCTCGGATACCGGAAAGCTGCGCTTGTGCGCGGTCCACACGACCAGGCCGATCAGGCAGGCGCCGAACAGGAGCCCCGGCAGGATGCCGGCGAGGAACAGGCTGGCGACGGAGATCGTGCCGCCGGCTGCGACCGAGTAGATCACAGCGTTGTGCGAGGGCGGGATCATCAGCGCCTGGACCGAGCCGCAGATGGTCACGTTGGTGGCGAAGACGCGCGGGTAGCCCTGCTTGATCATCTGCGGAATCATCACCGAGCCGATCGACGCGGTGTCCGCGACTGACGAGCCCGAGATGCAGCCGAACAGCGTGCTCGCAAGGATGTTGACGATCGCCATGCCGCCGCGGATGAAGCCGACGAATACTCTTGCGAGGCTCACCAGGCGCGCCGCCATGCCGCCTTCGGCCATGATCGCCCCCGCCAGCACGAAGAACGGGATGGCAAGCAGCGCGAAGTCGTCGGTGCCGTCGGAGATCTTGAGCATCACCGCCTCGAGCGGGATGTCGACGTAGAGGGCCGCGATCAGGGCCGCGAGGCCCAGGGCGTAGGCGACCGGCACCGCGAGCGCGCACAGAACCGTGAACGAGCCAAGCAGAACGAGGATGTCCATTATGGAATTCGGGGACGGAGCCCTAACTCCAGCGACGCGCAGCTTACGGAGTTAGGGCTCCGTCCCCGAATTCCGCTCATTCGAGCTCCGCCGCCTGGTCGCTGTACATGACGTCGGTCTTCGGCGGGTCGCCGATCCACGCCTTCTCAACCAGGAACAGGAAGGTAAGCAGGCCGCCGACCGGAATCGGCATATAGACGATGCCGACGCGCAAGTCGGGGAATTCGGCCATCGTGTTGTACCAGGTGAGCTCGCACAGGTGCACGCCATAGCCGAGCATGAACAGCGCGGTGAGCGCCATGCAGGCATGCACGCCCCAGGTCATTCCGACCTGCGCCTTCGGCCCGACGGCCTTGAGCAGCGCCTCGACCGCGATCTGCGCGTTGGCGCGGTACACCGCCGCGCCGCCGATGAAGGAAAACATCACCATCATCACGACCGAGGCCGGCTCGGGCCAGGACAGCGGATTGTTCATCGCGTAGCGCATGAACACGCCGAGCGGGATGATGAGCGTGATAACGACGAGCGCCGTCCCGGAGAGCACGATGCACGCCAGGTACAGCCACTCCATGAGTTTTTGATAGCTCTGCTTCATACAAAAAAACGGGCCGCTGCAGCGGCCCGGTCATTCATCGTGAAAACGGCTATTGCGTGTCCTGGATGCGCTTCAGCAGCGCGCTGTACTTGGCGCCGTACTTGTCCCGCACGGGCTGAGTCGCCTTGTAGAAGGCTTCCTTGTCCGCGCTGACGAACTGGATGCCTGCGGCCTTGAGCTTCGACTCGGCCTCCCCGACATACGCATCCCACAGCTGGCGCTGCTCGAGCTGCGCTTCCCGCGAAAGCTTCTTGACGAGGTCCTGGTCGGCCTTGGGCAGCGTCTCCCAGTTGCGCTTGGAGAACACGAAGATCTCGGGAATGATCAGGTGGCCGGTGAGGCTGTACACCTTGCTCACCTGGTAGTGGTTCTGGGCGAGCAGCGTCGGCGGGTTGTTCTCCGCGCCGTCCACCACGCCGGTCTGCAGGGCGGAGTAGAGCTCGTTGAAGCCCATCGCGACGCCGTTGCCGCCCATCGCGTTCATCGTTTCGACGAACAGCGGGTTGCCCATCATGCGAATCTTCATGCCCTTCAAGTCGGCGGGCTTGGTGACGGGCTTGTTCGAGTAGACATTGCGCGTGCCGGCGTCCATCCAGCCCAGCACGATCAGCCGCGAGGTCGGCGCGTTCGAAGTGCGCTCGAGCAGCTCCTGGCCGATCGGACCGTCGATCACCTTGCGCATGTGCTGCTCGTCGCGAAAGATGAACGGCATGTTGAATACGTTCAGATCGTCCACCACGGGGCCCATGGCGCCCACCGAGATGCGTGCGATCTGCAGCGCGCCGACCTGGGCCTGCTCGATCATCTCCTTCTCGCCGCCAAGCTGCATCGACGGAAACATCTGGATCGAGTAGCGGCCGCCGGTCTGCGCCTCGAGCTTCTTGCCCATGCGCACGATTGCCTCGACCGTCGGGTAGCCGAGCGGGTGAACGTCTGACGCCTTCCACACCTGTTTTGGCTGCGCCACGCCCGCCGAGGGCAGAGCGAAGCACGCGGCCGCCAGCGCGGCGCCGACGAAACGGCAGTACGACATGGAATCCTCCTCTGGTAAGATTCGTCAGTCATCATACAACCATGCAGCCTCCCCCCGTCAAGATCCGCCCGCTGGTGGCCGAGAGAAAGCTGTCGCGGCGCCTGTTCGAGCAGCTCGCCGAGCAGATCAAGGGCGGCCGGCTTACCCCCGGCGCGCGCCTGCCGACCGAGCAGTAGCTCACGCGGGCGGCCCGAGTGAGCAGGACGGTGGTGCGCGAGGCGGTCGCGGCGCTGCGCGCCGAGGGGCTGGTGGTGACCCGCCAGGGCGTGGGCGCCTTTGTTTCCGCTGAACCGCAGCGCGCGCCGTTCCGCATCGATCCAGAGCGCATGCAGTCGCTCGGGGACATCCTCAACGTGATGGAGCTGCGCCTCGGCGTCGAGATCGAATCGGCCGGCCTCGCCGCCGAGCGCGCGTCGCGCGCCCAGGTGCGCGCCATCGCCGCGGCGCTCGATGCCATCGAGCGTGCCGCCGCGAGCGGAAAAACGGCGGTCGACGAGGACCTGGCCTTTCATCGCGCCATCGCCGAGGCGACCGGCAACGCCGAGTTTCCGCGCTTTCTCCAGTTCATCGGCCGGCACCTGATCCCGCGCCGCACGGTGAGCGGGCTGCCCGAGCAGATGGGCGGCCGGCGCGCCTACCTTGCCCTGATCCAGGAAGAGCATCGCAGGATCTGCCAGGCGATCGAGCGCCGCGATCCGAGAGGGGCGCGCGAGGCGATGCGGCGCCACCTCACCCGCTCGCTCGAGCGCTACCGACGCCTCGCGGCGCAACGCAACGCAGCGTAGTGGCCCGCATCCTCCTCACGCACTCGCCCGAGGCGCTTGCCCTGTATTACGGAGAGCGGGCTCTCGAGGGTTTGCGCAGCCTCGGGGAGGTCAGGCTGCATGAAGGAAAACAACCGCTTCAGGGCGAGCAGTTGATTCGTGCCGCTGAAGACTGCGAGATCATAGTCTCCTACCGGCAGTCGCCAGGGCCGGCCGAGGTGTTCCAGCGCCTGCCGCAGCTAGTGGCGTTCGTGCGCTGCGCGATCGACATCCGCAACATCGACGTCGCCGCGGCGAGCGAAGCGGGCGTGCTCGTCACGCAGGCGAGCGCCGGCTTCGTCGCGTCGGTGGCCGAGATGGTGCTTGGATTCATGGTGGACCTGTCTCGCGGCATCACCCGCTCGAGCATGGACTACCGCGCGAGCCGGGTACCGAAGGCGGCGATGGGAAGGGAATTGCGCGGCAGCACGCTCGGCATCATCGGCTACGGCGCCATCGGCAGGGAGGTATCCAGGATCGGGAAAGCTCTCGGCATGCGAGTGCTGGTCAACGATCCTTACGTGAAAGACGTAGAGCAGACTTCTTTCGATGAGATTCTGCGGCAATCGGATTACGTGGTTCCATTGGCGAGCGCGACCGGCGAGACGGAAAATCTGATGAATTCGGCGGCGTTCGCGAAGATGAAAACAAGCGCCTTCTTCATCAACGTGTCGCGCGGCAACCTGGTCGACGAGCAGGCGCTCGAAGCGGCGCTCGATGCAGGGCGCCTGGCCGGCTGCGCGGTGGACGTCGGCCGCGCGCCCGACCAGATGCCGACGCCGCGGTTCGCGGCGCGGCGCGAAGTGATCGCCACGCCGCATGCCGCCGGGCTCACCCAGCCGGCGATCGAGCACCAGTCGCTCGAGACCGTGGCGCAGGCGGGCGAGATACTGAAGGGTCGGGCGCCGAAAGGCGCCGTCAATGCCGGGCACTGGGCGAGAAAGGTCAAGGGATGAAAACCGTACTGATCACCGGAGCGGCGGGAGACGTCGGCACGCACCTGCGGCGCGAGCTGGCGGGAAAGTACAAGTTGCGTTTGTCGGACCGCAGGCCACTAAAAAACAAAAGCAAATCGGAAAGCTTTTTAAAAGCAGACATATCGAAAATGTCCGATGCGCTGCGCATCACCAAGGGCGTCGACGCCATCGTCCACCTCGGCGGCTATTCGGTCGAAGGGCCGTGGGAGGGGATCCTCAAGGCGAACATCATCGGCTGCTACAACGTGTTCGAGGCGGCGCGCAGGAACGGCGTGAAGCGCATCGTGTTCCCCACCAGCAACCACGCGGTCGGCTTCTACCGGCGCGACCAGACGATCGACCATCGCGTCTACCCGAAGCCCGACAGCCGCTACGGCGTGTCCAAGGTGTTCGGCGAGGCGCTCGGCAGCCTCTACGCCGACAAGTACCGCATGGAGATGTTCATGATCCGCATCGGCAACGTCAATCCGGCGCCGATCGACAAGCGCCGGCTCGCCATCTGGTTCAGCCCGCGCGACCTGGCGCAGCTCGTGTCGATCGGCATCGATCATCCCGGCATCCGCTTCGAGATCGTCTACGGCGTCTCGGGCAACACGCGCAGCTGGTACGACAATTCCAACGCCGTGCGGCTCGGCTACCGGCCGCAGGACGATGCCGAGACCCATGCGGCCCAAGTGCTGGCGCGGGAGAAGCCGGGCGATCCGCGCGCCGAGATGTACCAGGGCGGAATCTTCGTGCATGTGGAGGAAGTGCCGAACCCGGCTGCTCCGAAAAAGATGAAGACAGGGAAAAAGAAATGAGAGTTTCCGTCCCCCGGGGCGCGTGCGACACACACATGCACATCTACGACTCCGCGGCACCGGCGGCGCCGGGCACGTTCATGCCGGGCCATTTCCCGGCGTCGGCCTACCGCGCCATGCAAAAGCGCCTCGGTCTGGAGCGCGTGATCGTGGTGCAGCCCAACGCCTACGCAGACGACAACAGCGTCACTTTGGATGCAATAAAGAAAATCGGAAAAGGCGCGAAAGGCGTAGCAGTGGTGAAGCCCGGCGTTACAGACGCCGAGCTCGAGCGCCTCACCAGAGGCGGTATCTGCGGGTTGCGTATCATGACGCTCCACGGCGGCACGCTCGGCTTCGACGTCATGGATTCCATGATGGCGCGCGTGCATCCTTTCGGCTGGCACGCCAACATCCAGCTCGACGGGCGCGAGCTGCCGAAAGTCGAGGCGCAGATCAAGCGGCTGCCCGCCAGGTTCGTCATCGACCACACGGGAAAATTTCTCGAGCCGGTGACGCCTGAGCATGAGTCTTTCAAGTCGTTATTGAGATTGGTCGATACCGGACGGTGCTGGGTGAAGCTGTCGGCGCCTTACGAGACTTCGAAAACCGGCGCGCCGAAATACGCGGACGTCGGGCGCCTCGCGAAGGCGCTGGTGAAGCACGCGCCGGAGCGCATGCTGTGGGCGAGCAACTGGCCGCATCCCTCGGCGCGCGAGCCCAGGCCGCCCAAGGATGCCGACCTGCTCGAGCTGCTGCTCGATTGGGCGCCGGACGCGGCCGTGCGCCGGAAGATCCTCGCCGACAACCCCGCGGAGCTCTATGGCTTTTAGAGTGGGGCTGATTGGCCTGGGCATGGCCGTGGCGCCTCATGCGAAGAGCCTTCTCGACCTGAGGGACCGGGTCGAGGTCGCGTATGCCTACAGCCGGTCGGCCGAGCGGCGCGCGAAGTTCAAGCAAAGCTTTCCGTTCCCGCAAACCGCGCGGCTGGAGGACATCCTCGAGGACAGTTCGGTGAACGCGGTGCTGGTGCTGACGCCGCCCAATACGCATCTCGACCTGGTTCAGCGCTGCGCGGCGTCCGGCAAGCACGTGCTGCTCGAGAAGCCTGTGGAAATCTCCACTTCCCGCGCCGAAAAGCTGGTGGAAATTTCGAGAAAGAATGGCATCAGGCTCGGGGTGGTGCTGCAGCACCGCTTCCGGCCGGCGGCCGAGCGGCTGCGCGGGCTGCTCGCGGCCGGCAAGCTCGGCGAGCTGGTTTCGGCCTGCGCGTCGATTCCGGTCTGGCGGCCGCAAAGCTATTACGACCAGCCCGGCCGCGGCACGAGAGCGCGCGATGGCGGCGGCGTGCTGCTTACCCAGGGGATCCACACGCTGGACTTGTTCCTGTCCTATACCGGGCCGGTCGAGCAGGTGAGCAGTTTCGTCACGACCACCCCGCTCCACCGCATGGAAACCGAAGATCTGGTGTGCGCGAGCCTGCGCTTTGCCAGCGGAGCGCTCGGCGTCGTGCATGCGACAACCGCCGCCTATCCAGGATTTCTGGAGCGCATCGAGCTTATCGGCACCCTGGGTACGGCGACGCTGGAAGGGACGGCGCTCAAGGCAAACTTTACCAACGGAAAAAATCTGGAAGTCAAAACCGAATCTGGCGCAGGCGGAACCGGCGCAGACCCGATGGCCTTCCCTCACGACTGGCACCGCAGCCTGCTGGCCGATTTCATCGACGCGATCGAGCGCGGCCGCGAGCCGCGCGTGAACGGCGAGGAGGCGCTCAAGGTGCACCGGCTGATCGACAGGCTTCTCCAATCAGCCGGTTGACGCTCGCCGCGGCCTCGAGCTGCGTGAAGTGGCCGCTGTCCGGAACGATCTCGAGGCGCGCCGCAGGCACGTGCTGCCTGATGAGGTCGAACCACGCCGGCGCCTGGCCGGCCTGGAGCGGCACGCGTTTCCCGTCCGCATTGATCGTGGTGCTCTGGATCGCCGTCAGCGGAGCGCGCACCGCGGCGAGCGCGGCCTCCATGTGCTCCGCGTCCCAGCGCACCATCGAAAGCCAGGCCGCCATCGCGGTCTCGGCGGGCATGCGCTTGGCGCGCGCAATGATCGCCTGCGACTGCGCGGACGGGCGCAGGAACATCTGGCTGAAGAGGGCATCGGCGAAGTCCGCATAGACGACGCCGCGGGCAGGATCCGCGCTCAGCCGCCTGCCGCCATCGATGAGAACGATGGCGCCGACCCGCTCAGGCTCCAGGCGCGCGGCTTCCAGCACGACGCGGCAGCCCATGCTGTGGCCGACCAGGATCGATTTTTCAAAATCAAGCTTCCCGAGCAGGGCGGCGACGTCGCCGCCGTAGTGCCCGATGGTGCATTCCTCCGGCCCGCCGGGCGTGCTGCCGTGCCCGCGCAGGTCGCACGCCACGACCTGCCGTTGGCTTTGGAAGTGGCTCACCTGAAACCGCCAGTCGGTGTGATCGCAGGTAAAGCCGTGCACGAACACGAGCGGCGGCGCGCCGCGGCCGCGGCTGAAGTAGCGCACGGCGCGGCTCAGTCCTCGGCGGTAGCCGGCCGGTGCGCGGCGACGAGCTTCTGCTGCAGCTGCGGCGGCGCCGGCTCGTAGTGGCTGAATTCCAGGCTGTACGAGCCGTGGCCCGCGGTGAGCGACTTGAGGCGGGCCGGAAAGTGCTCGAGCTCGGAAAGCGGCGCCTGCGCCGAGATCTGCACCGTGCCGGGACGCGGCGTGTCCGAGCCCTTGATCTGCCCGCGGTGCCCGGACAGCTCGCCGGCGATGTCCCCCATCTTGGTCTCGGGGGCGATGATGTCGACGTTGACGATCGGCTCGAGGACCATCGGACGCGCCTTCGCCAGGGCATCGAGGAAGGCCTTGCGGCCCGCCGACATGAAAGCGACGTCCTTGGAGTCGACCGGATGGCTCTTGCCGTCGTACACGATCACGCGCACGTCCTGCAGCGGGAAGCCTGCGATATAGCCGGTGTCGAGCACGCTGCGCACGCCCTTCTCGACCGACGGGATGAACTGGTTGGGGATCGCGCCGCCTTTCACGCTGTCGACGAATTCGAAGCCGCTGCCGCGGGGCAGCGGCTCCACTTTCAGGAACACCTCGCCGAACTGGCCGGCGCCGCCGGTCTGCTTCTTGTGGCGGCTGTGGCCCTCCGCCCTCACCGCGATCGTCTCGCGGTACGGGATCGACGGCGGGCGCGTGTCCAGGTCGAGCTTGTACTGCGACGACATCTTCTCGAGCACGGTCCTCAGGTGCATCTCGCCGAGCCCGCGCATCACCGTCTCGTTGGCCTGCGAGTTGTGCTCGATGCGGAAGCACGGGTCCTCGGCGGTGATCTTGTGGAGCACGTCGGAAACTTTCTGCTCGTCGCCGCGCTTCTTCGGCTGCACCGCCAGCCCGAACACCGAGGTCGGCAGCTCGAGCGGCCGCGCGTGCACCTGCGCGTCCTCGGCGGAGTCGTGCAGCACGTGGTCGAACTGGATCTCGTCGATCTTGGCGATGGCGCAGATGTCGCCCGGCAGCGCCTCGTTCACCTCGAGCTGTGTCTTTCCGCGCAGCAGGAACAGGTGCCCGGCCTTGATCGGCTTGCGTCCTTCGCCGATATAGAGCTGGCCCCCGGGGGTCAGGCGCCCCTGATGCACGCGGAACACCGCGAGGCGCCCGATGTAGGGGTCGATCTCGATCTTGAAGACGTGGGCGAGGGCGTGCAGCTTCGGGTCGGGCTCGGCCCCGAGCTCGCTCGCTTTCCCGTCAGCCGCCGTCTTGACATAGACCGGCGGATTTCCCTCCAGCGGGTTGGGAAGCAGCTGCACGATGATGTTCATCAGCTCGGCGATGCCCGCTCCGGTCTTCGCCGAGGCGAACACCACCGGGATGAGATGCCCCTCGCGCAGCGCCCGCTCGAGCGGCGCGTGCAGCTCCTCGGGCGTCACCTCGCCCTTCTCGAGGTAGGCCTCCATCAGCTTCTCGTCGACCTCGACCACCTGGTCGACCAGCTTGCGGTGCGCCTCGTCCACGGACGAGAAGTCGGCCTCGCCCGAAGGAGCGAAGAAGCAGTCGGAGACCTTCTTGCGGTCGGCGGCGGGCAGGTTGAGCGGCAGGCACTCCTTGCCGAACGTCTGCTGGATGCGCTCGAGCAGGTCCTCCAGGTCGACGTTGTCGGCGTCGATCTTGTTGACGATGAGCAGCCGGTCGAGGCCGCGCTTCGCCGCCCACTGCATGAAGCGTCCGGTCATCATCTCGATGCCGTTCTGCGCGTTGATGACGACGGCGGCGGTTTCCACCGCCGCAAGGGCCGGCAGCGACTGGCCGAGAAAATCGGGGTAGCCGGGGGTGTCGAGCAGGTGGATGCGGGTGGCTTCGCCGTTGGTCTTGGCGTCGAAGCTCGCGACGGCGAGCTTCAGGGAGTGCTGCAGCTGCTTCTCGAGCGGGGTGTAATCGCACACAGTGGTGCCGCGCTCGACGCTGCCGGCCGCGGGGATCGCCCCCGCTCTTGCGAGCAGCGCCTCGGCCAGCGTGGTCTTCCCCGCTCCGGACTGGCCGACGAGCGCAATGGTCCTGATCCGTTCGATTGAATTTGACACGAGCCTGCCTCCTCGCGCCGATTTATAGCAGCATCGCGCGGGGCTGGGGAAGAGCCCCGTTAGCGGGGGATGTAGCGGGGCGTCGACACGGCGAGAAAAATCTCGCGTAAAAACAAGAGCAGGCAGATGACCAGGGCCAGCATCGCGGACACGAACAGGCCGCCAATGGTGTAGGAAAGATCGGTCCTGACGATGGCGCCCAGGAACGCGGTGGAGATCAGCAGGCAGACAAAAAGCGCCGAGATCACCGCGAACAGGATGGAGAAATAGACGTCGCGCATGCGACGTGCGATGGTCTGCAGTTCTTCGCGCGCCGAAGGCAGTTCGGCTTGGCTCATGCGCGCCAGCATTCCTTCGAGCTCGCGGCGCCGGTCGACGGCGCGGCCCAGGCGGATGTTGAGCGCGGCAATGATCGTTCCGACCGCGGTCAGCAGGAATACCGGCGCAACGACGAGCTGGATCACTCCGGAGATTTCCGGGGCGTGCGCTTCGAAAGCCATGTGGCAAGTCTAGCGCGGCCGCAGATAGTGCTCCATCACGTATTCGCCGACTGTGCGGCCGAGCGCGTTGCCGACCTCGTTGCTGGTGCGGTAATGCACGCCGCCCCAAATGCGCGCCATCGCGACTTCGTCCTCCAGCTGCTGAATACTCGTGTATTTGCGCTGGACGCCCGGCATTTCGCTATACGTGAGCGTGAAATCCGGCAAGCTGCCCTTGCCGAAAAACGATTTGAGGACGGCGCCGCCGCTGCCGTCCGCCACGCAGTGCGCGCAGGGATACTCGGGATGGACCGGAGTAGCGATGAGCGGCGTCCAAGCATGGTCGCGCTCGGTCGCGTCGTTGCCGTCGATATCGCCGTTGCGAATCGCGGTGACGGGGCGCCAGAAGTCGTATTGGTACTTCGCGTCGAAGATTGCGACGAACGCGTCGCTGATGGCGATATTGAGAAGCGCGAAGAGCCGCGCGCTTTCCATGGTCGATAGCGGCCTCGCTTTGATGATCTCGCGTGCGGCCTCGTTCCAGGCATAGGTCCCGCTCAGCACCCAGAAGCGGCCGGTCTCGGTCTGCCAGGCGGTGCGTTTTACGCTGTTAGCGCCGCCGAGCTCCTTGGTCTCGTTGTAGTCGCGCGCCCATTGCGCGCTCGTCAGCGCGGGAGGCGGACCGGGCCTGAACTGCGATGGGCTGCGCAATGCGAAAGGCTTGGCGAGCTGCAGGTGAGACATGATCGGCATCGCGGTCGGAATGTAGCCGCCGGGCTTCGTGACTGGGCGATAGCTGTCGGGCGCGAAGAAACCGTCAGTCTTCCGTTCCTCGAGCATGGCGCGCGCGGCTTTTTCCCCGGCGGCAATTCCTGAAGCAGTCGCGCGACCGGCGGGAAGCCGAGCAACGGCGCTTCCGTAGTACGCATCCGCGGCGGCCTTATGCTTGGGATACAGCTCCGCAAGCACATGCCGGGCGGCGGCATGCATCGCCGCTTCTGGTGAAGCACCCGCTGCGTCGGCCGTTGCGGCGCGATAAGGCAGGTAGCGGCCTTCGGACGCATTGGCGGCGTCGAACATTGCGATGTGCATGATCGCCAGTACCCGTGCGCCGGGAACTCCGCCCGGCAGGCGCTCAGCCAGCATGATGGCAACGGCTTTGTCATTCCAGTCGGTAACGACATCGGCGCGAACCGCGGGCGCAAGCATGCCGAGCGCCGTCAAAGCAATGACCGCGAGCGATTTCATGGATTGTGTCCTCCCGGAGTCAGTGTACGCCTGCAGCAAGCGAAACGCAGCTACCCCGGCTTGTTACTTCGCGTCGTTCTTCTTCTCGAGGAGCTCCGCGCGCTTCTTCAGCGTGTCCTCGAGCTTCGACTTGGGAACCAGCACGGTGTACGGCGAGGACGGGAAACGCACGTAATAGTTCTCGCCCTCCAGCTTGCCGACCTTGATCGAGTACGCAACGCCGTCGAGCGTGGTGGCGTTGATCAGGGTCGGGTGCTCGAGGCCGGTGTCCTTCGCATCCTGCGGGGCCACATCGGCGAGCTCGAGCAGGCCGAGCGAGTAGGAGGCCGAGTTGGCGCGCCCGATGTCGAGCTTCTCCCCGGGCCCGGCACCGGCCAGCTTCCACCCGGCATTGTCGGCAGGGCGCTCGATGCGCCAGCGGCTGCCGTCGGGGTAGCGCAGCTCGAGGCTCCTGAGCTTTTCGACCTTGAAGGAGCGGCGATCGAGCCAGTCGGCGCTCCTCGCGCTGGCCTGCCTGAGAGGGTCGGAGACGATGAGCACCGTCTTCGGATCGGCGGGCAGCATCACGAAGCGGCCGTCGGCGCTCGCCTTCTCCGGGTTTTCGACCTCGCGTCTGAAGTACTTCCTGCCGACCACCAGCTTGGCCAGCGCCTTGCCGTCCGCGGCATCGAACTCGACCTGCGTGCCGGACTGGTCCAGGTTGAGGCGTGCGCGGTCCGGATCGCCGATCGGCTCGCTCTGCCCGACCTTCAGGCCGAGCGCCTGCAGCACGAACCCGCGCACCTTGCCGAGGTCCGCCGGAAAGCCGTCGCGCTCGGCTATTACCCAGCCCTCCTCCTTGCGCTGCAGCGTGAGCGTCGCCTTCGGCTCGACGATGCGGATCGAGGCGACCTCGGAGACCTTCAGGTCCTTCAGCAGGGGCTGGCCGAGCGTGCCGGCGTTCGCCGGCGAACGGGAGCGCTCCTTCTGGTAATAGAGCAGCGCACCGCCGCCGACGACCGCCAGCAGCACCACCAGGACGGCCGCGATGCGGGCGTTCATGCCTTTCTTCT
>Ga0209157_1002442_pt1 | contig 14824 bp, 11 predicted proteins | sample GraSoiAngelo_135_FD_185892 | JGI IMG/M metagenome (GOLD analysis project Ga0209157, IMG submission 185892) | Grasslands soil microbial communities from the Angelo Coastal Reserve, California, USA - 14_0929_05_40cm (SPAdes) (version 2) | ecosystem: Environmental > Terrestrial > Soil > Grasslands ... | reverse complement strand
ATGTGGGCCAGGCTTCTCGGACGTCTGGCGGCGCTCGCGATACTCGCCGTCGCCTACAGCATCGCTGGCAAGCTGGGCCTGAGACTCGCGGTTGTGCATGCCAGCGCGACTGCCGTGTGGCCGCCCACCGGACTGGCGCTGGCCGCTCTTCTCGTGCGCGGCTATCGCGTCTGGCCGAGCATTCTCCTCGGCGCATTTTTGGTCAACGTGACCACCGCTGGCTCCGTCGGTACCTCCATTGGAATCGCGGTGGGAAACACCCTTGAGGCAATACTGGGCGCATACCTCGTCAGACGGTTCGCCAACGGTCCCAGGACACTCGATCGCGCGCAAGACGTTTTCAAATTCGCTCTTCTCGCCGGCGTCGTCAGCACCACCGTGAGCGCAACGTTTGGAGTCACGAGCCTTGCCCTCGGCGGGTTTGCGAGCTGGAGCAACTACGCGTCGATCTGGTTGACATGGTGGCTCGGCGACGCCGCCGGCGCGCTCATCGTGGCGCCTCTCCTCCTCTTGTGGAGCGCCAACCGTCGCGTCCAATGGCCGCGCGGACAAGCGCTGGAGGCGCTGATCTTTGTCCTGTGTCTCGTCGTTGTCGGTCAGGCGGTGTTCGGAGGCTGGCTTCCGACTGACGTCCACAATCACCCGCTGGAGTTCCTCTGCATCCCGCCGCTCGTCTGGGCGGCGTTCCGATTCGGTCAGCGGGAGGCCGCCACCGCGAGTGTGGCGCTCTCGGCCCTCGCGCTGTGGGGAACGTTGCGCGGTTCCGGCCCCTTCGTCCGCGACACTCAGAACGAGTCACTCCTTCTGCTGCAGGCGTTCATGGCGACGGTGGCGGTCACGACGATGGCAATCTGCGCCGTCGTTGCGGAACGACGCAGGGCGGAGACACAGCGGGAAGCCGTGATCGGTGAACTCAAGGATGCCGCCGACAACATCAAGACCCTGCGAGGCCTGCTACGCATTTGCTCGTGCTGCAACAAAATTTGCAACGAGGCGGACGCCTGGGTTCGCCTCGAAACCTATATCGAAGAACATTCGGAGGCCGCGTTCACTCACGGATTATGTCCTGAATGCGTGAAACAGCAGTACGCGAACCTCCATGCGGGGCTGGCGGCACGTCGACCAGAGCTTTTCGGATAACGCAGCGCGGCTCGATCGCGGGTCTTCATCGACGCTCTTGGCCACTGGGAGGAACTATGATGCCCATCAAAATTGAAAAGATTGAAGCCGTACCCATGCCGGTGAAAAGTGAATTGGAATTCGTGCGGGAACGATTAGCCAAGGCGGAAGATGAGATCACCCTCCTCCGCGAGACGATCCTCGAATTGAAAGTGAGTCTCTCCACGGCCCGGTTGCTTGCGAAAGAGAAAGCCCAGCTAGTTCTCAAGCTGGACGAGGAAGTGGCACAGTCGAGACGAGGACAGAATCCAGTGCCGTGACCGTAGAAGACGATCAAAAGAAGACGACCAAAGGACTCTTGGAAACGGCCTTGCAAGGCCAGCCCGGATGAGCGGATCGCGGAGCTCCCGGTAGTTCGAGACGATGCCGTTGTGGACGATGACGGCTCAGGGTGACCGGGCCGCCCGAATGCGTTGCCAGAGACGCTCGCGAGTGAGCGGCATCTCGGTCACCTCGACGCCCAGCGGGCGCAGCGCGTCGGCGATCGCATTGGCGATGGCGGCCGGCGCGGGCAGCGCGCCGCCCTCGCCCGCTCCCTTGACGCCGAGTGGGTTGAGCGGCGAGGGGGTCACCACGTGGTGGACGTCGAGTGACGGGACGTCGGCGGCGCGCGGCAGCGCGTACTCCATCAGGGTGCCTGTCGCAAGCTGACCGGCGGCGTCATAGATGATCTCCTCCAGAAACGCGTTTCCGATGCCGTGGGCCACACCGCCGTGGATCTGACCGTCGACCACCATCGGGTTGATCATCGTGCCGCAGTCGTCGACGGCGACGTAGCGGAGCACACGCACCGAGCCGGTGTCGAGGTCGACCTCGACCACCGCGGCGTGGGCGCCGCTCGAGTACGTCGACTGCGTGACGTGGACGTATGCGGAGGCGTCGAGCCCCGGATCCATCCCGCCGGGGAGCGCGTACCCCGGGCGTGGCGCCGTCGCGATGGCCGCGACCTCGCCGAGCGCGAGGCCAAGGCTGGGCGCCCCACGGACCCTGATGCGGCCGTCCTCGATCGTCAAATCCTCGACCGCGGCTTCGAGGTGATCGGCGGCGACGGCCAGAGCTTTCTTCCGCACCTCGGCGGCCGCGTGAGCGGCCGAGCTTCCCGCCAGCACGGCGACGCGGCTGGCGAACGTGCCGACGCCGTACGTCACGCCGGCGGTGTCACCGGGCACGACGGTCACCTGGTCGATCGATGTCGACAGCGCGTCGGCGACGATCTGCGCGAGCGTCGTCTCGTGCGCCTGGCCCTGGCTCGACGTTCCTGAGAACACGAAGACCCGGCCGTCGGGATCGACGCGAACTCGGATTCCCTCGTAAGGGCCGAGCCCGGTGTCCTCGACGAAGAGCGCCATGCCGAGGCCGATCGCCCGGCCTTCGGCGAGAGCCCGCTCGCGCTCCTTCGCGAAGCCGCTCCAGCCGACCGCCTCGACGACTCGCCGGAGGCACTCGGGGTAGTTGCCGCTGTCGTAGCGACGCGGGCTGTTGTCGCGCGAGACGAGGCCCACGTCGTATGGGAATTCGTCGGGCTGGATCAGATTGTGCTCGCGGATCGCGACCCGATCGAGGCCAAGGCGCTCGGCGGCGAGATCCAGCATTCGCTCCATCACGAACACCGCCTGCGGCCGTCCCGCGCCCCGGACCGGCGTGACGGGCACGCGATTGGTGTAGACGGCGGTGAGGGTGACCTCGTAGTTGGGGACACGATAGGGCCCCGGAACGCTCACCGATGTGATGACCGGGACGATGATGCCCCACGACACGAAGGCGCCACAGTCGTGGACGAAGGTGTCGCGGAGCGCCACGATGCGGCCGTCGCGCGTGAGCCCGAGGTCGACCTCGTGCCACTGGTCGCGCTCTTGCGTGACCGCGAGGAAATGCTCGCGGCGTGTCTCGATGAACCTGACCGGCCGACCGAGCGCTCGGGCCAGGAGTGGAACCAGGATGTCTTCGGCGTAGACGATGGCCTTGGGGCCGAACCCGCCGCCGATGTCCTGCGTGACGATGCGGACGCTGTGCTCCGGCAGTTTCAAATAGCGCGCGACGAGCCGGCGGAGCATCTGGGGCGCCTGCGTCGTCGACCACACCGTGAGCTGGCCGAGCTCGGCGTCCCAGCGCGCCACGAGCCCGCGCGTCTCTATCGCCATCCCGGCACCCCGGTGCAGGGTGAAGCGCTCGTGCAGGACCACGTCGGCCTGGGCGAGCGCGCGTGTCGGATCGCCGACCCGCTGGGTGAAGCGGGCTGCCACATTGCCGCCGGGATGAACGCGTGGCCCGTCCGGCTGGAGCGCGTCGGCCATGGCGACGGCAGGCAAGGGCTCGTACTCGACCTTCAGGGCATCGAGCGCGTCCTCGGCTTGCACGGCGCTCGTTGCCACCACGAGAGCCACGGCCTGACCAGCGTAGGAGACCGTCTCCTGGGGCAAGATCTCAGGACACGCGGGTGCGACAAGGCTTTTGTGCGGCACCAGCAACGGCAGGCGGCCGAGCGCCGCCACGTCGGCCGGCACGACGACGTGGACGACTCCGGGACGTTGACGCGCTCCCTCGCCGTCGATCTTGACGAGGCGCGCGTGAGCGTGAGGGCTGCGCAGGACCGCAACGTGGAGCGTTTCCGGGAGCGCCACGTCGGCGACGTAGCGCCCGCGGCCGGTGACCAGCCGCTCGTCCTCGCGGCGGCGCACGCTCGCGCCGAACAAGCGCTCGCCCATCAGAAGGCCTGCAGAGGGTTGCGCCTTCGATGCCTTCAGCGCGTCACTTCATCCCCTTGATACGGATGTTGTCGATGAACCAGTAGTCTCCGGTCGACGACATCTCCGCATCGAAGGCGATGCTGAAGTTGGCCGTCATCGTAAAGCTCGCGAGATCGATATCATAGTAACGGTACGTGTTGTTGCTGTCGGCCCGGGTGAAGACCTTGACGGTCGTGAAGGTCACTCCATCCGGGCTCACCTTCACCAGGGCCGTGTCGGAGCTTTCGAAGGACTTGACCTTGGCCCAGAAGGTCAAGTGCACATTCCGCGCGCCCGAGAGGTCCACTTGCCGCTGGAGGTGCCCCGTCTTCTGGCGCAGCCGGACGTGGCTCGTGCCTTCCTGGGGACCGTCTCGGTTGGTCCGGATGCTGACGTCCCCGGAAACCGTCCAGGGACCGCTCCAGCCGCTCCCGCCCGAGAAGGTCCCCGACTCGAAGCCCTCGGTGGCGATGGCGATCGGCGCCAGCGCTACCGTGATCGAAACCGTGGCCAGGTTGCTCGTGCTCTGAGAGTCCTTCGCAGTGAAGGAGAAGCTGTCCGTTCCGCTGAAGCCCGGGTTGGGGGTGTAAGTCAGGTTGGGAGCGGTGCCGCTCAGGCTACCGTTCGCGGGCGGGCTAGCCACCGTGTAAGTGAGGGTGTCCCCGTCGGCATCGGTTGCCACCAGCGTGATCGCGACCGGCGTATCCGGGTTCGTCGTCACGGACTGGCCCTTGGCCACGGGGGGGTCGTTGACCGGGTTCACCGTGAGTCTGACCGTGGCCGTGCTTCTCCCTCCGCGACCGTCGCTAATTGTGTAAGTGAAGCTGTCCGTGCCGTTGAAGTCCGGAGCCGGCATGTACGTCACCGTCTTCTGGTCGGCGTTGATCCGCGCTGTTCCGTGGCCCGGCGCGGTGACCGAGGCGACCGTCAGAGTGTCTCCGTCCGGGTCGCTGTCGTTGGAGACGACGTTGATCACGATCGGCGTGTCCTCGTCAGTCGTGGCGCTGTCATCGACGGCCACGGGGGGCGTGTTCGTGGTCCCACCTTTCAGGATGGTGAAGGTGTCGCGGATGCCGCCCCCGGAGTCCAGGAAGGTCGCGTCCAGGCGGTTGCCTTCCACGTCCAGGACCAGCGACCCCAGGACGCTGAGGGAGATGAACATGACCGGATGATTCAGCGAGCCGCTACTCGTGTGGCCGGAGCTTCCCGCCACCGTGTACACGGCACCCTGGTGCGGAGCCGGGCCTTCCGTCGACTTCTGGTAGGCGCCGGTCCCCGTGGGTTGCCCGTCCCCGCTGTCCAGGATCATGCTGGGGACGAGCGTGTTGGAGGTGCCGTAGTGGCCATCGATGAGGAAGGAGCGCTCGTAGGAATGGCTATGGCCGGCCAGAACGAGATCGACACCACCCTGCTCGAGAATGGGCAAGGCGTTCTGCCGCATCTGGATGAGCTCCGTCTCGGTGTCCGAGTCGTGCGAGCCCTTGCTGTACGGCGGATGGTGCCAGAAAGCAATGATCCAGTCCTGCTTCGTGGCGGCGAGGTCTGTCTCGAGCCACGTCATCATCGCGCCACCAGGCGAGCGATCGGAGTCGAACGAGTCCAGGACGATGAAGTGGATGTTTCCGTAGTCGAAGGAGTAGTAGGCCTCGGTGCCTGAGGCGACGCCCCCCGCCTCGCCGTTTCGGGGGAGCGTGAAGATGTCGTAGTAGGGCCCGGACTGGGTGGCGGAATCGGCGGAGTGGCCGTCGTGATTGCCGAGGGTCGGCCAGAGCACCGACTTCCTGAGCAGGGTCGGGTACATGTTGAAGACGGCCGCCTGATACTGGGCGTCCGTCCCGTCGGAATAGGCGTTGTCGCCGAGCATCAGCCACAGGTCGGTCTCTCTGCTACCCGTGAAGCTGACGTAGGCGTCGCGGACGGCGGCCGCGCCGGCGTCGGCCGTCCCCGAATCACCCAGGACCCAGATACGAGTCGGCTTCGGCGTGCCGGGAGGGGGCGCGGTGACAACGAAATGATCGGCGCCCCCGCCAGCGAGCGTCTTCGTTGTCGTGCCGATGGCGTAGAAATACTTGGTGTCGGGGTTGAGTCCGGAGAGCGTGACCTCGTGATTCGTCCTCGAAAGTCGGTCGTCGACGCATACGAGATCAGCCGGTGTTAGATCGACGGGCGCCGTTCCGTAGCAGACGCGGCCATCGGTCAACACGTCGGTCCGCCAGCGGACGACCACGTTGGTCGGCGTTCCCGATTGGAGGTAGGGGCCGCGTACGACTGACTGCGCCACCGCGACGGAAGGCGCAATTGCGGCGAACCAGACTGACGCGAGCGTGACGGAAATCGATCGATTTATTCGGCTCATGGGTCGGCCTCCGCGTTTCGTCGGGCCAGCGCGGCGCGGATCTGGGCCTCCAGTTTCGCTGTCGTTTCGGTCGTGCGGTGGCGGGCGGGGAGCGACTCGATCGCCGCCAGCGCCTGTTCGTAGGCGAGCCGCGCCTGGGCCGCTCGTCCGGCCTGCTCGAGGATCTCGCCGCGGCGTACCAGCCACGACTCCTTGCGGGCCGATTGGGAGGCGAGGGTATCGAGCCGGGCGAGTGCGGCGTCGTATCGCTTGCCGGTGAGCTCGAGTTGGATTGCCAAGAGCTGCAGCGGAACAATCGGACCGAGCCTCCTGACGCCCTCGTCCAGCCCGCGCAGCGCCTCGTCGGCATGGTCGCCCCCTTCGGCGGTGAGCGCGCGGGCCCGTTCCAGGTAGTACTCGGGCTTGGGCCGGCCAAGACTCTCCATCGCCGCAATCGCCCGCGTGTAGTCGGCGGTCGCCGCAAGGCGTTCGCCCAGAATCACCAAGACCCGTGCGCGGGTCGCCAGCGCTTCGGCGTGCTCGGGATGCTTGGCCAGGAAACGATCGAGCGCACTTTTCGCTTGGCCGGGAGACCCGGCCTGCAGCAGCGTCTTTCCCCGGGCGAAGTCTACCGCTGCGAGCGTCGGATCGAGCAGGGCGGCACGCTCGTAATCGGCCAGAGCCGCAGGCCAGTGGCGATGGTAGCTATGGAGCTCACCCCGCTTCAGGTAGAGCGCCGCGTTCTGAGGGTCCTCCTTGAGCAGGTTCGTGAGCGCGGCGATCTGCTCGTGGATCGGGCCGTGGGCCGCCGCCAGCGCAGGGAACCACCCGAAGCAGGAAAAGGCCAGGAGCACTGTCACGCTGGCCGTTCGGACAATTCTCATCCGGACTTCGCCCCTGGAGCTCGCATGTTTTGGCCGAAGCGCGAGGTGGTGCCGCGCAGCGCACCAAGGGGCGAAGCTCCCTGCGAGAATCTAGACAGCGAGGTAGTCGCGACGGATCGTCTCATTGTGGAGGATCCCGGCGGTGGTCCCGGCGTCGCAGATGGCGCCCTTGTCGATCACGTAGGCACGGTCGCTGTTGGGCACGAGCTTGAAGATGTAGCGGTGGCCGCGCTCGACCGTCATGCGCTCGGTGTTGGGAACCTTGTGCTCCTTGGCGACTTCGGACATCGCGAGCCCGACGCGGAGACGGGTCCGATCGCCAGCTCGATCTTATCGTTGAGGATCAGCTCCTTCAGCTCGCGAGCGCCGATTTCCGGCCGGAGCTTCGAGTCGCGGACGATCAGCTCGACCTTTCGCCCGAGCAGGCCCCCCTTCTTGTTGAGGTCCTCGACGGCGATCTCCATGCCCACCACGCCCGCCTTGGCGATGAGCGCGCCGAGTCCCGTGAGGGCGGTCGCGGTGCCGATCTTGACCGTTTGCCCGTAAGCGGCGCTCGCCGAGGCAACGAAGAGCACGAGGACGATCGCGAGCATTCGAGAGGTCAGCCTGGCTCCCTCCGATCGTTCAGTCACCGTCGGGGATCGGAATGACACCCCGGGTTCCGGCCGCGAAGGCATCCAGGGCCTTCAGGGAGGCATCAAGCGACTCGAGGGGCAGCACGGTGGCGGACGGTCCCGCCACGGCCACCCCCTTGAGCGTGCGTCCGTCTCGAAGCCCGGCGGCGACTTCAAACAGAAGCTCGCGGAGCGTGACGTGGCTCTCGACCTCCACGATCCCCGGACGGTTCACTGGACCCGAAACAGCGAAGATCCTGGTCGCACTCCAGCTCTGGCCCGCCCGTCCGCTACTGTTCCAGGCGAACACCGGAGGAATCGCGGCGAGGGTCTCGACGTTGCTGATCACGGTCGGCCTCCCCCAGAGCCTCGAGTCGGGAGGAAGCGGAGGCGCGGCTCGCTGGCCCTCGATCGACGCCAGGAGCGCGCGCTCCTCCCCGCGGACGAATCCACGAGGCCCCCGCCGGATCTCCACATGGAAGGAGAACGCCGAGCCGAGGATGCGGTCGTCGGTCAGGCGCGCTGCCTGAGCCTTGGCGAGGGCCCGAGCCATCCGGTCGAACGCGAAACGCGCTGTTCCGTTCATATAGATGATGCCCTGGTTCGTTCCGGCCGCATAGGCCGCGATCAGTAACCCCTCGAGCACACGCTGCGGGTCTCCCTCCATGAGGTGGCAGTCCGTCAAGAGGCCAGGCGCTCCCGCTTCGCCATTCACGACGAAGTATCTTGGTGCGGCCAAGGCCCTCCGGCACGCCTCCCATTCCGTCGCGGCCGCGCTCAGCTCCTCGGATCCGGACGCTCTCAGCTCCTTAATGACATCGTCTGGGGTGTGACGATCCAAGACGTCCGCAAGTGCCGAGTAGCCGCCGCTGAGGAGGGCGTCATCGAGGCTGACCGGAAGTAGATGACCGCATCGCTCCATGATCAACCTGCGCTGGCCCGCGAAGAACGGGTGGCGAGATGCCGGAGGAAGGCCTCGCCAACCCTCGTCGTTCCAGGCCACGCCCTCGAATCGCATCAACGGCGACTCGCCGCCAGCGACTTCAGCAAGCAGGTCAGGAACGTCGTCCTTCGTCAGATGAGTGAAGGTGAGCGGCGGCCAGCCGGCACGCTGGACCTCCACAACGAGTCCCGCGGAGCACATTCCGTGACAGCCCCCATCGAGAACTTCTGCCGCGAGCCCTCGCATGGCCGCCATGAGCCGAAGCGCCCTGACCAGCTCCCCAGCCCCCAGGGCTTCGCCGCACGTGCCGCCCTGGACCAGAAATCGGAACGCGGGCCGTCCACTCATCCGCGCCGCCGCCTGAGCGCGGAGATCCGCAAGGCGCTCTCGAGCCGTCTGGCCTTCGGCGTGAACCTTGGGGAAGTCGGAGACGTCGACATCGACATGCCACGCCCGCCGCGTGCGGAACCACATCGGGAAACGCTCGATGGCAGCCGAGGTCACGCAGCCGTGACACGCGCCGTCCACTTCGAGGACCGGAGCGAGTGAGCAGGCCGAGAGGCAGTCGGCTTCCTCCAGCGTGATTCGCCCGTCAGATGTCGTTCGCCCGCAGGCGATTCCCAGGTGGTCCTCGAGGACGCGAAGGTGGTCTGTGGCGCCGGTCAGCCGGCAACTCCGACCCGTACAGATCCGGATCAGGTGGCTTCCTGGCTTGATCAGGCGGAGCCCGTCGTCGAAGTCGGTCGCGATCGCGGACGCCTCGCTCGGCGGCACGTGAACGTGCTCGGCCACGGCGGTCAGCGCCTCCGGACTCAGCCAGCCCTCGATCTCCTGCACCGCCTGGAGGGCCGGTAGCAACCAGGTGCGCTCGCTTGGAAATCTCTCGAGGAGCGACCGAACCCCTTCGTCCATCGCTCAGGTCAGGAGCTGCACCTTCTCCGCCACGTTCGCGGTAGGGACGATGTGCCGCTTCAGGTGGAGTTCTTCAGAGCTGAAGCCGAGGCCCAGGCCGATGAGTTGGGGGAGGTGCAGGATCGGCAAGCCGATCGGCGCGCCCGTTTGAGCTTCCGCCTTTGGCTGGGCGCCGTCGAGGTTGAGATGACACAGCGGACATGGCGTGACCATACAATCAGCGCCTTTGCCCTTCGCTTCGCCAGTGTGCGCGGCAACCATGGCCATCGAATTCGTCTCGTTGGCTGTGAGGATCGGGAACCCGCAGCACCTGCCCTTGCCGCCGAAGTCCACGACTTCGGCGCCCACCGCCTCGATGACGCGTTCCAGGTATTGTTTCCGCTGGGGCTTGCCCTCGATGATCGCGTCGGGCCGGCGGATGTAGCAGCCGTAGAAGGGCGAGACCTTTACGCCGCGAAGCGGACGCTTCACGGCCGTCTTGAGCCGATCCAGCCCGTATTCCTCGTGAAGGATCCAGAGCAGGTGCTTCACCGCGACGGTCCCGCGGTACGCGAGGCCCTCGTCCGCCAGGAACTCCCGATTGATCCGCTCGCGATAGGACGCATCCTCGCGCAGCTTGATGTTCGCCTGGCCCATCACGCCGGTGCAGGTGCTGCAGATCGTCATCACCGTCGACAATCCCCGCGCCTCGGCCTTGGCGAACGTCCGCGCGTTAATGGGATCGGAGACCTCCCGGCTGAGCACGCCGGCGCCGTTGCACCCGACGTCGGTCAGCTCCTCGAGCTCGAGGCCCAACTGCGCCGCCACCTTGACGGCGGACGGATAGAGCTCGGGGCAGCCGCCCCGTGACACGCACCCGGGATAGAAGGCGACCTTCATGATGGTCTCCTCTCGGCCTTCTCGAAGATTCGTCTGATCCTCTCGGCCCCCGGCCGTTTGGGATGACGATAGGGAATCGGCAGCTTCCCTCGCCGGAATGCTCGCCAGGCGACGGGCAGGAGCCCGAAGATCCGCCGCATGCCCCAGGTCTCCAGCGCCAGCCGTCCCTCGTCGAGCCACCCGGTCTTCTTCACCGAGGCGGCGAAGCTGTCGTAGTGACGGGCCACTTGCGGATTCGTGGCGCCCGACTTGACGCCCATGGCGACCGCCTTCTCACGGATGTCGATGATCCGCGCGGTCGGGTCAATGCCTCGCGGGCAGTGCTCGTCCGCCTCGTAGCAGTGAACGCAGTCCCACATCCCTTTGGGCTCGCCGACCAGCCGCAGGCGATGAGCCTGGGCGTGATCACGGGGATCCGCGATGAAGCGGTACGCCTTGGTGAGCGCCGTGGGGCCCAGGAAGGTGTTGTCGAACGGGATGACGCTGCACCCTTCGTCGCAGAGCCCGCAGTAGTAACACTTCATCGCGTTCCGGACGGCCCGAAGTTGTTCGTCGGGAATGATGTGCTCGTGTTCCGGCTGGACGCCGCCGTTCGGCTGGAGCCACGGTTCCACCGCCTTGATCTTCTGCCAGAGCTGCCGGTCCACGTCGTAGACGAGGTCCTTGAGCACGCGCACGAAGCGAGTCGGCTCCACCGTGATCTCGCCGTCTTTGTTCTTGGCGGTGGCCACGCGGGTCATGCACGCGAGCCGGCCACCACGGTTGATCCGGAGGGTGCACTCGCCACAGAACCCTCGGTTGCACGAGGCCCGGAAGGCGAGCGTCCCGTCCAGCTCCTCCCGGATCTTGAAGAGGCCGTCCAGGACCGTCGCATCTTCAGGGAGATCGAGCGTGTACGGTTGGGAGGTCGGTTTCCCGCCCGCTTCAGGGTCGTACCGATGGACCTTGAATGTCGCTTGCATCAGTAGCGTCTCCCTTCCGGCTTCCATTTGGTGATCACGACCGGCTTCGAGGTCATCGCGGGGCCATCGGGTCGGAAGGACGCGACGGTATGCGCGAGCCACCGGGCGTCATCCCGGGTCGGGCGGTCCTGGCGGCGGTGGGCGCCTCGGCTCTCGTCTCTGAAGCCCGCGGCAGCCACGATGACTCCACCGACGGTCAGCAACGACTCCAGCTCCAGGAACGCCGCCAGCTCGTAGTTGTAGCGCTGCCCCTTGTTCATGACACCGACCCGCCGGTACCGCGCCGACAGTTCGCTGATTTTGTTCGCGGCCTCCTTGAGGCCGGACGCGTCCCGCAAGGGGCCGACGTGCCGGCGCATCAGGCGTCCCAGCTCGCTTCGAATGGCTCCCGCTCTCTCCGCACCCGCCGGTCGGTCCCCGAGTCCGGCGATCCGGCGCCGTTCGTCCTCCAGTTGCGCTTCGATCCCCTTCGCGGACGGCGGCTCCTTCTGGGCCGCCGCCAGCCCGGCTCGCTCGCCGAACACCAAGGCCTCCAGGAGCCAGTTACCCCCGAGCCCGTTGGCGCCATGGACGCCGGTGGCCGCGCATCCTCCCGTTGCGAAGAGTCCCGCCACGCCGGTGGCGCCATCGGGGCTAACTTGAAGTCCGCCCATCGTGCGGTGCGCCACCGGACGCACGGGAACGGTTTCCTTCGCCGGATCGACTCCGGCCTGCGTCTTGATGACGTGACTGGTCAGGGAAAGGCGGCGCTTCAAGTCGTCGCCGTCGAGGTGGCGCAGATCGAGCGCGACGAACTCAGCCCGACCGCTCACAATTTCTTCTTCAGCGGCGCGGGCCACGATGTCGCGTGGCGCTCGCTCGCCGACGGCGGGCGCGTGCTTCAGAGCGAATCGCTCCCCGCTGCCATTGGCCAGATATCCTCCCAGCCCGAGGAGCGCCTCCGTCAGGATCATCCCGCTTCCCTTGATCCCGAGCGGATGGAACTGAACCATTTCCATGTCCATCAGCGGGGCGCCCGCTCGGTACGCCAGTGCGATGCCGTCTCCCGTGACTCCGTACGCCGCGCCCGTTGGCTCGTAGACCCGCGCACACCCCCCGGTTGCGAGCACTACGGCGTTCGCTACAAAGGCTTCGACCTTGCCAGAGGCCAGCTCGAGCGCCACGACTCCGACGCACGCCCCGTCATCCAGGAGCAGTCTCGTCACCACCCACTCCTCGTAGGTGCGAATGCCCGCCTTGAGGAGTTGCTCGTGGAGGACCTGAAGGATCGCGTGGCCGGTCATGTCATCGACGAAGCACGCGCGCGGGTGAGTGGCTCCACAGAGGCGTCTGGAATCGAGACGGCCGTTTCCATTCCGGTTGAATGGGACGCCCCAGTGGTCCAGCGTGATCACCGCGCGCGGTGCCGTGGCGGTGAGAAGCTCGACGACGTTCTGGTCAGCCAGATAGTCGCCGCCCTTGACCGTGTCCTCCGCGTGAAGCGCCGCGCTGTCCTCCTCGCGTACGGCGGCGTTGATTCCCCCCTGGCTGGTCCCCGCGTGGGTCCGCAGGGGATGGACTTTCGAGATCAGCGCGACATCACTTCCCCGTTCCTTCGCGGCCAGGGCCGCTCGCATCCCGGAGATTCCCGCGCCCACGATCAGGACCGAGTGGTTCGGCATCGTTCCCCTCTCGCCCTTGGGTGTGTACGTGTTGCGGCTGGATGCTAGCGCCGGCCAGCCGCAAAGACAATGCGCGCGGTCAGCTGCCCCGCCCCGAGAGTTTGTAGAGCCGCGCGGTGTTGTCCCAGAGAACCTTGCGCTTGGTCGCTTGCGACAGACTCGCCTGGCCGAGGAAGGCGTCGAGAGCGTGCGGGAAGCGCGAGTCGTCGTGCGGCCAATCGGTGGAGAGCACCAGGTTGTCGTCACCCACCTCGGTCACGACGTGCTTGCACAGCTCCTCTTCAGGCTCGACGGAGACGAAACACTGGCGCCGGAACAGCTCCGATGGCTTGGCGTCCTGCTGGAACAACTCGCGATCGCCCCACGCCTCCCACCGCTCGTCGAGCGCCCACAGCCACCACGGCAGCCAGCTGCAGTTGCCCTCCAGGAACGCCATCCGCAATCCGGGGAATCGCGAGAGCACACCACCCGTCACGACCGCTCCCAGCGTCAGCATCATCTCGACGGGCTGCGCGCACGCGTGGCTGAGGACGAGATTGTCGAGATAGCGCTTGGCGAGGTGCTCGGAGTACACGGCATGGTTGCCGTGGAAGGATACGGCGACGTCCATCTTCTGCGCGGCGGCCCACAGGGGATCGTAGTAGCGATCGTAGATGGGACGGCCGTTGATCATGTGAGACGGGAGCACGAGCGTGATGGCGTCGAGGTCGTGGACAGCGAAGCGCGCTTCGGCCACCGCCAGGTCGATGTCCTGCAGCGGGATCAGCGCCGAGCCCTTGAGCCGCTCGGGACTCTCCTGGCAGAAGTCTCCGATCCAGCGGTTCCACGCGCGGCTCATCGCCGCGGCGAAGGCGGGCTCGAGGCCATCGATGTTGATCGCCTGCGTCGCCCACGTCCTGAACAGGATGCCGACGTCGATGCCCTCGACGTCCATGGCCTCGAGCGCCTCCTTGGCGAGCGTGCCGCGATGCAGGCGCTCCGTCCCGGGGCGGCGCATGCGGAGTGACCACGCCCGTTCTCGCTCAGGCCGGTCCGCAAAGGGCGGCAGGACCTTGCCGTCGATGTGAGCCCGCACCGATCCGTAATCGCCCGGCACGGTCACGATGCGGCCGCGGAATTTCGGGTCGAGGTAGTCTTCCCACAGCGTCCGAGGCTCGATGACGTGGAGATCACTGTCCATGACGCGGAAGCCTTGCTTGGCCATGTCTTCCTCCCGGGGGCACACATCATAACGTAGTACCCTCGCCGTCGTGATCGTTCACGCGACGCCCGATCAAGCCCGGACCATTCTCGGCGCGATGCGCTGGGTGGCGAGCGCGGCCGGAGCCACGCCGCTCGGCCCCGCCGACCGCGCCACGCTCGGCGCGGCCTACCGGTACGTGTTCAAGGGTCGCGATGCTCTGGATGTCGATGGCTTGCCGCCGACCACGCCGGCCGAGCTGGCTGGCGTGCTCTCGGACCAGGCGCTCGCCGAGCACGCGGTCCGCTTCCTCGCCGTCATGGCGCTCGTGGATGGCCGGCTCGATGAGAGAAAGATCGTCCTCGTGCTGAGATATGCGACCGCCCTGCGTGTTCACGAGGACTACCTCCGCCAGCTCGCGGAGGCGGGGCTGGGACATCTTCAGTGGGTCGCCATGGACATGATGCGGCAGAACATCCGCAGCATCGCGGGGCTCGTCTGGAACCCCGGCAACGTGATCGGCACGTTCTTGCCTTACTCGGGGACCGG
>Ga0209157_1002441_pt1 | contig 14825 bp, 8 predicted proteins | sample GraSoiAngelo_135_FD_185892 | JGI IMG/M metagenome (GOLD analysis project Ga0209157, IMG submission 185892) | Grasslands soil microbial communities from the Angelo Coastal Reserve, California, USA - 14_0929_05_40cm (SPAdes) (version 2) | ecosystem: Environmental > Terrestrial > Soil > Grasslands ... | reverse complement strand
GGTGGCGGTGGACAGCATGCGCCGGGCGGGCATCAAGGTGTTCGGAGGAGATGGCCCGCGTGCCGCAGTTGTGCTCTGGCAACGCGCGCTCACGCGGGCAACGACCAACGGCGATTCGGCGGGGATGGCGGCGCTGCTGGGCAACATCGGGGCGGGACTGCTCGAAGACGGCCGGCTCGACAGTGCCGCCACGTACCTCGAGCGGGCGCGCGCGCTGGCTGGGGCGATCGGTGACCTGCGCGTCGAGGCGAACGCCCTTGGTGCGTTAGCCGGCGCGCACGAGGAGCGTGGCGACCTCGCGACAGCGCGTGAGTACTACGCGCGCGCGCTCGCGCGGCGCGACCGTATCGGCGACACGCGGGGTACCGCGGCCGACCACAACAATCTCGGTCTGTTGGCACAGCGGCTCGGCGATCTGGAAGAAGCACGGCGGCAATTCGACAGCGCGCTCGCACTCAATCGGCGCGATGGTCGTGATGAGGTTGCGGCGACGAACCTCGTTAACTTGGCGGGTCTTGCCAGTCTCGCTGGAGATTTTTTACACGCTGAAGCGCTGTACCGCGACGCACTCGCGACGTGGCGGGCCCACGAGTCGTGGGCCGATGCCGCGGTCGCGCTCCACGGTCTCGGCCAGCTCGAGCTGCGGCGCGGTGACTACCCGGCTGCTCGGGTCGCGCTGCGCGAGGCGCTCGCGATCTACGCACGCACCGGACCGGTCGCGGACGAGCTGGCCGTGCGGCGTGATCTCGCGGGGGCGCTGGCGGCCGCGGGCGATCTCCAGGGCGCGCGAGATGAACTGAGTCGCGCGCAGCGCCGCGCCGATTCGACCCGGGCGCCCCCCGGCGCACGAGCTGGAATCGCGCTCGCTCGCGCCAACCTCGCCGTGCAGTTGAACACACTGGCCGAGGCCCAGCGGCTGTACGCGCGCGCAGAGCTGCTGTATCGACAAGCCGCCGAGCCGGTGGGCGAAGCCGAGGCACAGGAAGGGCGCGCCTTGCTCCTGCTGGCGCGGGACGACGCGGTGCACGCCCAGGCGCTGCTCGAAACCGCACTGCGCGCGCAGCTGGGGGCGGGAAACACCCGCGCCGCAGCCTTGACGCGAATCTCGCTGGGTCGAGCGGTCTTGGCGCGCGGCGACACTGCCGCCGCTCGCGGCCAGCTGACGCGTGCGGTTGGCGAACTGGACCGCGGCGGCGATCCGGTGGCGGCGGCTGCTGCGCTCGGTGAATTGGCGGCGCTCGAGGCACATGCGGGTGCACCGATCGCGGCCGATTCGCTCTATCGCGCGGCGCTCGACCGGCTCGGCGACCGCATCGCGCCCGAGGTGGCGTGGGGCCTGCATGCAGGCTGGGCGGGCGTGCTGCGCGGCCAGGGCGCGACTGACGCGGCCGCGCGTGAGTTGCGGAGTGCGCTGAACGAGCTTGATCGTCCCAGTCGCACGCTCGTCCTGCCGGAGCGGCGCTCCGCGTTTTTCGCCGACAAGTGGGACGTGTACGCGCAGCTCGCGCTGGTCGAGCGTGACCGGGGGCGCGTGGGAGCCGCATTCGAGGCGAGCGAGCGGCTGCGGGCGCGCGAGATGCTGGAGCTGCTCGCGCGCGGCCGCATCACGGCCCCCCTCGACACGGCTCAGGATCTCGTTACGCGGGAGCAGGACCTGCGCCGGCGGATCGGCGAGCTGACCCACGACTTGGAGCCGTCAGACGCGACGGACGAGACGCTCCGGGGATCCGAGGTCGCGGTCAACGCTGGCACGACCCGCGAGTCACTGCTGCGCGCACAGGAGACGTATGCTGATCTCCTGCTCGAGGCGCGCGAGCGCGCGCCTCGGCATGCGGCCCTCGTGGCGCCCGACGTCGTCTCCTGGCAGAGCGTCGCGCGGCGACTCACGCCTGAGGGCGCATTCATCGAGTACCTCGTGAGCGACTCGGCCACGCTTGTCTTCGTCGTGACCACCGATACCGTTGCCGCACTCGACGTCGGGATGCGCCGCCAGGAGCTGGCGCGTCTGGTCGAGTTCACCCGCGGCGTCCTCACCCAAAGGGGGAGCGATTCTCTGTGGCGCACGCCACTGCGGCGTCTCCACGCTGCGCTGATCGCTCCCATCGAGGAGACCGGACTGCTCGCCGGGAAGACCCGGCTCGTCCTCGTCCCGCACGTTGAGCTGCAGTACCTGCCGTTCGCCGCCTTGCTGGATACCGCCGGGCGGTTTCTCGTCCAGCGTTACGAACTGGCGATGACGCCGTCGGCGTCGGTATGGATCGCGCTCGGTGACCGCCCCGCGGGGCCTGCCGGTGCCGGTGTTCTGGCGTTCGCGCCGCGCCCCGGGACGCTGCCTGGGTCGACTCAGGAAGTCGCGACGATCCAACGCCTCAGCGGGCCAGACGCGCAGGTCTTGACCGGCAGCGCCGCGACGGAGTCTGCATTTCGCCGCCTCGCTCCCACGCGACGCGTTCTGCACCTCGCCAGCTACGGCGTCCTCAACAAACAGAATCCGCTGTTCTCGTTCGTGAAGCTCGCGCCCGACGGTGCGGAGGACGGGCGCCTTGAGGTGCACGAGGTGTTCGGTCTGCACCTCGCGGCGGACCTCGTCGTGTTGTCGGCGTGCGAGACGGGACTCGGCTCTGGCGCGCTCGCCGATGTGCCTGCGGGCGACGACTGGGTCGGGCTCACCCGCGCGTTTCTGCACGCTGGCGCCGGGAATGTCGTGGCCACGCTCTGGCCGGTGGACGACTGGGCGACCGCCGCGTTGATGGAGCGGTTCTATGGAGCGTCCCCGGCGGGCGCCGATCCGGCGGGTGCGCTCGCGGCAGCCCAGCGGGCGGCGCTGACAGCGTCCGCGAGCGCGCATCCCTTCTATTGGGCTGGGTTCGTGGCGGTCGGGGGAGGGGGTTGGCGGTGAGCAAGCGCGGGTGCGGCGTCCGTCCAACAGTGTCGTCCATGAGAGACGCACCCGTGGCCATTGACTCCATTTCTCACACTCGAGGGCGGCTCGCCGCCGCGTGCCTCAGCCTCGCCGCCCTCACGTGGGCCGGCGCCTGTTTCGACGGGACGGGCCCCGCCGACACGCGGCCGCCGAATGTCTACGGGCTGATAGTCTCCGATACGGCGCCCCTCGTGGCTCCAGCCGCGTCGCGCGCGACCCTCTCGTCCAGAACGACGTCAGAAACGGACGTCGCCTATGTTTCGCTCCCTCCTGGGGCGACGCCCGAAGGTGCGCTGGCGACCATCCGGAATCCGAGCCGCGGATCTACCGTCACGGTCCCGGTGGACGCTGGCGGATTCGACCCCGTGGCCATCACCGCGGCCGTGGGCGATCCGGTCGAAGTTGTGGTGCGCGACGTGGTGGGCGCGATCGTGCTCCAGGCGCAGCGCGTCGTCGCGGCGAGGCGCCCTCCGATCGTGGTGCGCACGGATCCCCCGCCCAAGAAGCGGGACGTGCCGCTCAACGCGGCTATCGTAATCGTGTTCAGCGAGCCGATCGATCCGGCGACGCTGACAGATTCCTCAGTTCGACTCCTGCTGGGAACGAAGCCCGTCGCTGGCCGCCTCGAGTTCCGCGATGTCGAACACGTCACCGCGACGCTCGTCCCCGCGGCACCGCTGGCTCCAGGCTCCGTGTACCAACTCGTCGTCGCCACAGGGATCCGCGACCTGGACGGCGAGGCGCTGGGGTCTGCGGTCACTGTCGAGTTCACGACGGGAGCGGTGGGAGTGTCCGGAATGAGCCGCATCGCCTTCCAGAGCGGTGGCGACATCTTCGTCATTAATGCGGACGGCTCCGGGAGCAGGCGGCTGACGAACTCTGCCGATGAGGAGTCCGGCCCAGCTTGGTCCCCGGACGGGCAGCGGATCGCTTTCGATCGCATGTCCACCGACTCGCGTCGTGACATCTACGTGATCAACGCCGACGGGTCTGGCCTCACCAGGCTTACGACGACCCCCGGGGGCAGCTGGTCGCCAACTTGGTCCCCCGACGGAGGGAGGATCGCGTTCGTGAGCGATCGCGATGGCCTGTGGGACATTTACGTTATGAACTCCGACGGTTCTGGGGTCACGAGGCTAACGAACGACCCGATTAGCGAGTACGATCCGGCGTGGTCGCCGGACGGCTCGAGGATCGCCTTCGCGAGCGAAGGTGCCGCAGACCCGGTCAACTACTGGAATTTCGAGATCTATGCCATGAACCCGGACGGGTCGGGCGTCACGAGACTGACGAACGACCCCGCCGTGGATTACAGTCCCGACTGGTCGCCCGACGGCTCGAGGATCGTGTTTCGGAGCAACCGCGGCTGGGACCCACAATACGGCCCAAGCAACATCTATGTGATGAATGCGGATGGTTCCGGGGTCACCAGAATGACGAGCGACGCGGCTTACGACGAGGGCCCCAGCTGGGCGCCCGACGGCGCGAGAGTCGTCTTTACGAGCGAGCGTGCCGGCACGTCGGACTACTACTCTGAGCGACAGATCTACGTCATGAACGCCGACGGTTCTACCGTCCTCCGGCTGACGAACATTCCCAGTCCGGGGTACGCCGCGGAGCCAGCCTGGTCGCCGGTGGGGACGACGCCGCCCAGCCCCTCTTTGTCGGCGCGAAAGTTCAGGGGGGATGCTCAGTCCGGCGTCGTTGGCGTGACGCTCGCCGTCCCGCTCAGCGTGCAGGTGCTCCGCAACGGCGCCCCAGCGCCCGGCGTCACCGTGTACTGGAGAGTACGGCCTCGGCAGGGCTCGGTCTCGGCGGGCTCTACCGTCACTGACCAGTCGGGAATCACCTCGGCACTGCGCATCCTGGGTCCAACGGCTGGCCCGCAAGTGGCGGAGGCGTTCGTGATACAGGGCGGACAGTCCCCTGCGCTCGTCTTCACCACAATCGCGACCCCGGGGCCACCGGTCGAGATCCGGGGCGGCGACTCCTCGCCCCGTGTCGTAAACACGACGGCCGACTACGTGGTCCACGTGACCGATCGCTACGGCAATGCCGTCCCCGGAGTCAGGATCGACTGGGCGGTCGTGGAGGGACTTGGCTCCATAGCTCCGTTCCAGGACACGACGGCCGCCCGGCCCACAATGTGCTGGGGGCCTTGTTCGGTCGCCGCGCACACCCTGGGGCCAACCGAGGGCTCGAACCGCGTTATCGCCACGTCACCTGACGTGCCGGGGGGAATCGCGACGTTCACATCGAGAGGTGTGACGGCGCTGGTTCTTGCTGGTGATTTCGACGCCGACCCTGCCGTTGGGCAAGGTCAGAATGTGTTCACGCCCGCTCAGGTTACCGTCCTGGCCGGGAGAACGGTGGGCTGGGTTTGGGGAGACGCGTCTCCCCTCGTCTGGGAGCACAACGTGATCTTCGAAGATGACCCAACGCAGCCCACGAGCTCGCCGACGCAGGGCCGCGGAGGTACACACTTTCGGACGTTCAGTGGTTCGCCGCGCACGATCCGTTATCGCTGTACCATCCACTCGACGAGCTTCACGGAGGGAATGGTTGGCACCGTGACGGTAGTTCCGGCTAACCCCTGAAGCAATTTCATCGGGCGAGCAATCCGCATCGATCGTCCGTCCAACGCTTGAGTCACCTCAACCGTTGGAGGTTCCGTGAAACCCATGAGCGACACGTCCCGCATTTTCGCGTCGCTGGCTTCGCTCGCCCTGTTGGTCGGCTGCGGCATCGAGAATCGTCACATACCATCCGAGCCAGTTTTCACTAGGACCGCGGACCTAAACGACCGCGACGCATTCGCTTGGTCTGAGCCCGTCTGGCTGGGCCCGGTCGTGAACTCATCGGCTAGGGACTGGAAGCCCAGCCTTTCGCCCCATGGCCTCAGCCTCTACTTCCACTCGAACCGAGTGGAAGCGGGTGGGCTCGGGGGGTTCGACATCTGGGTCTCGCGGCGCGCGGGGCCCAATTGCCCCTGGGAGGCGCCCGTGGACCTGGGACCGCCGGTGAACACCCCGCTCGATGACGGCGACGTCAACTTCTCGCCCGATGGCCACGTGCTGTTCTTCTCCGGCACCGGGCACGGCGGCGCCGGCGCCGGCGACATCTTCATGGCACGCCGGGCGCACACGAACCATGATTTCGAGTGGGGGGAGCCCGTCAACCTCGGACCCGACGTGAACACCGCCCTGCACGAGAGCAACCCCGAATACGTGGCAGCCGAAGACGGCGGCACGTTGTACTTCGACCGATCAGTAGAGGGGATTCCCTCGACCAACGATATCTACCGCGTGAGCCTGACGAAGGACGGCCAGACGCGCGGTCCGGCCGTTCTGGTGTCGGAGCTGAGCGCGCCGGGGATCGCCGATGCATCGGCGGCCGTGCGCGCCGACGGACGCGAGCTGATCTTCTGGTCCGGGGGCGCGGTCGGGAGCCGGCCCGGAGGCGTGGGTCTCGCCGATCTGTGGGTCTCGACGCGCCAGAGTGTCAACGATCCTTGGTCGGAGCCGCGAGACGTCGGCACGCCAGTGAATTCAGAGTTCGCGGAGCTCTCGGCAACCTTGTCGCAGGATGGGAGAACGCTCTTCTTCACCGCGGCGGCGGGTCGGGGCGGTCTCGGGCTCCAGGACTTGTGGATGTCGACGCGTGGACCGATCGGCGATGACAACGATCAAGACGTGGACGAGGGTGGCGGGGATCATCAGACTCGGTGCAGATAGCGAGCGCCCACGCCGGGCGCCGGGCATTCGCTCACATCCTGCGTTACGGGCTACGGCTTAACGCTTATCAAGCGGCCAGCAAACGCGACAACCGCAGCTTATCAGGCACGCCGTAAGCTGAACGGAGAGGCCAATGACAAGCGCCTCGAGCGGTCACTAAAGGAGACTGACATGATTACCACATCCCGCCTCGCCTTCCTGTTTCCGCTCGCGCTGATGCTGGCCTGCGACACGCAGTCCGTTGAACCTGTCATGGGCCTTCAGGCCCATTTCTTTGCCAACTCTGAGTGGTCCGTGCCGGTGCATCTCGATGCGCCCGTCAATTCTGCCTGTCAGGACCAGACCCCGACGCTTTCCAGAGACGAGCTCTCCTTGTACTTCACGTCCACACGGCGGGGTGGGCTCGGTAACGACACGCCGGACGGCTGCCAGGACGGCTTCGACCTCTGGGTTGCGCAGCGCGCTTCCCGCGATAGCCCGTGGGAAACAGCCGTGAACCTCGGGCCACCGGTCAACACGTCAGCCAACGAGGCTGGGCCTGCGTTGTCTGCCGACGGGCACCTGCTCTTCTTCTACAGCTTCGTCGGTACCGGACAGCGCGACATTTACCTGTCACAGCGCCGCGGGGCGACAGACGACCTGGCTTGGGAAGCGCCGGTGAGTCTCGGCCCTGACGTGAACACCATGGATTCGGAAGCCGGGCCGAGCTTCGTACAGCCCGGGGAAGTTGGCGGCGGCACCCTGTATTTCTACCGGGGAGCGCCCCCCAATACGGACCTCTACTCGGTGTCGATCACGCGGAGCGGCGTGACGCTCGGGCCCGCGGTCGCGGTCGTGGAGCTCAACTCGCCGGTCGACGATAACCATGTCTCGGTGCGCGCCGACGGGCGGGAGATATTCTTCAACTCTCGCCGCCTGGGCAGCATCCTCAACCCGGGCGGTCAACCAAGCTTCGACCTCTGGGTTGCCACTCGCCGGAACCTCCACGATGCCTGGTCCACGCCGGTGAATCTCGGCGCAACGGTGAACACGCCGGCCGCGGAGTTTCACCCGAACGTGTCGCACGACGGGCGCACGCTGCTGTTTATCGATCCTTCGGGCGCCGTCCGAGGCGGCTTCGGTGGATTCGACATTTGGATGACGACCCGCACGGTGAACGGCAAGGAGGAGCCGTGAGTCGTCAGGTCAGCCGAGGACGTCCTTCAAGGGGCAGGTGAATCCCGGGAGGACGTCCTCGCCGTCCAACGAGTCGTCGCTGCTCAGAACCGAGTGGCTTCCGTCCTGGCGGTAGACCCGCGCCTCTCGCCGTTCGGGATCGATGACCCAAACGATCTTGGTCCCGGCGGCAAGCCAGTCGGCGACCTTGGCGAGAACCTCGCCGGGGCGATCGTCAGGTGACAGCACCTCAGCGAGCAGGTCCGGCGCCAGCGGGGCGTAGCCGCGCTTGCGAATGACCCCAACCCGCTCACGCGCGACGAAGGCCACATCGGGAGCCCGCACGGTATCCGGATTGGTACCGATCTTGAAGCCGGTGTCCTGACTGAACAACATGCCGAGCCCCCGATCATGTACGAAGGCTCCCAGCAGACATGTCAGCTGTGCCGCCACCGCGCCATGCCAAGTGCCGGGTGGCTCGCGGACGATCAAGCGTCCTCGGACCAGCTCGGTCACCTTCCCGGGAATGGAGATGCGCTCGAGCTCTTCGGCGGTCAGCACAGAAGAGGTGCTCACGCCGTGCAACATACTGTGGAAGATCGCTCTTTGCTTGACGTTTGCTTGACCACGCGATCCTACGGCTGACCGCGCGACAAGAATTGATGTCGACGCGAAGGTCAGTCGGGCGAGCTAACGGTGAAATAACGTCTCGCACACGGAATGCGCGTAGGCTCCATGCGAGGAGGAGCTTGTCACATGCGCGTGAACCTGGGTCTGCGGTGGGTCGTCGTCACCTCGCTTCTGCTCCTATCGGGCTGCGATTCCCCATCGGAGCCGGCCTTCGGCGCTCTGCGCCTCCTCGTGCGCACCACGGGCGGCGATCTCGATCTCGACGGGTACGTCGCGACGGTCGACGGCGGCGGGCAGCCCGTCGCCATCAACGACACGCTGGTCGTCAAGAACCTGGCCACTGGTGACCACGTCGTCGCGCTCGACGGCGTGGCCGACAATTGTGCGCCGAGCGACGGGAACCCGCACACCGTCACGGTCCGAGGCGGTGACACGACCGACTTTACTTTCATCATCTCCTGTGTCGCGACGGGCTTGCGCGTGGGCACCGTAACGACCGGCCTCGATCCCGATGTGGATGGCTATGTCGTGAGTGTGGACGGGCTGCTCGGCGGGATCGTCGGTGCCAACGGAAGCCTCGAAGTCACGCGGCTGGCTGCGGCCACGCACGTCGTAAGCCTGAGCGCCGTGGCTCCGAACTGTACCATTGCAGACAACCCGCGCTCACTGGTCGTCGGCCCTGGCGCGATCGCGGACGTCATCTTCAGCGTAGCGTGCGTCGCTGCGACGGGCGTCATCGAAGTCACCGCGGCGACCTCGGGGATCGACCTGGACGGGGACGGGTACATGGTGCAAGTCGATAGCGACACCTCGCGGCCGCTGCCGATCAATGGCACCGTCCGCTTCCCGGGCGTCCCGGGTGGAACTCATACCGTGACACTGAGTGGAGCCGCGGTCAACTGCAGCGTCGCAGACGCGAACCCGCGCACCGTCATCGTGAAAACCGGGGCCGCGACGCGCGACACCGCGCGCACGGCGTTCACGGTGAGCTGCGGCTCGCGCAACGGCACCCTTCGGATCACGACCGTGACCTCGGGAGTGGAGCTCGACCCGGACGGCTACACCGTCGTGGTGGACGAGGAGTGCGATACCTACTACGGCTACTACTGCTACGACGTCTGGCACACGCCCGTCGGTGTCAACGCCGTCGTGTCGAACCCCAGTATTCCGGTCGGGCCACATTCGGTGCGGTTGGACGGAGTGGCTCGTAACTGCACCGTCGCGGGACAGAACCCCCGCACCGTCACTGTCCCCTCCGCTGCGACCGCGGACGAGACGTTCACGGTGACGTGTGTCCAGACCGGGAGCATTCAGGTTGCGGCGACGACGAGCGGCGTGGACCTCGATGCGGACGGCTACGTCGTCTCCGTCGACGGGCAGGGCGACCATCGGACCGCGACACTCGGCGTCAACGGCAACGTGACCATCGCGGGTCTCGTGCCGGGCGCCTACACGGTGACGTTCGGCGGCGCGTCGGCAAACTGCACGATGACGAGTCCAAGCCAGCGGGCCGTCACCGTGTCCGGCGGGGGAACCGCGTCGGCCGCGTTCGCCGCGAACTGCGTTGCCGCCGGCACACTCGTCGTCTCGCTCCAGGGTGACATCTACACGGTCAAGCTCAACGGTGAGCTCACCCGCCTCACGTTCGATCCGGGCTACGAGGATACGCCGGCTTGGTCGCGCGACGGCACGCAGATCGCGTTTCGGCGCGACACCGAGGGGCAGGCGGAAATCTACCGGATGAGCGCCGACGGCTCGGCGCAGACGCGACTCACCAGCCGTCCTGGGTTGGATTTCCTCGCGTCGTGGTCGCCGACGGGAAAGATCGCGTTCGCGGGCGGTGGCACCGGAAACTTCGAGATCTATGTAATGAATAGCGACGGTACCGCCGTCACGAACCTCACGAATAACCTGGCAGAGGACTCGTATCCCGCGTGGTCCCCAGACGGGAGCAAGATCGCGTTCTCGAGTCGGCGCGAGATCTCGAACGGCGCCATCTATGTCATGGCCGCCGATGGGTCTGACGTCAAACGGATCACCGACGGCGGCTATGGCGGCGACGGTCGCCCGGCATGGTCTCCGGACGGCACCAAGATCGTTTTCCACCGCGTGGTCTCCTGCGACTACTACTCCTGCGAGCGCGATCTCTTCGTGGTCAACGCCGCGGACGGGTCCGGCCTCACACATCTGACGTCTGGTGCAGAAGACGAAGGAGACCCCGCGTGGTCGCCCGACGGCGCCTGGATCGCGTTCAACACCTCGCCGTGCGACTATTACTCCGGATGCAACAGCTGGCGCATCGTGGTCGTGCGGAGTGACGGCACCGACGCGCGCGACGTCATCGGCGGTGCCTTCCATCCTGCGTGGAAGCCCTGAGGGACCGATGCGCGTCCTCGGCGTCGTCGCGGCAATCGGCCTGGTCACAGCGTGCTCGAATGACCTCGGAGGGGGCGCACCTGCGCCGCCGCCGGTCATAGAGGCAGTGGGCGTGGCGGGCACGTCGGTCAACGTCCTGAGTGCGCTCGTCACGGTGCGCGTGCGGGGGGCCGACAGCGTCTCCGTGCGCTACGGCGCGGGTGCGGCCCTCGGCCTCACTCCGGCGGTCATTCCGACCGGCGACTCGGCCGTCGTGCCGATCCTCGGGCTGATGCCCGGGACGGCGTACACGATGCGCGTCGTCGCGTACGCGGCGGACGTCCAGGCGGCGCTGGCCGCGGCCGTGGCTTACGTCACGGATACCCTGCCGAGCGACCTGCCGCACTACGTGGCGAGCGGGTCCGATCCCGCAACAGGGTACATCGTCTTTGGGGCGGGGAAATACGGGCTCGCGATTGACAACACGGGGCGCGTGGTCTGGTACGTCCGGTTCGCGACCGCGCCAGGGCTGAACTTCCAAGTGCAACCCAACGGTCACTACGTCGCCCGACCACCGACGCCAGACCCGTCAGACCTCGAGCCCTGGGTGGAGCTCGATCCGCTGGGGCGCGTGACGCGCACATTCGACTGCGCCGGCGGCCTCCAACCGCGCTTCCACGACCTCGCCGTCGAGCCGGACGGATCGTACTGGATCATGTGCGACGAGGTCCGGACGATGGATCTCTCGGCCCTGGGCGGTGTGGCGCAGGCGCAGGTGACCGGCACCGTCGTCCAGCATGTGAGCGCCGCGGGAGCCCTGCTCTTTCAGTGGAGCCCGTTCGACCACTTCGCCATCACGGATCTCGACTCGGCGAGCCGCGCCGGTGCAGCGGTCAACTGGACGCACGGCAACGCTCTCGATTTCGACGCCGACGGCAATCTGCTGGTGTCGTTTCGCAGCCTGAGCGAAATCACCAAGATCGACACCAGGTCGGGCGTGGTGATTTGGCGGATGGGTGGCCTGCGGAACCAATTCACATTCGTGAACGCGCCCCCGCTGGGGTTCGCCCGGCAGCACGGCCTGCGTGTCACGGGGCCCGGCCGGCTCGTGTTGCTCGACAACCTCGGCGATCCTAACGGGAGCCGTGCGGAGCGATACGAGTACGACGAGGTCCGACACATCGCCCGCCTCGTGGCATCCTACGGGCCCAATCCGGCGATCGTAGCGCAGCTCGGCGGCACGACGCAGGACCTCCCGGGCGGCCGCACTCTCGTCGCGTTCGGCAATGGCGAGCGGGTGGAAGAGTACGACTCGGCGGGTCGTATGGCGTGGCACATCGTGGGCAACAGCGGCTACGTGTTCCGGGCGCAGCGGATTCAATCGCTGTATCACCCCGGGGTCGAGTCGCGGCGGTAGAGCTGCTCTGCTTCCCTTATCAAGGACGGCCCAATGACAACCGCACATCGCCTCTGCATCCCCTTCGCTCCGCTCTTCTTGCTTCTGGCGTGCCGGGCAGAATCCGATCCGATGGCTTTCGTGCTGCAGGCTGATCGCTTTGCCGGCTCCGAGTGGTCCGACCCGGTGAATCTCGGTCCCGTGGTGAACTCGAGCTCCGTCGACGCCAACGCCGGCCTCTCGTCCGACGCGCACACGCTCTTCTTCGTCTCGAATCGGCCCGGCGGCCTCGGTGGGAACGACATCTGGATGTCGCACCGCCAATGCCTGGCGTGCGACTGGGAAGCGCCGGTCAACCTCGGTGCACCGATCAACAGCGACGCGATCGATGGAGCGCCAACGATGTCCGAAGACGGGCGCCTCCTCTTCTTCTATAGTGCGCGTGCTGGTGGTTTCGGCCTCGGCGACGTTTACGTCTCCCAGCGCGTGAGCACCGGCGCGGACGGGGACGTCTGGGGCCCTCCGGTGAACCTCGGGCCTGATGTGAATACGGCGGCCAACGAACAGGGCTCGTATTACGTGCATGAGCCCGGAGAGCCGAACGCCTTCGTGTACTTCAATCGACCGACCGCCGGCGGCAGCATCGACATCTACCGGGTCGCGGTGTCGAATGACGGCGAGGCGCTAGGCCCTGCCGTCCTCATCCCTGAATTGAGCGACCCGACCGCTTTCGACCAAAAAGTGGCGGTGAGCACGGACGGTCACGAGCTCTTGGTGTCGTCGGACCGGACGGGGGGGTTCGGAAACCTCGACATCTGGCGCTTCACACGTCAGTCGGCGAACGACCCCTGGTCGAATCCAACGAACGTGGCTGCGCCGATCAGCACGTCCGCCCTCGACGCGCAACCGAGTCTGTCGCGCGACGGACGTACGCTGATCTTCACGTCGAACCGGGCGGGCGGGTTCGGTCTACAGGATCTGTGGATGTCGACGCGTCAACCGGGCGTGCAGCCATGACGCCGACTTCGCGGGTGCTCGCTGCGGTGGCTTCGCTGGCGCTGCTCTTCGGCTGTGGAACGGAGTCCGACCGGAGCATTACGGGGAACTTGATCGCGTTCAGCACGTCACACTTCTCGGGCTGGTCCGAGCCGCTGAACCTCGGCGCGACAATCAACACGACGTTCGATGAGCAGGGGCCGACGCTCTCGAACGACGAGCTGAGCCTCTACTTCGGCTCCGACCGCCCCGGCGGAATCGGTGGATTCGACATTTGGGTTTCCCGGCGCTCCTGCAGGGACTGCGCGTGGGGATCGCCCGAAAACCTCGGACCTGCCGTTAATACGTCCTCCGGCGAGACCGGACCCGGGCTATCAGTCGACGGGCATCTGCTCTTCTTCAGGAGCACTCGGCCGGGCGGGCCGGGCCTCGGGGACATTTACCTGTCAAAACGCACCGATCCCAAGGACGATTTCGGTTGGGGAGCCCCTGTCGCTCTGGGCCCGGATGTCAACACCGCAGCGGCAGAGGCGGGTGCGGAATTCTTGCAGAGCGCAGAAGATGGAGCAGCGAATCTCTACTTCAATCGAGCTCCACCCGGCGGGACCGCGGATCTCTACTATGCAGCGATCACGCGGGACGGTGAAACGCGTGGACCCGCCGTGCTGATTTCCGAGCTCAGTGACCCGATTGCCACCGATCAAGGTCCGACGCTGCGCGCGGATGGCCGGGAGGTGTTTTTCTTCTCAACCCGACCCGGTGGGCTCGGCGGGGCGGATCTCTGGACGTCCACCCGGCGCAGCGTCCATGATCCTTGGACGCCCCCGGTGAACGTGGGGGCTCCGCTGAACTCGACGGCCGCCGAACAGCAGCCCAGCCTTTCGAGCGGCGGTCTGACGCTGCTTTTCGCATCGGGTCGTGCCGGCGGTTTTGGCGGTACGGATATCTGGATGTCGACGCGTGCGCGAGGTGCGCAGTAGCTCAGCCTTTGCGTGGCCGCGCCCGCGTTCGTGACGCGGCCAGTTTCCAGAACTGCTTCTCTCCGATGATCGTGATCCGGTGTCCCAGCGCCGCCAGGCGCCGGATCTCAATCAGTTTGGTGCCACCATCCTGACCGGCGATCTGTAACTGATTGGGCCGCCCGCGCACGAGCACGTCGGTCGTCAATCCGGGCTTCGATTGGATGATCGCGCCGGCCTTGCGGGCCGCGGCGATGGCGTCACTCCGGGGACGGCGCAGGAACCCGGTGATCGACAGTCGCTTTCCGGCGAGACTCTGGACGCGACCCTTCTTCAACTCCTTCGGGCGATGGCGCAGCGCCGCGATGAGCTCACCCGCGGCTTCGTAGCGTCTGCCCCGGCTCCCCAAACAGCGGTGAATGACTTCCTTCAAGTGGTCGCTGCAGGGCAGGCGACGGACATCCTTGCTGCGCATGGGACTCGTGATGTCACCGCGCAGCAGCATCGCGGCGAGCTGGCCGACTTGATAGATGTCGTCGCGCTGCTGCCACCTCCGGATCCAGCCCCACGCGATCTCCGTCGGCGCGTTGAGCGGGTTGAACGCGTCGGCCGTGACACCGTGGCGATTGCGCTGGTGCCGGGCGATGCCGAAGTCGCCGAGCTTGAGCTGTTCCTTC
>Ga0209157_1002439_pt1 | contig 14834 bp, 10 predicted proteins | sample GraSoiAngelo_135_FD_185892 | JGI IMG/M metagenome (GOLD analysis project Ga0209157, IMG submission 185892) | Grasslands soil microbial communities from the Angelo Coastal Reserve, California, USA - 14_0929_05_40cm (SPAdes) (version 2) | ecosystem: Environmental > Terrestrial > Soil > Grasslands ... | reverse complement strand
GCGCGCCCAATCACTGAGCAGGCGCCTCCAGGACAAAGGTGTGGCTCGCTGCGGTGCTCCGACCGCCATCATCGAGACGAACCACCACAGCCCCCTCGTGCGTACCCAATCCATATGTCGCGATCAGATCTCCGGCTTCTCCCGCGGAGATTGCCAACGGAGCGTCGATGGCTTCGAAGCGGTTGCTGCGGGCGTGCTCGGTCCCGTCGATGAGCAGGATGAGGGCGTACCCCTGCTCGGGTTGCACGGTGAGCTTGAATGAAAAGACGATCGAGTCACCCGCTTGCGCGGGACTCGGTGCAATGTCGAGGCTTGTGATGCTGAGCGCGAAGTCATCGCTGCAGCCCAGCGCGGCGAAAAGAACCAACAGGCACGCCCGGCGAGCGTTGGTCATGCCACCTCCACGGCAGTATCTACGTCGCTCCGAACGCGTGCGCAACATCGCTCGTCTTGCCGCCTACAGGCCACTGTCGTATGATGCGCCGCCATGAGAGCGGGGCTCATCACCGTCATTACCGGCATCATCCTGGCGTGCACCGGCGACGCCGCCGCGACCGGTGAGCCTGGCGCGCCATTGCCCGGTCTGCGCGACGTCGACCTCGCCCGGTTCCGCGCCGGTCAGGCGCTGTTCGACAAGGTGTATACGCCGCCGGAAGGCCTCGGTCCTACCTTCAACGAAAACCAGTGCAGCGCGTGCCATACCCGCCCCGCGAGCGGCGGGACGTCGGGATTCGAGCGCGTCGTCAAGGCGACGCGCTTCACCGCTCCCGCGGCATGTGACCCGTTACGCGAGGATGGCGGCGTCAATATCCGCAGCCAAGCCACGCCCCTGCTCCAGGCTCGCGGCGTGCACGGCGAAGCCATCCCGTCGCGCGCCACCGCAGTCGGTCGCTTCACCCCACCGTTCCTGTTCGGACTTGGCCTCGTCGAAGCGATTCCCGATGAACGCATTCTTGCAGCCGAAGACCCCGACGACCACAATCACGACGGCATTTCCGGACGAGCGGGGCGCACGCCGGACGGCCGGGTCGCCCGCTTCGGTCGCAAGGCCGAGTTCGCTACAGTTCGCGAATTCGTGGAGACAGCGCTGCGACTCGAAATGGGACTGACCGCGGGCAACGCGGTCGATGCCGTGAACGGGAAGCCGGCGCCGAGGGCGATCGACCCCGTCCCGGACCCCGAAGTCGGGCGGACCTCCGTAGACCTCTTGACCGCGTTCGTCCGTCTGCTCGCCGCGCCCGCGGCGCTTTCGCCGGTGACGACGGCCCAGCGGGACACCATCGCGGAAGGCCGCCGCATCTTCACCGCCCTGGGGTGCACGGGCTGCCACACTCCGGTGCTGCGAACCGGGATGGGCAGCGACATCCCCGCGCTGAACAATCGCGCGGTGCCACTGTATTCGGACTTGCTGCTTCACGACATGGGACCGGTACTGGCGGACGTCTGCGGCTACACGGCCACTCCCGCGGAGCTCCGGACCGAGCCGCTCATGGGAGTCGGACGTCGGGATCGTCTGCTGCACGACGGCCGCACGGACGATCTGCGCGAGGCGATCCTGGCGCACGGGGGCGAGGCGCAGCGCAGTCGCGATGCGTTCGCGCGCCTACCGTGGCTGCGCCAAGAGTACTTGGTGATCTTCCTGCGATCGCGCTAATGCCGCGAGGTGTCCGCCGGAAGACGGACCCGCGCGCTCCCCGTGCGGGTCCAAATGACTATGACGCCGCACAGCGTCTCGACGCTCGTGCCGCCGAATTGAACCGGGACCTCGGTGGCGCTGCGATAGACCTCGATGGCTAAGATCATCGACGCCGGACCGATATCGTCGATACTCAACGTCTGATCGACGCGTTGGATTTCCTCCTCCGCTGAGCGCTCCGTGGCCCTCGTCGGATCGGCGCGCCTCGGTCGCGAATCCCCACGGGCGTAGAGCAGACCATCCACGAACACCCGAGGCCGGCAGAGCCCACCCTGGGAGATGTCGCTGCCGCGTAGCCGCACCGCCACCCGACCGACGCTGCCGGTGCCCGTCTGGACGAGCGAGACGCCCGGCAGTCCGGAAAGGAGATCGGTGATCCGCACCGGCTGGCGCTGCTCGATGAAATCTGGCGTGATGAAGTAGCCGAAATCGGCGCGCTGCCGCCCGTAGAACCCGGCCAGCTCGAGGTAGCGTCTGGTCGCCCGCGCCGTCACTTCAACGGGGTCGAGGGCGACTGGCAGGCGCTGGAGGTGATACACCGCGGTGAAGTCCTCACCTGCCTGTACGACAACAGGGCCCGCCACCCATGGCCGGTACCCGATGCGCGTCGCGGACACGTAGTAGGATCCCGGGGCCGGCATTTCCAGCAGCCACCCGCCTTCGCGATCGGAGACGGCCGTAACGAGGGTCGTACCCGCGAGTGATAGCAGGCTCACGAGTCCGGCCACCAGTGGTTCGCCGGATTCGACGTCCAGCAAGCGCCCGCGCAGGCGCTGCGTGCTGGCGGGAGCAGCGCCCGCCAGGATCACGAGCAACGTCAGGACACCAGTCCCGGACCGCGCCACACGCGGAGTCTAGATGGCGGGCGGCACCGTCGGATCAGCCGGCCGCGGCAGGTTCGGATTCCCCTCGTACTCCTGCAGCGGGATCGGGAAGCACGTCCACGCACCGTACTGTCCCCACGTCGGGTTCGGGTGCGTCCCCGTTGGGAAATAGCTGCCGGCGGCGAACGGCCCGTTGCCGGGGTCGAAGCGCGTCCACCGGCGCAGGTCGGGAAGCCGGAATCCACCCATGAACAGATCACGCGCCCGCTGGTTCCGCAATTCGGTCTTCAATGCCTGACCGGAGAGCGTGACTGCAGGCTGGTTACCAACCGCGCGCCGCGCGTTGACGAACGCGAGCACGGCAGCCTCGTTCGCGGTGATGTCCTTATTGGCGAGCGCTTCGAAATACTGATGCTGCGCCTCGACGTAATCCGCGAGAAGAATGTCCGTATCGAACCGGGCGATATACACGAAGCTCGTGGTATCGCTCACCGGGGTACCCGTGCAGGCGGGGCACGCGGCGGACGCCGGGGCGAACGTCTTTCCGGTGTACGCGCTGTAGCGTAGTCCCGCCCGGAGCTTGTAGAGCGGCGTCAGCCCGTTATGTCCGGTCCGATCCGTCGGATCGTGCTGAATTCGTGGATCAGTCTGGGGGGCAATGATGTTGTCATCCCGGAAGGTGAACCCCGTCCCGTCAAAGCTTGGATGGATGCCCGTGAACGCGGGGTGAATGCCGTGTGTGAAGTTGCCCCCGCGGCTGATGCCTGACAGCGGGTTTCGGCCGCCGATCGTGCTGGTAAAGTCGAGCCACCACTTGAATGTGGCCGGAACCTGCGAGGCGTAGGCCGCCGCGCTGTCCCAGTTGCCCATCCCCATGTACGCGCGGGCGAGACCAGTGCGAGCCAGGTTCGCCAGGTTGGTCAGGCCGGCGTTCGTTGCAACGGTGAGCGCTTCTTTCAAGTAGGGGAGCGCCGCCTGGAACGTCTGGTCCTGTGACAGCACGTCGCTGCTGGGATGATCGGGATCCGGCGAAATCACCGTCTGGCACATATTCTCGGCCAGGACTGTCGCGCTGTAGCCGGCGAACACGAGTGTGGTCGCCAGCTGCAGTCGGTAGTCCTTGGCGGTGGTGTCCGCTTCGTCCCACACGCGGATGCGCTCCGACACGTCGTGCGCCATCCGCAGCGACCGGCTCAGCTCACCGAAGATCTGATTCGTGGGTCCTTCGAGATAGCTCGCGATCCGCTGATTGACGCGGGCGTAGTCCTCCCAGTTGAGTCCGGTGAGGACCTCGTCCGTCAGGAAGTTGGCCCACTCGATCACCGGTTCCGTATAGGCGTTCTGGAACGCTTCGATGGCCCCGTTTACCTGCACCTGCATCAACTTTGGGTCGTTCAGCTTTTCCGTCGGAATCTGCGACGGGTTCTGCACCTGGAGGACGTCGTTGATCCCGCACGACCCGACGAAGGCGAGGACGCCGGCGGCGGTCAGCGCGAGCCACGTCGTTTTCTTGGATCTCATGTGCGCCTCCCTAAAAGGTCACGCGGACCGACGCCGTCAGGCGACGAGTCTGCGGAGTCGACGCGTAGTCGAGCATTTGGAACGTGCTGTTGGGATCGAACTGCACTTCGGGATCTCCCCGGCCCTTGTATTTGGTCCAGATCGCCAGGTTGCGGCCCGCCAGCGTGACCGCCAACTGGCTCCCTGGCCGGACGAACCGTACCCAGCGCTGCGGGAGCGAGTACGTCAGCGAGACCTCGCGGAGCTTCACGAAATCGGCCCGCTGGATGTGACTCTTCGTTTGCAGCGACCGCAGGGCGAGGACGTCGGCGAACGAGACATCGGGGTTGAGCGGGGTGCCACCCGTATTGATGTCCCAGGTGTTCAGATCGATCCGGCTGTTGATCGAGCAGATCGCACACCACTGGTAGAAGTCCCCGCGGTAGTCCAGCTGCGTGTAGATCCGGAAGTCGCGGAATACCGTGAACGTGTTGGCGAGCGACGCCTGGGTCGTGGGGCTCGAGGGGCCCATGAAGATATCGTGGCAATCCCGCGATTGCACCCAGTTGGGATCGTTGGGGGCCCAGCGACACCCGCTGATCACGGTGACATGGTACACCGTCGGGTCCGCGCTCGTTGGGTTGGGCACGATCGCGTTGGTGACATTGTCACGGACCACGGGCTCCCCGCTGGCGTCCCGCTCGACGTCGAGCGCCCAGAACGCTCCCAGCGGATAGCCCTCGCGGTGCCGCTGCACGTCGGCAAAGGCCCCGAACACCACTTCCTGCCTGGCGCCATTAAACGACACCAGCCGGTTGCGATTGCCCGAGAGTGAGAGCCGCGCGTCCCAAGTGAACTTGGATCCCTGGATGGGTGTGCCGGAGAACAGTAGCTCGACGCCCAGGTTCGAGATTTCCCCGATGTTCACGAGGTGGTTGCCGTTGTATCCCGCGGAACGCGGATCGGGAATGTTGATCAGCGCATCCACGGTATGCTTGTTGTAGTACGTGAACTCGGCTCCAGCACGTCCGCGGAACAGAGACGCGTCGAATCCCATCTCGAACTCGCGTCCGGTTTCCGCCTTGAGCTTCGGATTGCCATAAGCCGACGGCTCGAGCGCGTTCGCGAGGGCGTCGTTCGCGACACTGCGGGCGGCCGAGTCGGCGCGGTCGGCGACGAACGGCTCGGGAGCGTTGCCGGCCTTGCCATAGGCGAACCGCAGCTTCACCTGGTCTGTCCACCCGAGGTGGAGGTTGCGGAAGAACGGCTCGTCGGACACGAGCCACGCAATCGAGGCCTTCGGATACCTGACGAGCGAGAACTGTGATCCGAACGCCGAGTTGTCATCAATCCGCACGGCGCCGGTCACGTAGAGCCGCTGTCTCCAACCGACCTGTTCTTGCACGTACATGCCGAGCGAGGTCTGCTTCGACAGTTCTTCGTCGGCGGTGCGGGTTGCAGCCGCCGAGACGAGGTTCAGGTTGTCGGCGACGAGCCCCTGGCCGATCGCGAAGTAGCCGCGGTAGCTACGGGAGTTCAGCTGGAGTCCCGCTGACGAGACGGAATTGAGCTCGCTCGTCAGGTCACGCGTCACCGAGCCGGCGTAGTCGAGCGTCCAGCGGCGGATCGTCGGGATCTCGTGGGTGATGGTCCCGGTCGCCGCGACGGTCCCCCACGGGGCCCGCCCCGTCGTGTCGATTCGCTCGAAGGTGGTCTCATCGTAGCTTTGGCGGTCCAGTCCCAGCGTGACGCGATTCCGGAACCACGGGATCGGTATCCAGTTCCCTGTGATCCCGACCGTCATGCGCTCCAGTCGGTTTTGGTCGTCGAACTGGTTCGAGACGTACGGACTGAAACCGAGAAAACCAGGTTCCCACGGATCGCGGGTAGCACGTGCCTTGCCGCGCATTGCGTTGCGGTTGACGCTGTTCGACGAGTTGTTGGCAAGCGGCTGGCGCAGGTGCGTCTGCGTGTACCCGAACTGGAGCGACACATCGGTCGTCGCCGACAGCTGGACGTCGAAGTTACCGCGCCCGCCGATCCGATTCGCGAAGTTGTTGAAGAACACGCCCTGCTCGTCGTCGCGATTGAACGACAAGAAGTATCCCATAGAACCCGTGCCCCCGCGGGCTGACAGGTTCAGGGACTTGGAGTGGCCCACGCGCAGCGCCGCCGGGTGGCGGAACAACGGATCGTCCTTGAGAATGAACGTCCCGTCCCCGACGTCGATGATGTCACCCGCCGGAATGCCGGAGTAGAGCTGGGCACGGCCGTCCGCATCCTTGCCCCACCACGTCAACGAGTCGGGAGACAGATTGCCCGCGGCCACGCGGCACCCCGGGAACGAGGTGTTGGTTTGTTGCGCGACCGTGCACCGCCAATACGTCTTGTTCGACCCCACGCTGCGTGTCCACTCGTTGTTCCCCGCTTCGAAACTCGCGGTCCACTGCACGGCCTCCGCGCCACGGCGTCCCTTCTTGGTAATGATCTGGATCACGCCGTTCGCCGCGTCTGCCCCGTAGAGCGTCGCCGCGGCGGGGCCCTTGATCACTTCGATGCTCTCGATGTCGTCGGGATTGAGGAAATCGAGAGCCGTGCCGCCTTGGAACGTGCTCGCCCCCTCGACGACGCCACTCTCGATCCGTACCCCGTCGACATAAAAGACCGGCGCGTACCCGCCGCTCAACGAGCCGGCACCGCGGATCCGTATGTTCGACGAGGAGCCCGTCTGGCCGCTGTTTGACATCAATGTCAGGCCCGGCACGCGTGCGCTAAGCAGCTCGTTCATGTTCGATATCGGCACGTCCTTGAGCTGTTCGGCGACCTGGATCTGACCGACGGTGGTGCCGAGCGTCACCTTCTCCTGCGCGCCGGGCGTACCGGTCACCACAACTTCCTCGAGCGTGATGACCACACGGCTCAAGCCGAAATCGATCCTTGTGGTCTGTCCTGCGTCAACGGTGACCGTCGTATCCATGCGCGCGTAACCGACGACGGAGGTGCGGAGGCGATGTGTTCCCACGGGCACGCTCCGGAGCGTGTACCGTCCGTCCTGGCCGCTCGTTGTCAGGAGCGTAGTGCCCACGATCTGGACGCGCACACCATCCACAGGGCGCGCCGTGACTGCTTCCGTCACCGTGCCTTCGATCTGGCCGGTGCTCTGCGCCGCCAGTGGCAATGCGCAGATCGCACCCAGTACGGTGACCAGCGTCACGCACAAAAACCGATAACCCTTGGAGTTCATTGATACCTCGCAGCAAGAAGACACGCGTGGACGGAGGGATCCGCCCAAGATTTCACCAGTTGGCGTCGGTAAACCGCGCGACTGCTGCTTAGCGTCTACTTCGACCGGGAATGATGATGTTGCGCTGGAGGTGAAGAACGGTGCGAACGGAAACCTGGTCCATGCACCCTCCTGTGAAAGGAGCGTTTAGGGTCCCATATTATTCTGAAACGTGGTACCGAGCCTCGCAAGGGAAGCCCGACATCTCTTGACAGTCTGCGGACGGGGGGGGCAGCCTCAACGGATGCGGGCCCTGCTGTGCCTGACATTCGTTTCAGCGGCTGCCCTGGCCACGGCGGGGTGCTTTGAAAAACTTTCGGGGCCGGCCTGCGTTGCCGCAACCTGGGACGTGGCTGGCACAAGTGGGGACACCGTCACCACGACGCGGGGGTTGCGCTACATCCCGCGCGACACGGGGACCGGAAATGGGACGGCCTGGTGCCGCACCGTCGCGGTCAACTACACCGGCTATCTGCTCGACGGCTCGAAATTCGACAGCTCCGTCGATATCGGGCGGCCGCTCATCTTCACGCCGGGAGTCGGGACGCTGATCGATGGGTTCGAGCAGGGCGTGATCGGCATGCGCACCTGCGGGACGCGACGGCTGATCGTTCCGCCGGACTTGGGGTATGGCGCCAATCCGGTCAAGAACGACTCCGGTCGAGTCATCATCCCGGCCAATTCCACTGTCGTCTTCGACATCCGCATGCTGGAGATCGGCGGCGAGCCGGTGGTCGCATGTGATAGCAACGGTGTGTAGGGCTCACTTCGGCCTCGCTCTGGGAGCATTGCTCCTGCCGCTGCAGCTTGTCGCCCAGGGAGCGGCGGAGACCAAAGCAACTCCCGGAGGCAGGTTGACCGGCCAGGTCGTCGGGGCGGACGGTACCCCGCTCGCCCAGGCCCGGATCCGGATCGCCGGCGGCACACCGCTCGTCGTGTCCGGCAGCGACGGCCGCTTTACGATCTCCGTCGCCGCCGGCGATCAGATTCTGGAAGTGCGACTGATCGGATACGCCGCGTTCGATGGACTGATCACGGTGATTGCCGGGCAGACACTGGACGTGCACGTCACGCTCGTGGCGGCTCCCATTCCGCTGAAGGCGATCGAGATCAAGGGCTCGGCGGCGCTGCGGCCAGTGCTGGAGGCGTTCGAACACCGGCGCGCTCGCGGCAACGGACACTTTTACAATCAGACGGAGATCGCGCGGATGCAGCCGCGGGTGTTCACGGATGTCTTGCGTCGCGTCCCCGGGGTGATCCTGCAACCCGCAGCGGGGTCGTTTGGCTCGAACGACATGGTCCGGATGAATCGCACCGTCGGTGTGACCGGCTCACGCAATTGCCCGGTCCTGTTCTACATCAACGGGATGCCGCTGCAGGTGAGCGGCGACATGTCGATCAATCAGTACATTGCGCCGGAAGACATCGTGGCCATGGAGGTTTACAACGGCTCGTCGCAGATTCCGCCCGAATTCCAATCCGGCCTGCTGAATTCTCGCTGCGGGGTCATCGTGATCTGGACGAAGGTCGGCGAGAGCAGCGAGGAACCTCCAATCGACAGCTAGTGGGGCGGAGGCGGCTGGTTGTCCGTGTTGTCGCCGCCCCCGAGCACGCCGAGGAAACGAGCCGCAAGGAACGCGGTGGAGGTGAGGAGCCCCGCCATGATCCAGCTGCGGCCCTTGCTGAAGCGGCGCTCCGTCGCCTGGCTGAGCGCCGAGCGTGGGAAGCGAACCAGCTCACGATTCCACGGCACCGACATTCCGTTCCGATAATCCACGCGCAGCATTCGCAGGTCCCATGACGTCGCATCCGCCCCCGCGACGATTCCTTCCACTTCGGTCGCCCCCGGTCCGATGGCGTTGCTCATGGCCAGCACGCCGGTGTCCGTCACCTCGGCGACGATGCGGGTGTCGGGAGCGGGAATCGGCGTCGGCAGCAGTGCCTGCGTGTAGCAGGCGGCCAGCAGGCAGGCCGATGCGAGCACAGGCAGACGTGCGGCGGTCACACGCATGACTTCATTTTGCGCACGAGACGGTAAAGCGCACAAGGGACAACCGGCAACATAGCCACCAGTTGTCCCTCGTACGCGCTCATCCCTTTCCGATCAGCAGCGATTCGGGTCGTCCCAGTTGCGCGTCGGTGAAGATCCCGTCGTACCAGTGGGATACGCCGAGGGCAGCGGGACATTCGCGTTTGCGTTGCGCTCCGCCGAACCGTACGGGAGACGCCCGAGGACTTCGGGGGCCGTGCCGTTCGGCACCAGCGTTGGGATACAGGTGCGCTTGTAATCCGACCACGTCTCGATGTTCTGGAACAGCGCGATGTACTTCTCAGTCATGACATCGACGAACGTGGGAGCGGCGAGCGCCGGCAGACCCAAGGCGGTACGTACCGCATTGACGTTGCCGGCTCCGCCGGTCGAGTCACCGGTTTGGAACCGCGCTTCCGCCATGATCAACTGATTCTCCGCCCATGTGATCATGGGCTGGCGGAACGTGAATGCGCGCCGTACCGCCAAGTTGACGACTGACGGCGAGCAGGTGCCCGTGCATCCCGGCGGTACGACCGTCACGTTGTTCTGATTCGCGCCGACGAACTGACCTGCGGAGTTCGGCTCGAAATACCGCCGCATCCGCACCGTATCATTCCGGACCTTCAACAACTGAATCAGCACGTTCCCGGCTACGATATCCTGGCGCGCGAGCAGGAACTCCGCCCAAATGTTGGCATCGAAGTCCTGCACCGATCCGTGGAAGAAGCGGAAATCGCCGGGGCCTTGACCATCGATCGCATTGGTCGCGCTAGTCGGAACCTCATTGATGCCGAGCTGCGCTTCCGTCAGGGCCGCGGCGTACTCCGTCGCGGGATTCGCCGCCCGCTCCACGAGATGCAGATGATAGCGGGCTTTGAGCGTGTGTGCTGCCCGGATCCAGCGCGCGAGCTGCGTCGCGCGCGTGACAGCCGTGGCGCAGTAGATCAAGTCGCCTTCCGATGGTGCGCAGTTCCCCGATGCCGTCGCGGCGGCAGCCGTCAGCGCCGTGATACCTTCATCGAGGCGCGTCTGCACCGCGGCGTAAATACTCTGCTGGCTGTCGAGCACCGGCGACTCGATCCCGGGAGTGACCGCTTCGCTGTAGGGCAGATCGCCCCAGACCGACGTGGCGGTCCCCATGGCAAACGCTTCCCAGACCTTGGCGATCCCCAGCATCACATTGTCGCCGGCGGTCGTGGCGGACGCCTGGACGCTCCGCAGGCCCAGCAGCCCGCCGCCCGTATAGAAGCCGGACATCTGACCCGAGATGTCCCCTTCCCCAACGCCGTACCCAGTGCACCACTGCAGCTGCTGGTTGTTGCTGCCGATCAACTGTTGTGTGAAGACGGCCGCGCAGCGGGCGACCTGCCCCTCCATACGCGTCGCCATGTTCGCCTGAACGGCCACCAACAACTGAATCGGTGTGGCCTGGATCGGGTTGTTCGGATTCTCGGTCAACCCCGGCCCGCTCAGGAAGTCGCCACATCCCCACCCGCCCCCCGCCAGCAGGGCCAGCGCGAGGACCGCTCCAGCTTTTTTCGACGAGTTCATCGCATCCTCGCGTCGGTTAATGGTAGAAGGTGAGCTGCATGACCCAGGAATGCGCGAGCGGCGCATTGAACCAATCGATGCCGCGGTTCGCATTTTGTGCTCCACCCAGGTTCACCTCGGGATCGTAGCCTGAGTATTTCGTCCACAGCTTGAGGTTGCGTGCCGAGACTTTGGCGTCCAGCTGCCGCAGCCCGCCGAGCCGGTTCACCCACCGGCCGCGGAACGAGTAGCTGAGCGACACCTCGCGCAGGCGCGTGAACGTGGCGTCCTCGAGCCGGGTCGTAATCGCACCACCGGTCGCGCCCTGTCCGTTCCCAGTCGCGATGGCGGCGTTGCTGAACCAGCCTTCACCGAGCACAACCCTCGTACCGGCGCCGGGTCCGACTACGGGCCCGTTGAGCACGTCACAAGTCTGGTTGTAGCACAGCATGTTCTGTCCGAAGATCACCGAGTCGCCACGCATTTCGGTATCCTTGTGCGTGCCGTACTGATCCATCGACGAGCGCGTCATGTTCAGCACGTCGCCGCCGTGGCGGTGATCGAGGAACGCCGTCAGCTGGAAGCCCCTGTAGTTGACTGTGGCCGAGATGCCCGCGGTCCAATCGGGCCACGGGTTCCCAATGGCCCGAACCGTCGGATCCGTAATCGGGAAGCCGTTCGGCGCGATGTACAGCGCGCCAGCCGGCTGGCCTTGGCAGGCCGTGCCAACGTCATACACGGTCCCGGCGAACAACACCGTGGTCAACCCACGGCCGCAACGCGCGAAGTCGTTCGAGCGCCAGACGCCGAGGGGATACCCGACCTGCGCGTGCGTCGTCTGACCGGCAAAGGAGCTGCCGATACCGGTCTGGCAGCGCGCGTACTTCGCTTCCGGCCCACAGTTGGCAACCGTCGGCATCGGCACCTTGCCGTCCAGTTCGTCCTGCGTGGCACCCAATGAGGTGACGATGTTCCGATTGCGAGCCCAGTTGGCGCTGATCTGGATGGAGAGATCGGAGCGCTGCACCACCTGCACATCGCTCGTCAGTTCCCACCCCTTGTTCGAGAGCGCACCCGCGTTGACGTTGCTGCTCGTGAACCCCGTCGACGGCGCGAGCGGCACGGCGAAGATCACGTCTTGTGACTTTGAGTCATACCGCGTCACCGACAGCGCGGCGCGGCCACGGACGAGGCTCAGATCGATGCCGGCCTCGAGCTCGCGGACGCGCTCCGGCGAGATGTTCGGATTGCCAACCGTGCCGGAGGCGTAGAGGCCGCCGACGCCGTTGATCGTCGTCCCTTGCAGGGAGCCGGGGTTGAAGTCGGCAAAGGCGTTGGTGGTGTAGACGCTTCGCGTTGCGTACAACGGCGGCTGCTGCCCGCTCTCGCCGTAGGCCATCCGCAGTTTGCCGTAGGAGACGTATTCCTCCGGCACGTGCACCACCTTGGTGAAGTTCCACGCGATACTGCCGCCCGGATACCAGGCGTGCTGATGCCCGATGCCGAATGCAGAATTGGCGTCGTTCCGGATCCGTGCCTGGAGATACAGCTGATCGTACAGATCGGCGTTCGCCTGCGCGAAGTATCCTTCGATGCGCCGGCGCGTTTCGTTGTCGTTGGGCAGGGTCCGCGTCGTGGTATTCGACAGCTTGTACGGCGTGGGCGCGAGCCAGGTCTGCCCGGAGACATCGATCTGGCGGAAGTACGTCTCGTCGAGGTTCTGACCGAGCGTCAACGACCCGCTGAAATTGGGATTGAAGTCGTGCGTACCGGTAGCGGTCAGCGTGTGATCAAACACGCGATCGTAGAACTGCCAGCGCTCGATGGAGCCGCCGCTCTGACCCGAGCTGGCCTGCCCGTACGCGTACGTCCGGTCGTCCGCGTTGTAGTCGCCGCCCAACGTCCAGTTCACTGCGAGCCAGGTGAGCGGCTTCCAGTTGACGTTGACGTTGCCGAGGTAGCGACCCGTCTGTCCCTGCAGCTGGTCGAAGTTCAGGGCATAGAATGGATTGTCGAAGCCCCGGGTGGTTGTGAACGCCGTCGGTCCGGGATTGGGGAAGCGCCACGAGCGATGCAGGGCCGATGGGCCGCCCAGGTATTGCTTGGCATTGAAGTCGGGCGGCTGCCGCAGCGCGCTGATGCCGATGCCGTTGATCGAGTTGCCGCGGTCGGATCCGGTGTTCTTCGTCTGCACCACCTGCACGCTGGCGTTCACCGTGAAGTTCTCGAACAGCGTGTGCGAGCCGGCCAGCCGCGCCGTGTAGCGCTCGTACTTGTCCAGAGCGCCGACGATGAAACCGTCCTGGTTCAGCTCGCTGATCGACATGTAGAACGTGGTGCGCTCGTTGCCGCCCGAAACCGACAGGGCGTTATCGATCGTGCGCCCCGTCTCGAACATCTCGGCGCCGTGATCGTAGGTCGGCACGCTGTCGGGAATCGCCGGGCCCCACGAGAAGAAGTTTGAGTTGATCAAGCAGTTGACGGTGAAGCAGTTGCTGGATACGCCGAGGGATCCGACACCGTACTTCCGTTGGACCGGGATCGTGCGGACCGGGTCGTCGAACGTGATCGTCGAGCGCAGGTTGTACGTGGTCGGTCCGGCGTGGCCGCGCTTCGTGCGGTACTCGAGCGCGCCCGCGGAGCCGGCGCTCGCGCCGTAGATCGAAGTCGATGCGGCACCCTTGAGCACCTCCACCGCCTCGATGTCGTCGGGGTTGATGTCGGCGGCACGATTGGTCGCGGGCGCTCCGGACAGCACTGCCTGGCCACGCGTCGCATTGCTGATCGGGACGCCGTCGAGAATGATCGTCGGCTGGCTCGTGCCGAAGGACTTCGGCCCGCGAATCTGGATCGCCGTCGAGGCGCCCGCGTCGCCGCTGCCCTGGTTCGTCAGCACGTTGGGCACCTTGCCCGCGAGTGCCTGAATCACGTTTTGCTCATTGGACCGGGCGATCGTGGAGCTGTCGACGGTCGCCGTCGCCGTCGCTAACCGCTCGCGGCGCTCCTGCGTTCCGGCGCCCGTAACGACCACGACGTCGAGGCGCAGCGGATCGGCCGCGAGCTGGAAGTTCTGCTCGACGGTAGCACCGGGCGTCACGGTGACCGTCGCGCTACCCGCGCGAAACCCGATCAGGCGCGCGCTCATCTTGACCTGCTGTCCCCGTGCGCGGCCGCCCGGAACGGTCAGGTGATAGATGCCGTCCGCGCCGGTCCAGCCCCCAACGCCGAAATCGACGACGGTGACGTTGACGTCGCGCAGCGCTTCACCGTTCGCGCCGGTGACTTTACCAGTGATGGTCACTGGCTCCTGCGCGGCGACTCCTGCCGGCAGCATCGCCAGCAACAGCGCTGCGAAGAACGCCCAACCGAGGGGTTGGGATACTGACTGATCACGGCTCATACTCAGTCCCCTTGCGTGAATAGAATCGTGAATGAACGTCTATCCGTGAGATCGCGTCTGTCCCGCTGCGATGGCCTACCTGCGGCGGCGGAGAAGTCGGTGCGGAGGAGAATGGTTCGACGCGGACAGCGGCTGACGGAAATCTCGCATGCTGCAACCCTCCTCAGGACGAGGAAAACGGACGAGCCCGGCGGACGCCCCCCACCTGGGAGACGTCGCTGCCGGCTACACCATACGCATTTTCTATGCGATCACCGCGCGGGACGCTCAACGGCTGGTGCGAACGTCGAACGCGGGACGGATCCAAGGGGATTACCTAGTAAATACTGAGACTCGTGTCACGGGTCCGCAAGAGCGCCATTTCTTCGTATGTTGGGTCGCGTGAAGACTCTCCTCCCCCTCCTTGTGGCAATTGTGTTACAGGCGCCGTCCACCGCCCCCGACCCTCTGGCGGCCAGGTCCAAGGGGCGCGCCGATGCCCTCGTAACGGTCTACGAGATGGCGGATTTCCAGTGCCCGGCCTGCCGCATGTTCGCGGTCACCGTGCTCCCGGCGCTGGACAGCGAGTG
>Ga0209157_1002436_pt1 | contig 14843 bp, 11 predicted proteins | sample GraSoiAngelo_135_FD_185892 | JGI IMG/M metagenome (GOLD analysis project Ga0209157, IMG submission 185892) | Grasslands soil microbial communities from the Angelo Coastal Reserve, California, USA - 14_0929_05_40cm (SPAdes) (version 2) | ecosystem: Environmental > Terrestrial > Soil > Grasslands ... | reverse complement strand
AATCGACAGCGCATGATGTCGAAAGTCTACACCTTCAGACCTTTGACGACGTACTCCTGGGCGAACAGCGTGACAATGAGCGCCAAAGGCCTCGCCGCGAGCCCAGTCGCGACCGTCAGTAGCGAACGGCGAACCCGGTGCCGGCGATGACGTCGTTGGCCTGTCGGTTCAGGCCGACGCCGGCCCGAACGTCGACGGCGAGATTCTTCGTGAAGAAGTAGATGAGCCCGCCCACGGCGTAGTGCCGCGTGCCGGTGTCGGCGCCGCCGGATCCCACCGGGTAGAAGGCGTCCCACTCGACGAATGCCTGGAGCTTTCGCGTGAGGGCCACGGCCGCCGTGAGCCCCGTCGCCACTTCGACGTGGGACTCGAGGTTCCCGTCGGCCACCGAGTTGGTCGCGATGAGCAACTCGACGTCGAAGAGATCCTTGACGATTTCCCAGCTGAAGTCGACGTTGACGCCGGGCAGTACTCTGCCGGCCGTGACGCCCTTGCTGCCGGTCGGCACGGTCATCTGGGGAATCAGGGCGATCTGCGGCACGTACCCGTCTTGCTCGATCAGCGCCAGCTTCACGCCGAGATAGAGATCCTGGGCCCCACTCTCGCGGGTCGTCGTCCCCGCCACCGTCTGTTCTTGGCGCAGGAAGTTCTGGCCGACCCGGAACTCGAACCACTCGGCGAACATCCCGACGCGCAGCAACGCCTCGGGATACGTCTGCGACGAAAACGACGAGCGTTTCTCCGTGAACGTGTACCCCGACTCCAGGATGACGCGGCCCTTCCCCACGGTCGTGGTTGCCTCGGGGAAGTGGGGCCGATCAGGATCGAGGCGCTCTTCCTCTTCGTGACCGTCCTGACGTCCGCTGCTGCCGAAGATGGATCCGAGGAGCGTCTTCGGGCCTTTCGAGTCCGCTGCGTCGGCCGAAGGCGTCACCGGGCCGGAGAGAGCCGCGATCAGCGCGATCGCGATCAGCAGGAGTGCGATCACGCGGCGGCGGTGTCCTCTACGACGTGGCGGGCGCGGGAGCGACGGTGGGCCGAGCGACGAACGGCTCTTCGCGGATCATCATCGCGAGGCCCGCGGCGACGAACGCCAGCACCGCGGCCGAGACGAAGGCGCTCGAGTAGGTGCCGGTCAGCTCGAACACCCAGCCGGCGAGCGCGGCGCCGAGGGCGGAACCGACCTGATGGGCGAAGAAGATCCAGCCGGAGAGCTCGCCGACCGAGTAGCGCCCGTAGATGTTGGCGGTGAGCGTCGTCGTGGGCGGGACGGTGGAGATGTAGTTGAGGCCGAAGAGCGCGGCCCACAGGTGCAGCGAGGGCACGTTCCACACGTAGAGCAAGAATAGCAACGACACTCCGCGCACGAAGTAATACGTGGCGAGGGGGCCCCGTCGCCCGAAGCGATCGCAGATCCAGCCCGACGCCAGCGTTCCCATGATGTTCATCGCGCCCATCACGCCCAGCGCCGACGAGGCCTGGAAGGCGGTGAAGTTGTGCTCGAGGGCGTGCGGCATGAAGTGGGTGAGGACCATGCCGTTCGAGGTATATCCGCAGACGAAAAACGTGCCCATGAGCAGCCAGAAGGGGAGGGTCTGGGCCGCCTCGCTGACCCCGACGCGCCCGGCCACCCTCGTGGCCTCCGCTTCGGCCCTCGTCGGCGCCGGACCCGTGGCGCCGTAGGGACGCGCGCCGCGGTCTTCGGGATTGTTCCGGATCAGTCCGAGGCAGACGGGCAGGACCAGGACCAGGAGCCCGATGCCGAGCCACAGAAAGCTCGTGCGCCAGCCGAACCAGACGGTCAGTGCCGTGGCGAGCGGGATGACGATGAGCTGGCCGGCCGACATGCCGCCGGCGGCGATCCCGATGGCCAATCCGCGCCGCGCCTCGAACCAGCGTGCGACGACGGTGGACCCGGTCGTCAGCGCGACCCCGCCGGCGCCGAGAGCCATGAAGACGCCGGTCATCACGTAGACGTGCCAGAGCTTCTGAATGAACGACGATCCGATGGCGCCCAGGGCCAGCACGAACAGCGAGATCGCGATGACGTTGCGTGGCCCCCAGCGGTCGGCCAGGCGCCCGACGAACGGCCCGACGGCGCCGAGGAGCAGGAGCGAGACGGCGGCGGCGCCCGACAGCGCGCCTCGAGTCCAGCCGAACTCCGCCTCCATCGGCTTGATGTAGACGCCGAACACTGATCGGAGACCGGAGCCGGCGAGCATACAGACGGTGAGGGCACCCAGCACGATCCACGCCGGGTGCACCCGGGGCGCGCGGCTCATGGCTATTCGATGATACGGGGCGGCCGACCGATTCTCCTAGCCGACGATCTCCCCCGTCACGCTTCGGCGGAAGACGAGGTGATCGCCCTCCGCGTCCACCGTGACGGTGTCACCGTCCTTGAACTCACGCTCGAGCAGCCTCAAGGCGAGCGGGTCCTGGACGAGGCGTTGCACGGTCCGCTTGAGCGGCCGAGCCCCGAAGGTGGGGTCGTAGCCCTCGCGCGCGAGCAGCGCCTTGGCCGCGGCCGTGACGTCGAGGCCGATGCGCCGGTCGCTGAGCCGCTTGCGCAGGTGACCGAGCTGGATGTCCACGATCCGGTCGAGGTCCTGACGACCGAGCGGCCGGAAGATCACGACCTCGTCGATGCGGTTCAGGAACTCGGGCCGCAGCGTGGTCCGCAGCTCTTGCATGATGAGCGGGCGGACTTTGTCGGGCTGCTCGTAGTCGCGGAAGATGTGGGCGCCCAGGTTGGACGTCATGATCACGACGGTGTTCCGGAAATCCACCGTGCGCCCCTGGCCATCGGTCAATCGGCCGTCGTCGAGAAGCTGGAGCAGCACGTTGAAGACATCTCCGTGCGCCTTTTCGATTTCATCAAAGAGGATGACTGCGTAAGGACGACGCCGAACCGCTTCAGTCAGCTGGCCGCCCTCTTCGTAGCCAATATATCCGGGAGGCGCGCCGATGAGACGAGCCACCGTGTGGCGCTCCATGTACTCGGACATGTCGATGCGGATCATCGCCCGCTCGTCGTCGAAGAGGAACTCGGCGAGCGCGCGCGCCGTCTCGGTCTTGCCGACGCCGGTCGGCCCGAGGAAGAGGAACGAGCCGATGGGCCGGTTCGGGTCCGACAGGCCGGAGCGAGCCCTCCGCACCGCGTTGGCGACGGCTCGGATCGCCTCGTCCTGCCCGACGACGCGCTGAGCGAGCCGCTGCTCCATCTGGAGGAGCTTCTGCGTCTCGCCCTCGAGCAGCCGCGTGACCGGGATGCCCGTCCACTTCGCCACGGTGGCCGCGATGTCCTCCTCGTCGACCTCGTTGGGGACCATCGGCGCGCCGTCCTTCTGCTGGACCGCGCGCGCTTCGAGCTCGGCCCGTTCCTTCTCCAGGCGCGGGAGCACGCTGTGCTGGATCTCGGCGGCGCGGCTCCAGTCGGCCCGGCCGAGCTGCGCCTCGCGCTGGGCCTCGGCCAGCGTCTGCTGGGCGCTCTCGATCTCCGTCTTCACCTTGGTCAGGCGCTCCATGCCGCCCTTCTCGGCCTGCCAGCGCGCCTTGAGCGCGTCGGCCTTCTCCTTGAGCCCGGCCAGCTCGGCGTCGATGCGGGCCAGGCGGTCCCGCGCGACAGCGTCGTCGGTGTCGCGGGCGACCGAGACCCGGTCGATCTCGAGCTGCATGATCCTTCGCTCGACGTCGTCGAGCTCCTGGGGCTTGGACTCCATCTGCATGCGGATGCGGGCGGCCGACTCGTCCACGAGGTCGATGGCCTTGTCGGGCAGGAAGCGGTCGGTGATGTACCGATGTGACAGCACGGCCGCGGCGACCAGCGCGGCGTCCTTGATCCGGATGTTGTGGTGCTGCTCGTACCTCGGCTTGAGGCCGCGGAGGATCGAGATGGTGTCCTCCACCGAGGGCTCGCGCACCATGACCGGCTGGAAGCGCCGCTCGAGCGCGGCGTCCTTCTCGATGTGCTTGCGGTACTCGTCGAGCGTGGTGGCGCCGATGCAGCGCAGATCACCGCGCGCGAGCTGGGGCTTGAGGAGATTCGCCGCGTCCACCGCGCCTTCGGCGGCGCCGGCGCCGACGATCGTGTGCAGCTCGTCGATGAAGCAGATGATCTGGCCGTCCGACTCCGTGATCTCCTTGAGCACGGCCTTCAGCCGGTCCTCGAACTCGCCGCGATACTTCGAGCCGGCGATGATGGCGCCGATGTCGAGCGCGACCAGCCGCTTGTTCTTGAGCGTCTCGGGCACGTCGCCCGTCACGATGCGCAGGGCCAGGCCCTCGACGATGGCGGTCTTGCCGACGCCGGGCTCACCGATGAGGACCGGGTTGTTCTTCGTGCGGCGCGAGAGCACCTGGATGACGCGGCGGATCTCCTCGTCACGGCCGATGACGGGATCGAGCTTGCCCTTGCGCGCCAGCTCGGTGAGGTCGCGGGAGTAGCGCTGGAGCGCCTGGTACTTCTCCTCCGGATTCTCATCGGTGACCCGCTGGCCGCCGCGTACTTCCTTCAGCGCCTTGTAGATACCGTCGGGCGTGACACCGTTCTGGGCGAGCACGCGACCGACGCCGTCGCGCTCGCCGGCAAGCGCCCACAGCAGGTGCTCCGTCGACACGTACTCGTCCTTGAGGCGCTCGGCCTCGGCCTGAGCGCGCTCGAGCGCCGCGCGCAGCCGCTCGCCGAGGTAGTGCTGGCCACCGCCGCCCCGTACGGTGGGCAGGCGCTCGAGCGCCTGCTCGAGCGCACGCTGGATGACCTCGGGGCGCGCGCCGAGCTTGGCGAGGACCGGGCCGACCACACCCTCGCGCTGCTGGAGTAGCGCCAGCAGCAGGTGCTCCGGCTCCATCGACTGGTGGTTGTGCTGGTCGGCCAGCGACTGCGCCGCCTGCATCGCCTCCTGGGCCTTGACGGTGAATTTTTCGAATCTGATCACGGTTCCCTCGTTATCCGAGATACGCGCGGGGATTGTCACTCCGCAGCGTCTTGAGTTTTTCGTAGAGCTCGCGCTCGGCCGTCGTGAGATCGGACGGCATGACGATCTTGACCTTCACGAGCTGATCCCCGCTGCCGCCGCCGCTGGTGCGGACACGCGGCATCCCATAGGCGGGCAACCGGAACGTCCGCCCGCTCGACGTGGCCGGCGGGATCTTCATCGAGACTTTGCCTCGCAGCGTCGGCACCTCGACGTTCGCGCCCAGCGCCGCCTCGGGCGCCGTGATCGGCAGCTCGAGCTGGATGTCGTCGCCCGTCCGCTCGAAGAGCGGGTGCGGGGCGACCGTCACGGCGAGATAGAGGTCGCCGCGGCCGCCGCCGACGCCGGTGCCCTCGCCGGCCACGCGCACGCGTTGTCCCGTCTTCACACCGGCCGGGATCTTGACGTCGAGCTGTCGCCGTCCCCGCTGCCAGCCGGTGCCGCCGCAGGTCGTGCAGGGCTTGCCGCCCACGTTGCCGGAGCCGTGACAGGTCGGGCAGGGCTCGTCCATCTCCATCGTGAACGTCTTGCGGGCGCCAGCGAACGCCTCTTCCAGTGTGATCTCGACGCCGGCCTGAACGTCGTCGCCGCGGCTGCGCGCCTGGCGGCCGCCGAGGCCGCCGCCACCACCCAGCAGGTCCTCGAGATTCACGCCACCGCGATCGCCGCGCCCGCCCCGCGCGCCGGGTCGGCCGCCGCCGCCAAGATCCCCGAAGATCGTGCGGAAGAAGTCGGAGAAATCGCCGCCATCGCCGCCCTGGTACTCGACGCGGAACCCGCCGCCCGGCTGACCGGGAGCCTGCTGGGCGTAGCGCTGCCAGTCGGGGCCGAGCGTGTCGTAGCGGCGGCGCTTCTCCGGATCGGAGAGTACCTCGTTCGCCTCGTTGATCTCCTTGAAGCGGTCGGTCGCGTCCTTGCCCTTGGCGACGTCGGGATGGTACTTGCGGGCCAGCCGGCGGAAGGCGGACTTGATCGTCTTGTCGTCGGCCTTCCGATCGACGCCGAGGATCTTGTAGTAGTCCTTGAACTCGACGGCCATATTTGAAAGAAGTGTAGCAGACGATCTGAGTGCCGCCGGCGGAGGGGCCCATGAACAAAACGACCAGGTTGCCGATGCTGCTAGGCGCCCTGCTGATCTGCCTTCTCTGCGTGAGCCCCGACGGGACGACGTGGGGCCAGCGCCCGCCGATCAAGATCGGCTTCGTCACGGATCTCACCGGCACCGCCGCCCAGGCGGCCAAGGACATGGTCAACGGTCTGACGATGTACCTCGACGAGATCGGCTACCAGATGGCCGGTCGGAAGGTCGAGCTGATCGTCGAGGACAGCCAGTCGCGGCCGGACATGGCGATCAGCAAGGTCCGCAAGCTGGTCGAGCACGACAACGTCCACATCCTGGCCGGCCTGCTCTTCGGCCACATCGGCTACGCCGTCGCGGCCAAGGCCGAGGAGTTCAAGATCCCGCTGCTCGTCACGGTCGCCGCGTCCGACGATCTCACCCAGCGGCTGAAATACCACTGGGTCATCCGGACCGGCTGGACGTCGAGCCAGCCGTCCCATCCCTTCGGCGAGTACGTCGCCAAGACCATGGGTTATCGGAAGGTCGTCGTCATCGCCTCCGACTACGCCTTCGGCTGGGAGGTGGTGGGAGGATTCCAGAAGACTTTCGAGGAATCCGGCGGTCAGGTCGTCCAGAAGCTGTGGGCGCCGCTCGGGGCCATGGACCTGGCGCCGTATCTCTCACGGATCCGGCGCGACGCCGACGCGGTGCTGACGATGGTGGCCGGCGCGTCGACGCTGCAGCTCGTCAAGCAGTATCAGGACGCGGGACTGAAGTCGCGCATCCCGCTGATCGCCGGCGGCCCGGCCGTCGACGAATCGTTCCTGCCGGCGATGGGCGACGAGGCGCTCGGCATCGTCAGCCCGCTCATCTACAGCGCGGCGCTCGACACGCCGGAGAATCGCCGCTTCGTCAAGGAGTACCGGACGCGCTTCGGCAAGGTGCCGTCGTACTTCTCGGAGACCAACTACACCAGCGGGCGCTGGATCAACGAGGCGGTCAAGAGCCTCGGCGGCGCCGTCGAGGATCGCGAGAAGCTGCTGGCCGCGCTCCGGAAGGTGGAGCTCAGCGATACGCCCCGCGGACCCGTGAAGCTCGACGGCTACAACAATCCGATCCAGAACGTCTACGTCCGCAAGGTAGAACGCAAGGGCGACGGCGAGCTGCAGAACACCGTCATCATGACGGTGCCGGCCGTCTCCCAGTTCTGGAAGTACAACCCGGAAGAATTTCTCAAGCAGCCCGTCTACAGCCGGGACTTTCCTCCCTGTAAATTCTGCTGAGCGGCCTGCCGGGGCTCGAGCCGCACGAGTGACTGGACGATCCACTCGGGCCGCGCGAGGCTGGCGCAGGCGGCCCAGCGCTCGAGCGGCTCAATGCCCATGCGCAGCATCCCGATGTGCTGGGACCGGTCCTTGTCCTCGACGGGATCGGGGCTCACGTAGCCGAGGTTCCGCCGTAGCGCCTCGAGGTCGGCCGCGTCGCCCGTGAGGAAGAGCCAGCCCGGTCCCACCCCGAACGCCCTGGCGTACCTGGCCAGGACCTTCGGAGTGTCATGGGCCGGATCCAACGTGATCGAGTACATGAACACGTCGCGCCCCATTCGGGACGCGAGGAGCTTCTGCACTCTGACGAGGTTCGCGGTGCTCAGCGGACAGATGGCCTCGTTCACGCAGTTCGTGTAGAAGAAGTTGAGCATGACGGTCTTGTCTTTGACCAGATCGTCGTAGAACCGGACCGTCTTTCCCTCGTGAGTCGTCAGGGCCACGTTCAAGAAGCGGCGTCGTCTCCGCTCGGCAGCCGGCATGTCGGCAAACGATGCGGGCATGGCGCTCTCCTCACTCCACCAGCTTGAACAGGATCATCATCGCGTGGTCCTCGTGCACGGTGTTGTGGCAGTGCATCGGATAGTCGCCCAGCCAGTCACGGAACTGCATGAACATCCGGATCCCCCCGGTCCTTCGCGTCCCGATGACGTTCTCGCCGATGACCGACATGTCCTTGCGGGCGACCTCGAAGTCCGGCGGCGGCTGGTTATCCCGGCTCAGGATCCGGTGTTCCTCGAGGTGGGGGTGGACGGGGTGCGCCCAGCCTTTGCCCGACTTGAAGTTCCACATCTCGGCGGTGTTCTGCTTGACGAACGCGCTGATGGTTTGGTCGAAGAACTTGCCGTTCACCGCCCAGGCGCCGCCCTGCCGATCGAATGACCAGTTGCGCTGCTGGGCGATGCGGACGTTCGTGCTCGGGAGCTCGAGGATCGTGGTCGGGATCTGGCTGGGGTCGTTCACCTGGTCTCCCACCACCCGGAACTCGACGACGTTGTCGGGAGCGATGATCTTGCCGGTGGGGCCACGGCCGTTGACCTGCTCCAGACGATTCTGGAGGTAGATCCGATCGCCGGCGCGCGCGTCGGAGAAGTCGACGATGACGTCGACGCGCTCCCCCACTGCGATCCGGATGCTGTTCTCGACGAGCGTGTGGGGCAGCAGGTTGCCGTCGGTGCTGAGCCGGTAGAAGGGCTGCCCGTTGCTCAGGAAGAGCTCGATGAAGCGCGAGGGCCCGCCGACCAGGAACCGGAAGCGGTACTTGCGGCGCTTGACCTCCAGGAAGGGCTGGATCTTCCCGTTCACCGTCATCTTGTCGCCCAGGATCCCGTCCAGGTTGAACAGGTCGAAGAAGAGCTGGCCGGTGACGGGATCGAACACCTTGTCCATGAAGAGCATCGGGATGTCGAACTCCCCGCTGGGGAGCCGGAGCCCGGTGGTCTCGTCGTCGGTGTCGAGCAGGATGTCGTTGCTGAAGAGCGTGTAGAAGGACGCGAGCATCTTATAGGTGTTCTGCGCGGTGAAGTCGACCTCGTGGTCGTGGTACCAGAGGAAGCTCATCGTCTCGCGCACGTCGCCCGGGACCGTCCTGCCGTTCAGGCTGCTCGTGGGATTGGTGAGCGAGAAGCCGGCGCGGACGTTGGCGTAGTGATAGTCGTAGAAATGGTTCTTGTCGAAGCCCCTGAGTGGGCCTCCATCCGACTCCGACGCCGTGTGTCCGTTGTGCAGGTGCGTGGTGGTCTGGTTCCGCCCGAACCCGCCGTTGTCGTCGGGCAGCGCGTTGTGGATCCGGTGGAGGATGGGTTGCCCATACTGGGCCTTGATGCGGAGCGGCCCGACGGCTCCGGTCGACCGCTCCACGAACGTCCAGATCGTCGATGGCGGTACGCCATCGCGGGTCGGATAGAAGTTGAAGCGGACCGCCTGCTCGACGCTCTCCAGCATGGTGCCGTTGAAGCCAGGGGCCGTCTCGCTCGCTCCGCCGAACTGAGTCCACCGCTGGTGCGGTTCGACTCTCCCCTCCGTGAAGCCCCTGACGTCCGGGACCCCGTTCACCGGACCCGGCCCCGCGGCGGGATTCGGGTTCCTCGCCTTCGTCGGCGCCGGATTCAGCGTGACGGGCCTCATCGTCGGTGGAATAGGGAGAGGGTCCACGAAGGGCGTGTTGGGCGGGCTGATGAATGGGATGGCGTTGTCGGCGTGGGCCCAGTAGGGTTCGAAGCCCCGCATTCCGGCCAGCTCGATCAGCCCGGCGCCGCCCAGGACCAATCCCATCTTCAAGAGCTCACGCCGATTGAAACCGCCCTTCGCGATGTCGCGGATCTCCTGCATGTACCGGCCGACGAGCTCTTCCTGTCTGCGCCGGCCTGACTTCAGGACCTGGATGGACATGGCGCTGCCTCCGTGAGCGCTGGATACGAGTCCGCGTGAGCGCGGGAGCTCGAGGCGGCAGCGGACAGACGACGGCCGGGATGTCTTGGCCATCTGAACGCCAATCCCGAGCGCCGTTGCCGTTACGAGGTCAACGAAGCGTTACTGCGGTCAACCAGCAGCTAATACGAGAATATGACCCTCTTCAGGGGGCTGTCAATACAGGCGCGACGTCAAGAAATTACCTCGACGTTCCCATTCAGGGCCATGAGCAGCAGCTCGACGCCAAGGGCTGGATACTTCTCCTTGACCATCGTACGCAGACGCCTGAGCTGGGCCGTGTGGACCGCGGTCTCTTTCGCTGGATCCTTCGCGAAGTCTTCGCCGAGTATGACCTTGTACGCGCCGCAGTCGCGGTGATCGAGCAGGATGACCTTCCGGATCTTGTGCAGATCACGGGCGACGCTGACGTGGTCCCAGAATGTCTGGTTCCACGCGGGAAATTTCTCGGTGAGCGCGCCCAGGGCAGCTCCCGCCAGGATGATGTGGTCGTACTTGTCTCGGAGTCCGCGCCCACTCATGTACCGCGTCGTCTGGTCAGTCAGCCGATAATCCATGCAGCTCAGGAGCAGGGCTTCCGTGTCTTCCTCGGCGGCGCGCGCGCCCGTGCTCGGGAAGAGCATTCCCATACCCGCGACGGTTCCACCAACGGCCAGGACCCTCAAGAATTGACGCCGGTCGTGAGTTGTCATCGTCGGGCGCCTCTACGACCGGGCCTGCCGGCGTGCAGTCACCTCGATCTCGATGCGAATCCGCGGGTCCGCCAGGCCAGCCGAGATCATCGTGGCCGCCGGCCGGATATCGCCCAGGTGCTTTCTCAGGATCGGCCAGCACTGAGGGAAGTCCTTCGTCTCCGGGAGAATGTACGTCACCCGAACCACGTCCCGGAGACTGGCTCCGGCTTGCTCGAGGGCGGACTGGATGTTTCGCAAGCACTGCTCGGTCTGGTCGGTCACGCTCTCGGAGATCGTCATCGAGCGATAATCGAAGCCGGTCGTACCCGAGACGAAGACCCAGTCCCCGTCGACGACGGCTCGCGAGAAGCCGATCTCGGTTTCGAACGACGAGCCGGAGCTGATGAGTCGACGAGTCACCGTGTTCTCCTCCTGACGCTCACCGAAGTACAGCGTGTGTCCCTGGTCGTCCTTCATGACGAACTCCCGGGTGCCCCAGGGGGTCTCGTGCACGTCCCTCACGAGGCGAACCCCCTTCTTCTTCAAGGCCTCGGCCGCCGCCGCGGCATCGTCGGTTTCGAGATAGAGGTGGAAGTGCTCGCCGTGATCGACGAACTCGATCGAAGGATCTTTCTCGTCGACGAGCTTGAGGTGAAAGAGCTGGCGGCCCGCCCGGATCCCCGCGTAGAAGTCCTGGTACTGGAACTCGAGCGTCAACCCCGCCGTCGTGGTGTAGAAGCGTACGGACTCGGCGAGGTTCGTCGTCCGCAGCTGGGGGATCGCGCTCGAGATCGCCATTCGTCCGTCCGGAGGTTGTACCACGGAAGTCTCAGGTCCGCAGATCGTCCAGGAACTCCGACGCTGGATCGACGCCCGTCACGAGCAGGTAGTCGCGGGCCCGGGTACACGCCACGTACAGCAGATGACGCTCGGTGTCGTAGACCTCCTCGAGGTCTCCGTCGTCGGTGACCGCCTCGATCCGCGCCTGGAGCGGAATCACCTCGTCATCGCACGCCATCACGACGACCGCCCGGAACTCGAGCCCCTTGCTCAGGGGCATGACGCCTATGGACACACGGTCGCGCACCGTCTTCACGTCGTCGTCGAGCATCATGAAAGGCAGCGCGGCCGCTTCCACTGCGCTGCGCGCCCGGGGCAATTCGACCGACGAGCGGACGAAGACCGCCATCTCACCGGGCGCCACGCCTTGCGCCGCGCGGTCGGCGAGCCAGCGGCCAATCGTGGCGGACTCCTCGTCCGTGCTGTCGACGACGCGAATCAGCGGCGGCGGCCCGTTGAAGACGGAGATCGTGCCGCTGCGCTGCTCGGTGTTGCCGTCCACGTCGGAGACTTGCTTCCCGAGCAGCCGGTCAGCCTGTGACCTGATCTGATGCGACGTCCGGTAGTTGATTCGCAGCGTCCCCGACCGGCCCCGGACGTCGACACCGAGAGACTTCCACGAGAACGGGAGCTGGAAGATCCGCTGCCCGAGATCGCCGGCGAAGAAGAGGGCATCCGGCCGGCCCGCCCCGAGGGCCGCGACGAACCGGAGTTGGGCCACGCTCACATCCTGCGCCTCGTCCACGATCATGAAGTCGTACGGCGGCTGCTCGCCTGTGGCGAGGCGCGTGGCGAGCCGGCTGTACACGTCGGCCTGCGTCACGAGCTTCTGTTTGGCCAGGCTCGCTCGCACGCGCTCGAAGATCGCCCAGAGGCTTTGCCGCTGGTTCTCAGGCAGTCGCGTTTTTCGTCCGAGGCGGGCCACGTCACGGTAGGCCTCCCACGAAACGATCTGCCATGCGTCCACGACCTCTGTCCACTCGGAGAGTAGAAAGCCGAGCGAGAACTTCTGGGCGCCACTCTCTCGGGCGGCCTCACGCACGAGCTCGCGCAGCCCATCGCGTGAAACGACCTGCGCGCGTCCAAGCATGCCGTCGTGGAGCCGGCGGGCGACGGTCTCCAGCGCGTCCACGTCGATGCGCTCACGAAGGCGGGGCTCGGTCCCGATCAGCCGCGCCAGCTTGACGCGCAGGGCGCTCGCCAGCGGATTGGAGAAAGTCGTCAGAAGGATGCGCGCCTCGGGGTTGACGCGCGCCAGGTGCGCCGCGCGGTGGAGGGCGACCACCGTTTTGCCCGTACCCGCCGAGCCCGCGATGCGAGCCGGCCCGCCGAAGCGGCGCTCGACCAGCGCCCGCTGCGCCGGGTGCAGGAAGACTGTCCACCGCTCCCATGGATACTCGAGCGCGCGCGCCAGCTCATCGACGTTGGCCACGACGCGGAAGCGGCGCTGCGCGTCTGGGTGCTCGAACGGATCAGCCGCCGCGGGCGCCGTCTGCGCCTGTTGCGGTGTACCGCCGGTCGCCAGCTCGAGCAGTGCCTCCGCCGCCTCGGCGGGCAGGTGGTCCGTGAGCCCTAAAATCGTGTCCTCGGTCGCCTGACGCACGTCGGCGAGCCACTCGGTTGGCACGCCATACGCGAGCAACTGCTCGTCTCGCATGTGCGTGAAGAGTGGCTTGTGCGCAACGGCGGTCTGCGGCAGAGGCACGTACGCGGGGACGACGATCTCCTGCACCCGCTCCCTGATCTCGACGAGCTGCGCCGCGCCCGTAGCGGGATGCGTCTCCAGCCGGCGTCGCTCGGCCCACGCGTACGCCTTGTCGTGATGGTCCACGTAACAGAGCAGCAGGCTGTCGTCGGTACGGTGGACGATGAGCCGGATGTCCTGGCTCACGCGCACCGACCAGAACCGCTTGTCCTTTGCCTTGGACAGCTTGTGGAAGCTCATCCCGGGATTCACTGGATTGAGCTGGAGATCGAAGGCTGTGGTCTTGACCACCTTCTGCTCTTCGCCGGTGAGCCGTATGAGGCTGTCCGTAAAGGTGTCGGCGATGCGAAAGTCCATCGGTCAGCCGGCAACGCACTTCATTCCCAGATTGGGTATGGTCAACCCCGTTCTGGGTATGTTGCGCAGGTCGAGTCAGTGAGGCGGAAGACGCTCATCCGGCGCGCCGCTTCGCGATCAGCTCGCGAACTACCGGCACGAGATCGACAGGCACTTCCATCGCAGTATGGGTAGTCGCCTCGTAGGCGGCTTCGTCTTCGGCGACGGCCTCCTCATCCGACTGCGCCTCGTAGTGCTCCAGAACGCGTCGAACACGTTCCTCGTCCCAGCCAACGGGGTACCTTGGTTGCCTCATTGCGTTCTCCTCCGGCGACGACGCAGTGCCCTCAGCGCCTTGGCGGGATCGATGTAATAGCGCACGTCCACTCAGGCATGCTATTGCCCGTCGTTGCTCGTGCCAACTGACTCGAATCCGATACACCTTTGCACGCCGCTCATACGACCCGAAACACCTTCATCACCTCGTCGCCCAGGTGGTTGATCACCTTCACGGCGATGCGCCCGGACTTCGGCTTCTCGAAGGGGCGCGACGTATCGCTGTGGAGCGTCGCCCACGCGTCCTCGTCGATCTCGGCCTTGAGCGTGGTCTTCAGCGCCCCGTAGGGATCGTTGGCGCCGAGGAAATAGGCGTGGCGGACGAAGAAGCTCTCCTCGTTGTAGTCGGTGTCGACGAACCAGCACGCGATGCCGTCGGCGCCATCGCTGCGAACCTCGCCCGTGCTGGGGTCGAAGACGTCCACGCCGTTCACTTTCACCCGCACGCGCCCGGCGTCGGCGGGCAGGAGGGTGATGTCGGGCTCGCCGAAGACGACGAAGAGGTTCCCCTTGCCCGTGTTCTTGAGGTCGTCGGCCATGTGCAGATCGGCGTTCATGCGCGCCTTGAGCACGGGGATGCGTCCCAGCTTGCTGAAATCCGTGGCGTGCGCGTCGTAGTTGAAGGCGCACGTGATGAGCACGTCGAAACCGGCGTCGCCCGCCTCGCGCGCGGCGGCAACCAGGTCGGGGCGGGTGACCGTGCCGAACTCCGGCCCGATGAAGATCGCGGCCCGCCGCTCGACGGCCGCCGCGCCGTCGCCTTCCATGTAGCGCCCCTCGGCCGCGACCAGCTCGCCCGGCCACGGCGTGAGCGCGGTGAAGATGATGCGCGCGTCCTTGTGCGCCTGCTGCACGCCCGCCGTCTTGAGGTTCTCGAGGATCATCTGCGGAAACGACTGCCTCGCGGCGTACTCGGCGTCGCCTTCCGTGAACTGGTCGATCGGCTCGTCGTCCTCGTCCACGCCGAGCACGCGGTGCGGTGAGAGGCTCTCGACCGTGAACGGTCCCGCGACGCGGACCTTCCGGTTGTCGGGGTAGGGCTTGTCGTAGAGGTACTCGAACTCCGCCCTGGCGGCGATGGAGGCGTCGATCTCCTTCTGCCGCGCGATGCGCGCTTGCCACCAGTCGCTATGGATCGTCTTCGCGACGTCAGGCCACTTC
>Ga0209157_1002430_pt1 | contig 14868 bp, 13 predicted proteins | sample GraSoiAngelo_135_FD_185892 | JGI IMG/M metagenome (GOLD analysis project Ga0209157, IMG submission 185892) | Grasslands soil microbial communities from the Angelo Coastal Reserve, California, USA - 14_0929_05_40cm (SPAdes) (version 2) | ecosystem: Environmental > Terrestrial > Soil > Grasslands ... | reverse complement strand
GGAGAAGTCGGGCTATCTGAAGAGCTTCCCCAACCTGCTCGGCTGCGTCTGCGCGTTGCACGGAACCGAAGCAGAAATCCGCAGGGCCGCCGACCGCCACGAGGCGGGCGGCGATTGGACGGCCGAGCTGGCCCCGGCTGATCTGGTTCTCTCCCCGGCCGCCTGCTACCCGGTGTATCCGCTGGCGGCGAGCCGCGGCCCCGTTCCTCGCGGCGGGCTGCGCTTCGATGTGGCCTGCGATTGCTTCCGGCGGGAGCCGTCCAGGCATCTCGATCGCCTGCAGTCGTTCCGCATGCGCGAATACGTCTATATCGGCCCTCCCCAGGAGGTGACCCGTTTCCGGGAGCGTTGGATCGGGCAGGCCCAGCGCCTGGCCGACGAGTTGGGGCTGCCCTACCGGGTCGCTCCAGCAAGCGACCCTTTCTTCGGCCGCACTGGCCAGGTGATGGCGATCAGCCAGCTCCAGCAATCGCTGAAACTCGAGCTGCTGGTCCCCGTGCATTCGGCCGAGCAGCCGACCGCCTGCATGAGCTTCAATTACCATCAGGACCATTTTGGAACGACCTGGGGCTTGCGCGACGAGACCGGCGCGGTCGCGCACACCGGCTGCGTCGCGTTCGGCATGGATCGTCTCGCCGTCGCGCTCTTCTGGAAGCACGGCCTGGATGTGCAGAAGTGGCCTGCCGCGGTCCGCAACGCCCTCGCGATGCGCTGATTTCGCCTCGCGTACAACATCGAGCCAAGCATGCCTCTTGATCCGCATATCAGGCGGATTCTCGACATGCTGGCGGCGGCCGGCGCAGCGGACGCGTCGCGCCTGACCCTGAGCGAGCGGCGCGAGGCCTTCCGCAAGCTGATGAGCCTCTCCGAGAGCAACGTCGCGGTCGGCCACGTGGAGGAGCGCGCGTTGCCGGGTCCGGACGGCCCGATTCGCGTGCGCATCTATACGCCGATCGACACGCGCTCCGACCGGCTGCCCGGGCTGGTCTATTTCCACGGCGGCGGGCTGGTCGCGGGGAGCCTGGACACGCACGAAGGCATTTGCAGGCCGCTCGCCAACGCGACCGGCTGCCGGCTGGTATCGGTCGATTACCGGCTGGCGCCCGAGCACAAGTTTCCCGCCGCTATCATGGACGGCTACGTGGCCACGCTATGGGCCGTCGAGCACGCTGCCGAGCTGAGGATCGACCGGGACCGGATCGCGGTAGGCGGCGATTCTGCCGGCGGCACGCTTGCGGCAATCGTCTGCCAGCTGGCCAGACAGGCGCGGGGAGTCAGGCTTGCCGCCCAGCTGCTGTTGTGCCCGATCACCGACTTTGCCGCGGACACAGAATCGCGCTGCGCCTTCGCGGAGGGATATCTGCTGCACAAGGCGACGCTGGACAGGGATCTCGAGCACTATGTCCCGGCCGGCCTGAACCCGGCCGATCCATGCGTGTCGCCGCTTCGCGCCCCGGATTTCCGCGGCCTGCCGCCGGCATACATCCACACCGCGGAATTCGACCCGGTGCGCGACGAGGGCAGGGCCTACGCGGACAGGCTGGCCCAAGCAGGCGTCGAGGTGAGCTACACCTGCCACCCGGGCATGACGCATCTTTTCTACGGCATGACCAGCGTCGTTCCGTACGCGCGCAGCGCCATGAAGCATATCGGCGTCGAAATCAGGGCGGCATTCGGCGGGGCGCTGCGCCATGCCGGATAGGCTCGAAGTCGAGCGCCTGCTTCGCGAACTCTATGCCGCGCGCCTGGGCGGCGACCTCGAAGCGCTTTGCCGGACCTTCGCAAAGGACTCCAGACTGGACATCGCGGGCACGAGCTACTCCAGCCCGATGGCGATCAGAGCGGCCGGCCTGGGTGAAATACGCAGCTGGCTCGCACTGCTGGTCAAGACGTTCCAGCTCAGCGACCAGGAGATTCTTTCCATGATCATCGACGGCGAGGCGGCTGCCGTGCACTGGCGGGCCAGAATCCGCTCGAAGATCACGGGTGCGACGGTCCTGACCGAGCTGGTCGACGTCGTCCTGGTCCGCGAGGGCCGCATCGCATCCTATACGGAATTTTTTGTGCCACGGGGAGGGTAGCGCGATGAGCGTGAGGTCCGCAGTCCTGTCGCAGTTCAAGCAAGTCGCCCAGGAGCAAAACAAGAAGCTGGCGCCCCTGTCCGACGATCTTCCTCTTTCGGAGTCGGGCCTCGACTCGCTGTGCTTTGCGATCATCGTCTCGCGTCTGGAGGACGCGCTGGGCGTCGATCCGTTCACTTCCACCGAACAGACCGAGTTCCCGGTGACCCTGGCCGACTTCATCCGGTTCTATGAGGATGCCGCAAAGTAACCAGGGCTCGCTTTGGAGCCGCTCGAGCGCCGCGGGGCGCCTGTCGGGGCGCTCTCTCTGGGGAGCCGATGGCAGCGTCGCCCTGGGCGATCTGGCGCGGGGCTCGAGCCTCGGTGCCCGGCTCGAGGAGCTCGCCGGACGCTGCGTGCTCGTCGCCACCGCGGACCAGCTCACTGCGGCGCTGGCGCTCATCGAGCTCGACGGCATCGCGCGCAGACTGATTCTTTCCCCTCCCGATCTGCCCAGGGAGCATGTTCCGTTTGTCATCACGGCCGCGGCGGTGGACGCCGTCGTGTCCGATCGGCCGGCGCTCGAGGCCGGCACGCCGGGCGGCGCAGCCTTCGTCCCCTGCAGCCTGAAAATCGCGCCCGCCGCTTTCGAGCGGACTGAACGCTACCAAACGGAATGGGTCCTCCTCACCTCCGGCACGACGGGGCTGCCGAAGATGGTCGTGCACACGCTGTCGAGCCTGGCGGGTGCGATCCAGGCGGACAGCACGGCGCCGCAGCAGGTGTTGTGGAGCACCTTCTACGACATCCGCCGTTATGGTGGCTTGCAGATTTTTCTGCGCGCGCTCCTCGGCGGCGGATCGATGGTGCTGTCGAGCGCCCGCGAATCGGCGAGCGATTTCCTCCTGCGGGCCGCGGCGCGTGGCGTCACCCACATGTTGGGAACGCCAACTCATTGGCGCAACGCCCTCATGAGCCCATCGGCTCGCAGGCTCACGCCTCAATACGTTCGCTTGTCCGGAGAAATCGCCGACCAGGCAATCCTCGATCATCTGCGGGCTTTCTATCCAGGGGCCGACATCGTGCATGCGTTCGCCTCGACCGAAGCCGGCGTGGGGTTTGAAGTCGGCGACGCTCTGGCGGGATTTCCGGCCAGCCTGCTAGGGTGCGACGCCGCCGGCGTGGAGATGAAGGTCAAGGATGGCTCGCTGCGGATTCGCTCGGCGCGAACCGCGGCCCGGTATCTGGGCAGCCGCTCCGCCGCCCTGCCGGATGCCGACGGCTTCGTCGACACGGGCGACATCGTGGAGCTCCGCGGTGAACGCTATTACTTCGTCGGCCGGAGGGACGGCGTCATCAACGTCGGCGGCCAGAAGGTGCACCCGGAGGAGGTCGAAGCGGTGATCAATTCTCACCCGCAGGTGCGCATTTCGCAGGTGCGGGCCAAGAAGAACGCCATCATGGGAGCGCTCGTCGTCGCTGACGTGGTGCTGAACGGAGAAACCGGCGCCGCGAGCGGGCGCGGCAAGGGGCTCGAGCACGCGATCCTCGAGCACTGCCGCGCGGCGCTTCCCCGGCACAAGGTGCCGGCGGCGATCAACTTTGTTTCTTCCCTGGCCGTTGCCCCGACAGGTAAGATCGTGCGCAGGAATGCGTAATGTCCTCGTGACGGGCGGAAGCCGGGGGCTCGGCCTGGGCATCGTGCGCAGGCTAGCGGCAGCGGGGTACCGCGCCATTGCCGTTGCGCGGAAAGAGAGCGACCCGCTGCGCTCGGCGATGAAGGAAGCCCATCCGGGGTCGCTGCGCTTCGTCGCGTTCGATCTCGCCGAGATCGACGCTATTCCCCGGCTGGTTCGGGCGTTGCGCAAGGAATTCGGGCCGATCTACGGGCTGGTCAACAACGCCGCCGTCGGCTTCGACGGCATCCTCGCCCTGATGCCCACTTCGCAGATCGAGCAGCTGGTGCGCGTAAATACGCTGTCGCCCATCGTCCTGACGAAGCACGTGGTGCGCTCCATGATGGCTGATGGCGGCGGACGGATCGTGAACGTCGCCTCGGTCGTCGGCTTCACCGGATATAGCGGGCTGTCGGTCTACGCGGCGACGAAGGCGTCGATCATCGGCTTCACGCGCTCGCTTGCGCGGGAGGTCGGGCGCATGGGCGTGAATGTGAATTCGGTCGCCCCCGGCTTCGTGGACACCGACATGACCCGGGGGCTCAACGCCGAGCAACGGCAGCAGATCGAGCGGCGCAGCGCCTTGCGTCGCCTTCCCGACATCGACGACGTGGCCTGCGCCGTCGAATTTCTTCTCGGCGACGGTGCGAAGAGCATCACGGGAACCGTCCTCACGGTGGATGCCGGCAATACCGCCTAGAACTTCCGCTGCCAAGGCGTGGCTGCGCGCGCTCGAGCTGACGGCGCCGGTCGCCAGCAATCCTTGCCGCATCCTCCCCAGCGTGATCGAGGAGCTCGCCGAGTCATGCGGCGAAGCGCCGGCCCTCCTCTCCGACCGCGAGCGCCTGACCTATCGCGCGCTCGCCGAGCGCTCGAACCGGTATGCCCGCTGGGCGCTGGAGCAGGGTCTCGCCAAGGGCGAAACGGTCTGCCTGCTCATGCCGAACCGGCCGGAGTACATGGCGATCTGGCTCGGTGTCACCCGCGTCGGCGCCGTGGTGTCGCTGCTCAACACCAATCTGATCGGTCCTTCGCTCGCGCACTGCATCAAAATCGTCGCGCCCAGGCACATCATCGTCGCCGCCGAGCTCATCGACAGGCTCGCCACGGCGCTGCCGGGCGCGGCGGGCGCGACGCAGGTCTGGGCGCACGGCGCCGGACCGGGCTCATTCCCGCGCATCGACGTTGACATCGAACGCTACGCAGCCCAGAAGCTGGGCGCGGCGGAGCTCAGGCCGCTGAGCGTCGAGGACCGGGCGCTCCTCATGTACACCTCGGGTACGACCGGGCTGCCCAAGGCGGCAAACATCAGCCATTTCCGGCTGATGCAATGGAGCCATTGGTTTGCCGGCATGATGGATACCCGCCCGGGCGACAGGATGTACAGCTCGCTTCCGATGTACCACAGCGTCGGCGGCGTGCTGGCGACCGGCGCGGTGCTGGTCGGCGGCGGCTCGGTGGTGGTCCGCGAAGGATTCACCGCCCGCCAATTCTGGGACGACATCCTGCGCTGGGACTGCACGCTGTTCCAGTACATCGGCGAACTGTGTCGTTATCTGCTGCGCACCGATCCCCTTCCGCACGAGACGGAGCACCGCATCAGGATGTGCTGCGGCAACGGGTTGAGACCCGATGTATGGCACGACTTCAAGTCGCGCTTCCGCATCCCGCGGATTCTCGAGTTTTACGCAGCGACCGAAGGCAACGTCTCCCTGTTCAATATCGAAGGCAAGCCGGGCGCCATCGGCCGCGTTCCCTCGTTTCTCGCGCATCGGTTCCCGGCCGCGCTGGTGAAGTTCGACGTCGAGAAGGACGCGCCGGTCCGCGATGAAGAGGGATGGTGCGTTCGCTGCGCTGCCAACGAGGTCGGAGAAGCGATCGGCAGGATCAGCGCCGATCCGTCGAATATCGCCGGCCGATTCGATGGCTACACCAGCAAGGAGGACTCGGAAAACAAGATCCTGCGCAACGCGTTCGAGCCTGGAGACGCCTGGTTTCGCACCGGCGACCTGATGCGACAGGACGCGCAGGGCTACTTCTATTTTGTCGATCGGATCGGCGATACCTTCCGCTGGAAGGGCGAGAATGTCGCGACTTCCGAGGTCTCAGAAGCGATCTGCGCGTTCCGCGGCGTGACGGACGCCAATGTCTACGGCGTGCAGATTCCGGGTACCGAGGGCCGGGCCGGAATGGCCGCACTGGTCGCCGAGGATGAGCTGGATCTGGCGGCGTTCCGGAACCACCTGATCGCCCGCCTGCCCGGGTACGCGCGTCCTTTGTTCCTGCGTCTGCGGGGCGGGATGGAACTGACCGCCACCTTCAAGTACACGAAACATGAATTCGTGCGCCAAGGCTACGATCCGGCGGCCACTGCCGACGCCCTCTACTTTGACGATCCGGAACGCCGGGCATTCGTGCGGCTTGACCAGGCGCTCTATCACCGCATCCAGACTGGCCAGTTCCGCTTATGACCTGAAGCGCTAGAATCGCAAGTCCTAAGGAGGAGGACCGAATGAAAAAACTGATCGCTGGAGCGCTGGCGGCGCTGCTGCCGCTTGCCGCCGGAGCGGCTTACCCCGAGCGTCCCATCAAGCTCATCGTGCCGTGGGCCGCGGGCGGCGACACCGACAATATCTTCAGGCCGTTCGCGCCGCTGCTGCAGAAGCAGCTGGGAGAGACGGTGGTGATCGCGAACGTCGGCGGCGCCTCGGGCACCAAGGGCGCCAAGGAGGCGAAGGATTCTCCGCCCGACGGCTACACGCTCTACGCCGTGCATGATTACATCCATTCGACGTATTGGGCCGGCGTGGCGGATGTGACCTACGCCGACTTCGAGCCGATCTGCCTGATCTCGTCGACGCCGTCGGTGCTGACGGCAAGCCCGAAGACGCCGTGGAAGAACTGGCAGGAGCTGATCGCCGATGCCAAGGCGCGCCCCGGCCAGATCACCGTCGGCGCGACCCTCGCCTCGACCAGCCACTTCTTTCCGGCGCTGATCGAGAAGGCAGCCGGCATCAAGTTCAAGTACGTGTCCTACGAAGGCCTCGCGCCGCGCATGAACGCGATCCTCGGCGGTCACGTCGATCTGACCGACTCCAATCTCACCCAGAAGGGAAAGGTCGACGCCGGCCAGCTCAAGTTTCTCGCCATCGCCACCGAGAAGCGGCATCCCGAGATGCCTAACGTGCCGACGCTGAAGGAGCTCGGCGTCAACGTGGTGTACGACGTGAACCGCGGCATCATGGTGCCCAAAGGCGCGCCGGCCGGCGTGATCGCCAAGCTCGAATCTTCCTGCGCCGCCGCGGCGAAGGAACCTGCGTTCGCCCAGGCGATGAAGCTGCAGGGCACCGATGTGCGCTACCTGGGCCGCCCCGAATACGCGAAGTGGCTCAAGCAGAACGATGACCTGAACAGGAACCTGGCGAAGGAGCTCGGGCTGCTCAAGCGTTGAAGCTCTCCAGGGACGGCTGGGCGGGGCTCGTCGTTCTCGCGGCGAGCCTCGTTCTTTTCGGGTTGACGCTGGAGTTGAGAGCCAACCCGCTGGTCCCGATCGGGCCCGGCTTCTATCCACGCATCGTGCTGGGCGTCACGGCGCTGCTTGCCGCGCTGCTCGTGGTTACCGACTGGTACGCGGCGAAGAAGGCCGGACCAAAAGTCCCTGCCGACTATGCCGCGGTCGTCCTGCAGTTCGCGGTGTTCGGCATCTACGTGGCCGCGCTGCCCTGGCTCGGGTTTCGTATCGCCACGTTCGCCTACGTCGCGGTGACCAACGCGCTGATGGACCCGCCGCGAGGCGCGAGGCAGTGGGCGCGAGTGGCCGCGATCGCGCTCGCAAGCGCGCTCGCCACCTATTTCGTCTTCGAGCACTACCTGTCGGTGCTGCTGCCGCGCGGGCGCTGGACGGATTTCTAGGCGATGTACGAGCTGCTTGCCGCAGGGCTGGTCAACATCGCGCAGGTGAAGTATCTGCTGCCGCTCTTTTTCGGCACGCTTGCCGGGGTGGTGGGGGGAGCGCTGCCCGGCGTGACGATCACCATGACCATCATCGTGGTGCTGCCTTTTACCTTCGGACTCGATCCGCTGCAAGGGCTTGCGGCGATGACCGGGGTGTACGTCGGCGGCTCGGCAGGCGGGCTGGTCACGGCGGTGCTGCTCGGCATCCCGGGAACCCCCGCAGCAATCGCCACCGTCTTCGACGGCCATCCGATGGCGAAGAAGGGCGAGCCGGGCCGCGCAATCTGGCTCGGCGTCTGGGCGTCGTTCTTCGGCGGTCTCCTCGGCGGCGTGTTTCTGATCGGCGCCACCGCACCGCTCGCGGCGATCGCGCTTCAATTCGGGCCGTGGGAGTTCTTTTCGCTGTTCATTCTCGCGGTGTCGATGGTTGCGGGGCTGACCGAGGCATCCCTGCTGAAGGGGTTGATCGCCGGCGGCCTCGGTCTGATCGTCACCGTGCTCGGCAGCGACCCGGTGATGGGCCAGGAGCGGCTGACGCTCGGCATCGACTTCGTAAAAGGCGGCATCGACTTCCTTCCGGTGCTGATCGGGGTGTTCGCCTTTGCGCAGATCATGGGCGAGATCGAGCGCAGCGGCGGTAAAGCGCAGCTCGCCGGCTCGCTCGAGCGCGGCGTGAGGCTCACCGTGTCCCACGCCAAGGTGATCTGGGAGATCCTGTCACGGCCGTTCCAGCTGCTGTGGTTCGCGTTCGTCGGCGTGCTGATCGGCGTGCTGCCCGCGATCGGCGCCAGCGCGGCGAGCATGATGGCCTACGACCAGGCGAAGAAGATCTCGCGCCGGCCGGAGAAGTTCGGCAGCGGTATTCCGGAGGGCATCATCGCCTCGGAATCGTCGAACAACGCCAACGTCGGCGGCTCGCTCGTCACCATCATGGCGTTCGGCATTCCGGGCGACTCCGTGACCGCGGTCATGCTCGGCGCGCTCACGATTCACGGCATCCAGTCGGGGCCGCTTTTCATTTCGCAGAATCCGCAGCTCGCGTACGGCATTTTCGCCGCTTACCTGCTCGCGCATCCGATCATGGTGCTGATCCTCGCGCTCGGCGCGCGCTGGATGCTGCGCATCGTGACGCTGCCGAAAGCGGCGCTTTTCCCCGTGGTCCTGGTGCTGTGCGTGATCGGCGCCTACGCCCTGAACAACACGATGGCCAACGTCTACGTGCTGCTGGTCTTCGGCGTGCTCGGCTACCTGATGGTGAAGTTCGGCTTTCCGCTCGCGCCGTTCATCCTGGGCGTGATCCTCGGTGACCAGATCGAGATCAACCTGGTGCGATCGATCATGACCGATTCCAACCCGTGGCTGTTCATCACGCGGCCGATTTCCGGGGGCCTGCTGCTCGCCTCGGTTCTTTCCGTCCTGTTCGCGCTCTGGCAGCACCGCCGGGTCCAGAAAAGGATCGCCGTCGCGGACGGCGACGCGGACTTCTAGAACGGCTTGACCAGCTCCGCATCGCGGGACTATGTTGCTCATGCGGGGAGGGACCATGAAAAACCTTGTAGTGGTAGCGGGAAACGGGCTGCTTGACCGTCGCGCCTTTCTCCGCGGCGGCGCCGCGCTCGCGGCGGCGATGACGGGCTACACGCTGGCCAGACCGGCGGCCGCCGCGCCCCTGGCTGACGACCCATGGAGCAGGGCGCCGGGCACGAATGTGCCGGCTTACGGCGTTCCGTCGCGGTTCGAGAAAAACGTCGTGCGCACGCTCAGCAACCCGAACGGCGAGCCTCGGACTCAGCACGGCCGTACGCCGCATCACCTGCTCCAGGGCACATCCACCCCGAACGGCCTTCACTTCGTCATCTCGCACGCAGGCGACGCCGATATCGATCCGGAGAAGCACCGCCTGGTGATCCATGGCCTGGTAAAGCGGCCGCTGCTGTTTACCCTCGACGCGCTGGCGCGCTATCCGATGGTGTCGCGCATGACCTTTGTCGAATGCGGCGGCAACAGCGCCCCGCTGTTTTCCCGCGAGCCCATCCAGGCGAGCGTGCAGGCGCTGCACGGGCTGGCGTCCTGCGCGGAATGGACCGGGGTGGCGCTCTCCACCCTGCTCGAGGAAACCGGTGTCGACCCCAAGGCGAAATGGCTCGTCGCCGAAGGCGCGGACGCCCCGGCGCTGAGCCGCAGCGTGCCGATCGCCAAGGCGCTCGACGACGCCATGATCGCGCTCTACCAGAACGGCGAGCGGCTGATGCCCGGCAACGGCTATCCGATGCGCCTGCTGCTTCCCGGCTGGGAAGGCAACATGAACGTGAAATGGCTGCGCCGGCTGAAGCTGGTCGAGGCGCCGGCGATGAGCTACTACGAGTCGCGCACGTACGCGCCCATCCTGCCGAACGGGAAGGCGTATCAGTTTTATTTCCTGCAGGAGGTGAAGTCCTTCATCACCCAACCGTCGCCCGGGCTGATGCTGAAGGCGCCGGGCTTCTACGAGATCTCCGGCATCGCTTATTCGGGCAACGGCCGCATCTCGAAAGTGATGGTCTCGGCCGACGGCGGCCAGAGCTGGGCGCAAGCGGCCTTGCACGAACCGGTGCTGAGCAAGGCCTTTACGCGCTTCCGTGTCCCCTGGAGCTGGAGTGGCGGCCCGGCCGTATTGCAAAGCCGGGCCTGGGACGAGGCGGGCAACGTGCAGCCCACGCGCGCCCAGATCATCGCCGTGCGGGGGCAGAGTGCGAAAGTGCCGCCGGTCACCGCCTTCCCGAGCCAGCACTACAACGGCGTGACCAGCTGGGCGATCAGCAGCGCCGGGGCGGTAAGCCATGTCTACGCATAAGTTGACGGCTGCCCTGTCGATTTTCGCGGTCAATTTCGGCTGTCTCGCGGCAGGGCCCAACCTCGGCAAGCCCATCGATGCCGCAGAGATCGCCGCCTGGGACATCAGCATCCTGCCCGACGGCACCGGCCTGCCGCCGGGGAGCGGCACGCCCGCGCAGGGCGCGCCTATCTACGCGCAAAAGTGTGCCGCGTGCCACGGCGAAAACGGCAAAGGCGCGGCGAACGCCGCTGTGGTCGGCGGCGCTGCGCTTACGAACGGCATCGACACGGTGAAGACCATCGCCAACTTCTGGCCCTATTCGACGACGCTGTTCGATTTCATCCGGCGCGCGATGCCGTACCAGCAGCCTAGGACGCTCACCAACGACGAGGTCTACGAGGCCATGAACGCCCAGACGCTGCCGAAGGTGAGGATGCCGAACCGGGACGGATTCATTCCGCGCTTTCCCGACAAGTTATAGCCATGCCGGTCGCGCACCTTGCCGCCTTCGTGCTTAGAACGTATTCAACATCACTTGGGAGGCTTTACCAACAAGATGGAGCCGCTTGTGGTGTTCGTCGTCGTGATTGGCGACAGGACCGTGGTCGGGGCGATCAGCATGACCTTGTCGGCGCCGGTCACGACCGGCGGCGCTGCCTGAATTGGAGTCAATGTCGTCGTCGGTGCTGTCTTAATAGTCGGCGAAATGGCTGACGTCTCGAGCGTCCCCGGCGCGTCGATGGGGGTCAACATAAGCGTCGGGCGAGTGGCAGGCGCGACGGCCTGCGGCTGGTCGGCTCTGCCGCCGTCCTTGCGTAGGGTTTGTGGCGTGACCCGCGGGAGCGGCGTGGTCCGGCCGAAAAGGGCTGCCGGCGGCGCCACCAGTACGGGCGGCGTGGTGCCCTGCAGCGCGGCGAAAGCGGTCTGGTCGCGGCTGACGAGCAGCATGACTCCGGCTCTGTTCTCCATGCTTGTCACACCCTCGAAGACGCGGTCGTAGGTACCCGCCGGCACCTCCCGAGAGCCCGCCTGCAGCGGCACATGGACGATCTCGAAATCCGTGCCGCGCACGCCAATAGTCACCGTCGCAGTTGTGATCCGGTAGCGTTCGCGATTTTGGCGTCCGATCACGCCCGTGATCGTGCGCAGTCCACCCTTCAGGACCGACATCAAGAAGCTGGCGTTGCGGTCCTGCTCGCCCGCGTACGAGAACCTTTCGAGCTTGATTTCGGTATCGCCGCGCACCGACATCAGTGCGCCGTCGGTCATGCGCAGCTGGGCGAGCGCGCCGACTGCGGTGACGATGGATTCGCCTTCGTAGAACTCGGCCGCGCGCTGCGCTGCACGCTGTGGCGCGCCTTCGCGACCGACGCGCACGTCGCCGACGACGGAGAGGAATCGACCCGCTTCTGTGCCTTGCGCGCAGACCGGGCCCGCGGCCGCGACCAGCGCCGCGAAGAGCATCAGGGGCCAGCAAGATTTAACAAACATTTGCACTATCCTCGCTAGAAGTCCAAGCGCAGACAGTACTTCCCGCGCTGTACCCCGCCAAGGAGAAATGCCCCGACTCTCTGGCTCAACGAACAAACATTTGCACTATCGTCGCTAGAAGTCCAAGCGCAGATTGATTGACGCATCCGTCCGGTCGTACTCGAAAAGCGGGAGATTGCTCTTGTTCTTGTAGTAAACCACCTGTGGACGCAGCGACCAGCTTTTTGCGAAGGACCATGTCACGCCGGCAGTAAGGTCGTAGAGGCTGTCCACACGCTTCGTGTCGAAAAGCGCGTTGACTTCAGAATACTTTCCGCGCTGAACTCCGCCAAAAAAAAATGCCACGACTCTCTCGCTCAGCGCGGTCTGGGCCGTCAGGCGCGCGCCCAGAAACGGTTTGTCGCCATCCGCCCGGCCGTTCATCGCCTTCTCGCGGCCGGCGAGGACGGTGAGGCCGAACGCGCCGCGTCCGTCGGCCGCCCCGCGCAGCCATCCCGTTGCCATCTGGTACAGGTCGAAGTTGCTGACCTTGAACGACTCGGGGATGAACCGGAAGCGGGTTGCTCCGGCATTCACGCTGAGCTGGTCTTGCTTGGTCAGGAGATAACGGTAATCCGCATTCAATCCAAAGCTGTCGCGGGTCTTCTCGTGGTCCAGCCAGAACCGTCCGCCATTTACACCGATGCGCACATTCGTCGCGCCTTCGCTGTACCCCACGCCCGCGCGCGCGTCGAGCGTTGAGAAATCCGCGACATCTACGTTGTTGTACCAACGGCCGCGCAAATCCCCGCCCCCGAATGCCGAGAAGCGCTCGGTCAGCGCGTGGACGAGCTCGCCGCCGAGCGAGAGCGCGTTGTAGTGGTCGCTGCGCTTCAGCGAGGACGGGGGCAGGATCAGCGTGTTGCCGTTCACCACGCTGATCTCGCTGGTCTTGGTCGCCGACGGTGCGTTCGAGTCGTACCCGAACCCATACTCTGCGTAGCCGTAGCCGACAGTCTTCTTGCCGGCGATGTACTCATCCGCCGCCTTGCCGTAGATCTGCGCCTGCTCGCGCAGTCCGGGCGGCAGATTCTCGAACCGCATCACCGTCTCGAATTCGAGCTTCGCGCGGGCGTAGTCGCCGAGCGCCAGGTACGCCCGCCCGATCTCCAGGCGGACGCCGACATAGTTCGGCTCTTGCGCCAGGATGCGCTCATAGATGAAGCTCGCCTTGCTCGGGCGGCCGGTTTCGAGCGCCGAGCGGGCGAGCAGGTAGTCGAACTTGAGGTCGCCGGCGAGCCTGTCCTCGTGTGGCTCGAGCAACTGGTAAGCTTCGGCATAGCGACCCGCGCGCACCAGCGCCTCGCCCTGCGCGAGGATGTCGGCTTGAGCCCACGCCGCAAATGCGAACGCCCACAGGAGCGCGGCGACGAAGGCGCGCCATGGAAATGCCCGACTAGGGCGTGACTTGTGATCCTCCGTATTTATTGTTGTGGCCAGCTTCTTTTTTTCCAATAAAACAACGGCAACAGGCACTTGATCGTAGTTCAGGCTGCCCGTAAAAGCAATTTGGCGCCTGCAGACTTGGGTAGACTTCCGCGGTTGGAGCGCGAGTCTTTGACCTTCCATGGCACCCCGGACACGAATCGAACGTGCGACCTCTGTCCCTTAGGAGCGGCTTGCTCTGCTTGCGGAAGTGGACCGCTCCTACGTCGGGCGCGTCGAGCGCGGAGACAACAACGTCACCGCGCTTACGCTGTCCCGCCTGGCCACGGCGCTCGACATCAGCGTGGCGAAGCTAATGCAGAAGGCGGGGCTTTAACTCGGAGCAATCAGCGACGCACAAAACTGCATCGCCTCCAACCCGGAATTACGCTTGTGTTGCAGTTGGCGACTTAACGGCCTTGCAGCTCGTCTAGCCATTTCGCCAAGTCGACACCTATGAACGTGGTGCCGGGCATAAATCGGCTTCCTGGGGTGACTTCGATGCGACCGCTTGGGGTATGCAATTCAGCACGCTCAACGCATATCCAAGCGCCGTGCCGGTCCCGAAGGAAATATTTGCTGATGTTCTCCATGCCGTCCCCGTGGCAGCTTCAATCACCATACTCGTTGGAAAGCATGTGCTGCTGGGGTTTTTCAAGCTTTTACAACATACCGTCCGCATCGTCCCTCAAGTGCGCTGTGGATGCGGCCCGAATGGAGCCAGCTACGTCACGCGGCTTGGGTGTATCGGAATGCCGGGATGATTGCACGCGGGCGGCTGGTGTCTGAACGCCTATCTTGCTAGGGGCCCCGAGAAAGAGCGAGCATCTTAAGTGCGATCACGAACTGCGTCACATCTGCATTCAGCCGCTCGATCTCGACTTCAAGCTCTGACTGCGTGAATTCAGCAGACCGCACGAGTTGTCCATCTCTTTTCCAATAGAAGCATGCTTTTGGTGGTGCTTTCTGCCGAGATCCGCGTCCGTCTGCTTCGTCCTTGACCCGCCAAATCAACTCTTCATTCATCCGGTACCTCCCTAGCTCCCCATCATTGTAGCTAAACAGCTACATATTGTAGCTAAAAATCGACACCAAGGTAGCGAAATCACTACATGGAGCGAGCGATGCTCCCCCAAGGCTATCGGCAAAAAGGGAAGGCCCCGGACGCTAGGGGCGCCGGGGCCTGAACCGCTTCACGGGAGGGAGGAGAAACGGCGTCGTTCTAATTGGCGACTAGCTGACGATCGGAAAATTCGCATATTAGCCGTGCAAGTTAGCCGGACTAACGGTAGCTCGTCGGTGGGGCGGCTGCAGTGGTGTTGCGGCGCTGTGCCGTACGTCGTTGCTGCCCAGCGCGTCGTTCTTGCGGAGGACGCGGTACTTGTTGAGCACGTCGCTCCTGCGAACG